>OLPS01000826.1_pt1 | contig 36687 bp, 51 predicted proteins | sample 1673071 | NCBI WGS metagenome assembly OLPS01 (sample SAMEA3136752, study PRJEB25190) | human gut metagenome | reverse complement strand
TGTATCATAGAAGAACCTTCTAAACATTATTTTACAGAAAAAGTCTCACATACCCTCGCTTATCGGGATTACATATCCTCCAAGCGTCCGTGCTTTTCATATCTGGAAACACGGCTGATTTTATTTTCCTCATCCACGAAAACAACCTTCGGCGGATTCACAGCCGCCTCCTCAGGTGTCATCTGGCAATAGCACATCAGAATGATTTTATCACCCTTTTGCACACAGCGCGCCGCCGCACCGTTCAGACAAATCATGCCACTGCCTGCTTCGCCTGCGATGGTGTAGGTTTCAAAGCGTTCCCCATTGTTGATATCTACAATCTGCACCTTTTCGTATTCCAGAATCCCTGCTGCGGCAAGCAAATCGGAATCAACGGTAATGCTGCCAACATAATCCAATTCTGCCTGTACAACGGTTGCTCTGTGGATTTTTCCTTTTAACATATTCAAATTCATAGCGTTTTCTCCTTAGCCCTCGTAAATAAAGTTATCAATCAATCTGGTTTTGCCGATATAAACCGCCATGGCAACCAATACGGGAGGCTGCATTTTGCTGACAGGCTCAACGGAAACGGCATCCACTGCTTTTACATAATCAATGCGTGCCAGAGGCTCTTTTTCAATCAATTCCTTCATAGCTGTTGTGATGGCATCTGCGGATGCTTCGCCATCTGCTGCCAGCTTCTGCCCCAGCTTCACTGCCTGACTCAGCACCAGAGCGGCCTTGCGTTCTTCTGCATTCAGGTATGTATTTCTGGAGCTTTTTGCCAGACCGTCTGCTTCACGCACAATAGGGCAGCCGATGATTTCGATATCAAAATTCAAATCACGCACCATGCGGCGAATAACAGAAAGCTGCTGTGCATCCTTCTGCCCGAAATAAGCACGGTCGGGTGCTACGATGTGGAACAGCTTGGAAACAACGGTGCAAACGCCACGGAAGTGAATGGGTCTGCTCTTGCCGCAAAGCTCGCCTGTCAGTCCGCTCATATCCACAAAGGTGCAAGCATCCTCTGCATACATTTCAGAGGGTTCGGGGTTGAACAGAAGCGCAGCGCCTGCGTTTTCGCAAAGTGCGGCATCGCGTTCCAAATCTCTGGGGTAGCTTGCCAGATCCTCTGTAGGCCCGAACTGTGTGGGGTTTACAAAATCACTTACAACAACTCTGTCATTTTCCTTTACCGCTCTGTCGATTAAGCTCTTGTGTCCTTCGTGAAGAAAGCCCATTGTGGGAACCAATCCAACGGAAAGCCCCTCTGCTCTCCATGCCTTCACTGCTGCTCTGACTTCTGAGATAGTTTTTACGATTTTCATGGTTTGCCTCCGTATTAGTACAATTTATTGATAATGTCATCTGCGATTTTAAAGGTATGCTCTGCGGCAGGGAAGGTGCCTTCCTTAACCTCTTTGATGTATTCCGTAAAGCCCTGCTTCATCACTTCGCCTGCGTTTGCAAAATGCTTTACGAACTTAGGCTTAAAATCGGAGAAAAGCGCAAGCATATCCTGATAAACCAAAACCTGCCCATCGCAGTCCGCACCTGCGCCAATGCCGATGGTAGGGATGGAAACGCTTTCTGTAATCAGCTTTGCCAGCTTTGCGGGGATACATTCCAGAACGATGGCGAAAGCGCCTGCTGCCTCAACTGCCTTTGCTTCTTCAATCAATCTGCGTGCATCTGCCTCGCTCTTACCCTGCACCTTAAAGCCGCCGAAGGCATTGACAGACTGAGGGGTCAGCCCGATGTGTGCCACAACGGGGATAGATGCCTCTGTGATTGCTTTAATCTGGGGACAAACAGACGCGCCGCCCTCCAGCTTGACAGCCTGACATCTGCCCTCCTTCATCAGTCTGCCTGCATTCACAACGGCATCATAAACGGAGGTCTGGTAGCTCATAAAAGGCATATCGCCGACAACGAGTGCATTTTTTGCACCTCTGGTAACAGCGGCGGTGTGGTGAATCATATCCTCCATGGTAACGGAGAGGGTATCCTCATAGCCGAGCATAACCATGCCCAAAGAGTCGCCAACCAAAATGGTATTTACGCCACATTCATCCACTAGCTTTGCTGTGGAATAATCATAAGCGGTCAGCATAGTGATTTTGTCTCCGTCCAATTTTTGCTGCTGCAGGGTAGCTACTGTGTTTTTCATTGTTCCAACTCCTTTTCCAAATGCTTGTAATCCTTCTGCGGGTGCTTTTGCTGAGCAATTCTGATAAGCTGTTTGGAAAGGGCGGTGTAGGCGGTCAGAATATCCTGACCTACAGTGCTTTCCGCTGCAAATTTCCGTATCTCCTGCAAATGCTTCGATACGGTTTGGGCATCTCCACGCTCGATGGGGCCTGTAAGTGCATTTACCGCACCCTTTTCTGCCACGCTCTGCGCATTTCCCAGAAGAAGGGGAGATAATGCCTCTGCTGCTGCCGCTTCGGAAAAGCCGCATTTGACAAGCAGGGCGGTGCCCATATCTGCCAGTGCGACAATCTGGTTGCTGACCATAACTGCGGCTGCATGGTAGAGGGCTTTGCTGTCGGGAGAAATGGCAACTACGGTGTTTCCCATTTCGCTGAACAGTGCTTTTAGCTCCGCAAGATGTGCGTCACTTCCTTCGATGGTAAAGCACGCCTTCCCCAAATCCAGATAGGAGGTAGCTTTGCTGCTGATTGCATACAGGGGATGAATTGAATACCGATAGGCTCCTCTGTTTTCTGCATCAAAAAAAACGGTCGATGGAATCGAACCGCTGCAATGACATATATTTTTATTTTTGATAGGCAGATTACGCATGTCATCCCATATCTCACCGATTGTGCCATCCGGCACAGTGAGAAAAAGGGTATCACTGTCTTTCGTAATTTCTTCTATACTTGTATAGTATCTGCTCTGTGTAAATTCTGCGGCCTCCTTCGCGGAGGCGGGTGTGCGGCTGTAATAACCGCTGATTTCGATGCCGTGCATCGCAAGATATTTACCCAGTGTGAAGCCGACCTTTCCGGCTCCGATAAAACCTGCTCTCATACCTATCACCTTCCTTCACAAAGAAGTGATAAGACAAGATACATCTGCTGCCATTTGTGCCGTTCCGAGGATACAGCCATCCGGCGAATCAAAAAAATAAAATATATAAAATTTGCAGTATAGCTTCTTTCAGAATGCCATCCGTCAGTTAATATAGCACATTTATCCCGATTTGTATAGAGGAAATTGTGAAAGAGTATCAAAAGCCTTTAAAGCGAAAGGGATTGGCTTTGTTTCCGAAGGAAAAAGGAAAAACGGCTCGTATTCGGAGGAAGACTGCCGTTGCAGTTGTGCCTAAGCTTTTCATAGCGATGGTGTTCTGAATAGAGGGAGAGCCGGGCGCTGTCATGGACCATGTCCAGCAGCCTGCCGAAATTGCCGCAGGAATCAGGCGGCGTGTCAGATTGGCACGCTTGAACATCTGCAAAGCAATGGGGTAAACCACGAAGAATACAACAAAGCCGCTCACACCGCCGAAGGTCAAAAGACCTGTGATACACATAATCATGGGAGCAACAAAGTGGTTGCCGCAGAAGCATCCCATGGTGCGTGCGATGGATTCCGCCGCCCCTGTGAACTGATAGACTGCACCAAAGAGCGCGCCGACAAAGAAAATCAGAAAATACTTCGTGATATAATCCGATGTGGCAGGCATGAAGTGCTGCAGCAGGGTATCCAGAATGGGCATACCGGAAAGCACGATAACAAAGATGGTAACAACCGGTGCCAGAATCAAGGCACTCATTTGTCGAAATGCCAGCACGCCAAAGAGGATGATGGCGATCAGCAAAATCAATACGCTAAAATTCATATTCCCTTCTCCTTTCCTTTATGAAAGCCGATTAACGGAAATTGGGTTTGCGTTTTTCCAGGAACGCCTGCATCCCAACCTGCTTATCCTCAGTTGCGAAGCAAAGCCCAACCAAGTCCTTCTCTACCTCCAAAGCATTCATCAAATCCATATCTGCGCCCTTGTTGATAGAGAGCTTTGCATACTTGATTGCCATTGGGGACACCTTTAAAATATCATCCATCAGTGCCTTTGCTTCATCCATCAGAGCCTCTGCGGGAACCACTCTGTTTACCAGACCGTAACGCAGGGCTGTCTGTGCATCAATGTGCTTGCCTGTGTAAATCATTTCCTTTGCCAGGCCTGTACCAATCAGACGAGGCAGTCTCTGCCCTGTTCACTTCTGTAGGGCTGCATCTGCACGATGTCTGCGCCTGCAACAAAGCCTCTGCCTTCGCCTGTGATGATAACGCCGTAGATGTCATTTTCTTTGCTTACATAATCGAATACCATCTGCAGCTCATCCAAGGTCTGATTGTTCAGAGCGTTCAGCGCCTTGGGGCGGTTCATAGTAACGATGAGTACATGGTTTTCCAGATCCAGCTTCAGGTTTTCCAGTGCGTTTGTGTTCAGGTTTTTCATAATAAATTCCTCCTTGATGTCTTGTGTTTTGTTTTGTGTTTTTTATTGGTTTTTGTATAGTTTTTATATTTTTTCACGGAAGGAGACAGCTTTTTTTGTACGCCGCTTGCTGATTTTTGGGTACAAAAAGAACACCTGCTGTTTTCGCATTTTTTCACGAAACACCCGATTTCTTCGGGGGACGGAAATCCGCAAAAACAGCCTGCGGTGTCTCTCCCGTTATAAACGTATGAAGTTATCTTTTTTGCAGCTCATATTTTGAAATCTCCTTTTCCTGCAGCACACGCAGCAGCTTTGCCTGCATCCCTAAGGGCATATCCCCGATTTCATCCAGAAAAAGCGTTCCGCCGCTTGCCAGCTCAAATTTTCCCTTTTTGCCGCCCTTTTTCGCCCCTGTGAAAGCACCCTCTTCGTATCCGAACAGCTCACTTTCCAAAAGCTCATTGGGAATGGCGGCACAGTTAATGCTGACCATCGGCTTTTCCCGCTGCTCTCCGTTGTTGTGGATGGCGTTGGCGAAAACCTCCTTGCCTGTGCCCGTTTCGCCTGTCAGCAGAACGGGGAACATGGTCTTGGCGGCTTTATAGCCTGCCTTTTTGACCTCTGCAAAGCGTGGGCTGTTGCCGACGATTTTATCGAAGGAATATTGCGAGCTGTTTCTGCTGCGGTATTCCTCTCTGTAAAATTCATATTCGGAATATTTCCGCATCAGCTTCTTTGCAGAATCCAGAGTTTGCAGTCGGAATTTTACCTGTGCCACGCCTGCAATGACATTGTGGTTTTCGTCATATACGGCGGAGCGGTTTACCAGAAAGATTCTGTCCGAATCATCGTCCGATTTTTCGCTTAGGCGAAGAATGGCGCCTTCCTCTTGGTAGGCATAATTGACAATGTCAATCATTTTTGTATTGGGGATAATCTCTGCAATACTTCTGCCGATGGCATACTCTCTGGTGGTTTTCAGGTATTGGCAGTATTGCTCGTTGATATCTGTAATCACATCATGGTTATCGACAACGACGAAGCCGTCATCGGTCAGCGTCAGTATCTCGTCAAAGATGTATTTGTATCGTTTGTCTTGATTTATTTCTGTCATGCTCTCTCCTCCTTTCTTTTTATTTTAGCACGCTTTTTTGCGGTTCTATTGAAATTCTCTGTTTGGGGACTGGATTCTTCTTTTAGAGACTTAATTCTCTTTTTAGAGACGGTGTTCTCTGTTTGGAAACAAGACTCTCCGATCGGAAACACATTTCTTCTTTTGGAGACATAGTCTCTAAATAGAGACAAAGTCTTTGCTTGAAAAAACAAATGTCTTTTTCTGTAGAAAGAAGCATTTTGCCCCCTTTTCCGTTGCTACGGAGGGTAAATCCGTTTTATTTTTCGGAAAAAATGTTGATTTTCGTCCAAAGCAGGTCGGTGAAAAGTCGCAGTTTTCCTTGATTTCTAAGGCTTTTTCCGGAAAGGGGGGGGATTTCCCTTTCCAAAGACTACCGCCTTCCTTTTTTGCTTTGGGCAGGTGGTTTTATTTTTTTCTTTCTGCCCTATATAAGAGCAAGAAGTGTGCCAAAGTTGGAATTCTGTAGAATATTTTTTTGTAAAAGGCAGAAAAGCATTGATTTTTCGGGATTTTTCTACATTCGGAAAAATTTTCTTGTTTTTTCTAAATGAAAATCAAAAAGAGACTTTTGTCTCCAAAAGGAGAATATTTAGAAAAAATGGAGAGAAAACGGAAGGGGAGAGACAGATTTGTTTCTGAATGGAAAAGAAGAAAAAAGTTGTGCTTATGCAAACGCACCCTCTGCTGCCATATCCTCATACAAATCAGTAATAGGGTCTCCCTTGGATTGCAGATACGCAGCAGTGAAGGGAACACCCGCGGCGGAGGAGGGGTATACGCCTAAGCCATGGTTCACATAATAGGGATCTAAGCCGGCGGCAAGAATTTCGTCCTTTGTTAGCCCCTGTGTCAGCTGATGCACGATGGTGCCCATCATCTCCAAATGGGCGAATTCGTTAGGGTGTTATATCTATCATTGATTAGTGATTAGTTTTCGGGTGATATTTTGGGGAAGAGGATGATTTCAAAATTGTCTGCGGGCACATTCTTTTTCCCTTTTATTTTTTTATGATATTCAACGTGATCCAGCACCTCTTTTAAAAGCTTATTCTTTTCTGCAGGGGTAAGCGTTTCATAGGTATCCAGAATATTTTTAATTTTAGGAATCATGGAAACCTGATTTTTTCTTGCTGCTTTCAGCTTGGAAAGCTCTGCCTGCGTTTCTTCGATTGCGGATCTGATTTCTGCCATTTTTTCAGACAGAGTTTTATTTCTGGCGGTGAACACTTCGGGGGTATAAATTCCCGTTTCCAGAAATTCAAAAATCTTTTCAAACTGGGATTGCAGACCTTGCAGCTCCTGCTCCATATCGGCAATGGCGTGTTCCAGTGCCATGATTTTTGTGGAGAATACATCCGCGGAGGATTCCTCTTCCCATGTCGGTTCATGCTGCTTCATCCACAAGGAGAGGGCTTCCAGAATTTTTCCTTCCACCATATAAAGGGGGGAAGAAATCTGCGGACAGAAATGAGTGGTGCAGATAAGGGATGCAGGTTGTCCTGTTTTGAGATAAGGGCGGCGCTGCATGGCATTTCCGCAATAGGAGCAATGGACAAGACCTGCCAAAGGATTTTGCATGATTCCATTTACACCTGTTGGCCTATAATGCTGCTTCATTTTCGCTTGTGCAAGATTCCAGAGTTCTTCTGAGATGATGGGTTCATGCAGACCATCAACGAGCAAATAATTTTCTGCCAGAGGACGCGTTTTTTTGATTTTTCCATTTTCCGTATGTTTTTTTTCGGGGCGGCGATTCCAATGGACTTTCCCGATATATACAGGATTTTGCAGCATACGGGTGACGGATGCGGTTGCCCATGTGCCGCCTTTACGATTGCGGATGCCCATCTGATCCAGACGCTTAGCAATGGTGGCGCGGCCAATATCGGCAAAGGTGCCATCCGGCTGCGGGTCTCCATAGGCATACAATTCATAAGCCAGCTTTACTGCTGCGGCTTCAGCGCCTTCTACTTCCAGAGTGAAGCCTTTTTCCTGTGGCAGCTTTACCCGACGATAGCCGAAGGGGGCAATAGAGCCTGCAAACTTTCCCTCTTTTACGGATGCCTCACGCCCGCGCTGCATGCGGCGGAGGATGGTTTTATATTCCCGACGGGACATGAACTGGGAAAATTCAAAATATTCTTCATCAAATTCATCATTTGGATCATAAGACTTCATGGGCGTGATAATCTTTGTGGAGCTATACTTAAAGGCATTTAAAATAATGCCCTGATCCAGAGTATTGCCACGACCGAGACGCTCCACCTCCATAACAAGAACGCCCTGCCAGATGCCGGCTTCCACATCCTGAAGGAGCTGCTGCATGACGGGGCGGCCGGCGATGGTTTCGCCGGAGAGGATTTCTTTATAGATTTTAGTAATTGGTAATTTTAATTTTTTTGCCAAGGCAAGCAGAGTTTTTTCGTGGCGGGCAAGGGTTTCGCCTTCGCCTGCCAATTCTGCCTCTGCATCTGCTCTTGATTTTCTCAAATAAATGCAATACGGCATAGGTTTACTCCTTTCTCATGATTTTCCCCTTGCCTGCATGATAGCACAGAATGGCAGAGGAGAAAAGCGAACAAGGGGAATTTGCAATAAAAAAAAGCACCCGAAGGGAGTGCTGGGAAGGTATTTTTTGCAGTTACCTTAAAAAGAGGAAGTAGAAAGCGGCAATGCATCCGACAATGGAACACAAAAGTAAAATAGGTTCATACAGATCATTTGATTCGGTATGATATTCTTCTGTCGGTTCTTCTGCGGCAGGATCTTCCTCCAGAAGGCTATTAAATTTTTCTTCTATTTCATCGGTTTCGGTATCGGTTACGATTGGTTCAGCCGGTTCGGCAGGAGCTGCTTCTGCTTCATAGGGGCAGATGCCATTCGGGTGCAGATGTGCCTCATAGCCATGATGATAATGATACGAGCCAAGACCGCTGACGTTATTATAATCATGGTGACCGCCATATTCATCGGTGCGGCCGCCATGGGCAAAGGCAAGGGTGCTGAATGAGAGGGACAAGGCAAGGAACAAAAATAATATACGTTTCATCGGAACAACCCCCTTAGGATAAGGATAGCATAGGAAAAGTAATGGATATTGCTTTTTAATAAAATGCTTCTTTTACGGGGATAAGGGTGAGCAAAATCAGGACTACAAAAAGGGCAACTGCGGCCAAAATGAATTTTGCGGTTTTATCTTCTCTTGCTGCCTGCTCCAAGTTGAAAGTTTTAATTGCAAAATAAAAGGCACCCGGAACGAAAAAACCGCAGAAGGCGGCAGCGAACAGATAGCCGCCGACAAACAGCAGAGACAGAAACGGATGCTGCATGAAGGATTTCAGTGTATTCATATTGAGAAAATCGGAAATGGCGAGATAAGCCGCCGGAAGAACCAGAGCAAGCGAAAAAAAGGTAAGCGAGGAAAGGGCTTTTAAAAGATAACGATCTTGCAGGTATTCTTTTTCTTCATCGGTTTTTAACGAGATACGCGTTGCAAACCCTTTGCCTTTGATTTCAAGCTTTCCTTCTTTTTCATTGCAAATAGCGATACAGCTATTATATGTAATTTCATCTTCGTTACGAACAATATCTACTGTTTCATCCCAAGAGGAAACAATTTCATTATAATATAAACCTACTGCATCAGTAACTTTTGGAATGAGAGTAGGAAAGAGTGCGTTTGTAATAAGAAAAGAATCAGCTTCTTTACAGGATGGAAACTGAGACAGGATATTAGAAGTATATTGTGTATCATTATCGGGGTTCCCTTTATTTTTAATAAACTTTATATTTTCAAATAAAAAAGTATTTATGAGAATTTTGGATTTTGCAATTCTCTCGGAAATATCAATTTCTTCAGCATTATTATTTCCGAAAAAATGAGATTTACAAAAATCTGCAATGGAATCATAGAAAATAGAATCATCCAGTTGTTTTCCATGAGTTTCATTATAAGCCATAAAAAGAGAATGGGCATAGCAAACCAGTTCTTTATAGTCTTTTTGAGCTACTTCTTTAGGAAAGATTACTTCATCTTTAGTGATTATATCAACAATTTTTAATGAGTTTAGATAAAGCGAAACAGCTAGTTTTATTTTAGATGATTTTTCCATTTTATTTCCCCTTTTCTTTCATGAAATGAAATAGTATCTTCACGAATCATAACACAGGGGGGCGGAAAGGGGAAGGGGGAATCGCAAAAAGTGGCAAAAATTTTTTGCGTGTTCCCCTTTACAAATGTTTCGGAAAGTTATAACATAGTTTTAACGAACGGATGTTCCTATTTTTGTACGGGAAAGAGAACAGAGGGGATGGGATGTTATGGATTATAGAGAGGAAATAAAAAAACTCATTGATAAGACTCAGAATCAGGAAAAGCTAAAAATTATTTATAGAATCGTAAAAAGATATTTAGGACTAGAGTAAAACACTAGTCCTTTTTTTCTGCCAATTTTAAAGTAATATTTTCAAGTAATTTCCATTCATCTGTAGATAGTTCTGCCAGTGCTTCGATAAGCCGCCTTTTGTATGAAGGTTCTTCTTCATTTAGCATATCTACCATAAAATCTGCAATGGTTTCACTTCTAGTTTTTCTGATGAACATTTCTCCTTCTCCAGTTCGGAGCCATTTTTCATTTGCATTAAATTTTTCGCAGATATCTTCAATCAGTCTATCACTTGGAACATATCCAGAAATTATGATTTTTGAGATATAAGGTTGAGATACAGAGAGCTTTTCAGCAAATTTTGTTTTTGTAATACCTAATTGTTTAATTAAATTTTCTATTCTTTCGCCAAATGCGTCCATTAAATCACCTCCTTTAAAGTCATATTATCATGGGTTGTTATAAAAATCAATAAAAAATATAAATGAGTTATAAAAATGTTGACAAGATAAACTAGTTATGTTATGTTATAAATAAGTTATGGATGGCAGAAAGAGAGGTGAAAATATGAACCAACAGGAAAAGCAGATTATCAAAAACATTGTAGCAGTATTTCCGATGTTAGATGAAAGCAATAAAAAATATTTGCTTGGTTTAAGTGAGGGTATGGTTTTGGTTCGGAAACAGGAAAATGCAAGCTAAAAAGGCAAAGCCGCCAAGCGGCGGCTTTACAGGGGGAAGGGAGGTGGTGTGATGGCGGCTGCGGTGTTGGAAATCGTAAAAAGGATAACAGGGTTCATCGTTGGCGTTCTGATTGGCTACATGATGGATAGATGGGCATACAAAAAAATATGGAATCTAAAGAAACCCTCTCGTATGAAGAAGATTTCTATTAGATTCCTGCAATGGGTGATTGTGCTGCTTCTTATATTCCTGTTTCTGGTTGCGGTTGACCTTCTGGGATATGTAGCTATTACTTATTTGCCAGTTTTCTGATGGCTTTCTGAATATTCTCATAGGCTATTTTGCAGCCTTCCGGATTGGGATTTTCTTCGGTTACGAAATGGAACAATACGGAGAAATACAAATCATCCTCTTTGTTGCAGAAAAGGCGAAGCTTTTCAATGGCGGCAATGAGAATTCTTACGTGGTCGGGATTTCGGATATCAGAAACAAAATCCGTATAGGCAGAAACAAATTCACTGTAATGGATGGCGATGGTGCGGCGTTTTTCTTCCCTGCGAACGTAACGGGCGGAAAGATGCGCACCAACGAGAGTACCCAGCAGGGTACAGATGGCTACTACAAAATTGGAATTTAGAACATTAAGGACAAAATCGGTCAAATGGAAAGACCCCCTTTCTTTGTTCCATTATAGGAAATATTTGGGGCGAAGGCAAGGAGGGAAGGGGAAGAAGGTGGTGTGATGGAAGTATCAAAATTTGCGGAGGAGGAGCTGCGGCGGACGGAAGCGATTAAAAGAGACAAGACGCTGCAGGCGATGATCCGGACAAGGGACATGCAGATTCAGCGGCTGCGGCGCAAGCTGCTGCGGTGGCGGTGCTTGGGAATGGCACTAATCACTTTGACAGTGATACTGCTAATTTATTTATAAACGATATGAAGAAGCAGGGCGACGCGAACAGAGACCGATGGATTCCCCCTTAATACATACATTTTCAATGATTTCGCCCTGTTTCTTTATATATACAGAAAAACGGACAAAGAGCGGCGCATAGATTGAAGAAGGAGGTGGAGCGAATGGCACTGGCGATGGAATACACCAGCGGAAATGCAAGGATAAGAATTATGGATGACTTCTGCAGTGCGCCGGATCAGAAGGAGAGAGACGCAAGGATACTGAAACGGGTGGACGCGATTGTTCTGGCTGCCATTCGGGCGAATCCGGAAAAATACTATGCGCTGATGAAGCAGAAGGAAGAAGCCGAGGAGCAGCTGACGGCAACAAGGAGAAGGAAGCCGGATAGGGATTAAGGAGGGGGTGAGATAAGGATGTACAGCGATCAGGTATTTTTACTTTTAAGCGCCGCAGCGGTTTTGCTTGAGATGGCGGCGGTATGCTGGGTATGGGAGAGGAAGATGAAGCAGGCGGAGCAGCGGGAGCGGGAGGCGGCGCAGCGCCGGAGGGCGCGTTTGCATGACGACTACTGCACGCAGGAGGCGGCGCGGCTTTACAGGCTGCGGCGGAGATAAAAAGGAGGAAAGGATTATGGAAAAATTTTTATTAGAGGACTTTGCAGGAGGGGCAGTTGCGGAGAGAATCGGCAGTGCCATTCAGAGGGTCTACGAAAACATTGCGAACCCGAACATGGATGCAGAGAAGGCAAGAAAGCTGACGATTGAGCTGACCTTTAAGCCGGACAAGGACGACCGAACGGATGTGGACGTGACAGCCATCGTTAAGACGAGCTTACAGCCGGAGAAGGCAATCAGCAGCAGAATGATTGTGGAAAGCGACGGCAGAGGCAATGTGCAGGGGAACGAATGGCGCAGGGAAGCCATGAAGGGACAGCTGGAGATTGACCGGGAGGAAGCGGAGAAACAGGAGACAAGCGGCGGCGTGATTGATTTGCAGGCGCAGAAGAGAAAGGTGGAATAAAAAATGATTAAAGCAGCATTGGAATACGTTGTGGGGCTGAAAAAGCCGGAAACTGTGAGACATGGCGGCGGTGTTTATGCGGACAAGCCTTTGTACCAGATGAAAAAGGCGGATTTTCCCACGCTGAAATTGAACACGTTGGAAAGCATTGTGCGTTATGTACAGAAGATTGGGGACGAGCGGCAGAGTGAGAACTACGAAGCCGCAGAGCCTATCATCATACACATTGAAAGCGCGACCTGCGTAGCACTGAAGGACATTGCGAACGTGGGGGACGGCAAGAGGGACTGCATGGTGCTTGCCACGGCGGAGGTGCCGAAGTTCCAATATGGTGAATTTCACGATGCGGAGAGCTTCAACATTGCTTTGCAGAGCAAATTTCTTGACACAGAGGACAAGGCAACCATTTTGCAGGTGGTCGGCAATCTGAAGGAGGACGCAGTGCGGACGATGACGGACGACGGTGTGAGCCAAGTGACGGCAGTGCGCACAGGGGTTGCAACGGTGGCAGATGTGAAGGTGCCGAACCCTGTTTCCCTGCGCCCGTTCCGCACGTTCATTGAGGTGGATCAGCCGGAAAGCAGATTTATTTTCCGCATGAGAGAGGGCGGCAGATGTGCCATTTTTGAGGCAGACGGCGGCGCTTGGAAGCTGGAGGCGAAGAAGAACATCTACAACTATCTGGCGGAGCAGTTGGAAAAAAATATTGACAGCGGCGAAGTGGTTCTGCTTGTTTGAAAAGCGGAGGAGTTGGAAAAATGAACAAAGTGATTTTAATGGGGCGGCTGACGAGAAGCCCGGAGGTGCGATATTCGCAGGGGGCAGAGCCTGTGGCGGTGGCGAGGTACACGCTGGCGGTCAACCGCAGATTCAAGCGAAAGGACGAGCCGGAGGCGGACTTCATCCCTTGCGTGGCACTTGGCAAGAGAGGCGAATTTGCGGAGAAATATTTCCGGAAGGGGCAGCTGGTGGGCGTAATTGGGCGTTTGCAGGTGCGGAGCTGGGACAAGGACGGCGAGCGGCGCTACGCAACGGAGGTTATCATTGAGGAGCAACACTTTGCGGAAAGCAAGAAGGACAGCGGAGAAGGCAAGGCGGCCAAGGAGAACGGACAGGCCCCGGCGGACGGGTTCTATCCCATTGACGAGAGTGTTGAGGATGATGATTTGCCATTTTGACGGTTGAGGAGGAAAAGGAAATTACAGCATGGCGGAAGCCATGCCTGTAAACAAGCTGCAGATGGGGAATCTGCGGTTTGTTTATGGAAGTTCTGAAGATGGAGAAGTTCCATAGAATTTCTCAGCAGCTGAGACAGAAGGGAGGGGGAGTGTTGCCCAAAAGGAAGATTTACATGGCAGTGACAAAAGATGCGCTTTCCCTGCCGCTGGCGGTGGCAGACAGTGCGGCGGAGCTGGCGGAGCTGCGGGGGGTGAAGAAGGAAACCATACGATCCTTAGTTTCCAGAGGGAGGACGGGGAAGATTAAGCGGCCCGGATACATTGTGGTAGAGGTGGAGGAGGACGCGCCCCGAAAGGAGGACATGCCCCGTGAGGAGGATGTGCCCCGTGAGAAGGATGTGCCCCGTGAGAAGGACGCGCCACAGGAGAAGAAGGAGATCTGCCGGAGCAGGCAGAGCGGAGAATTTGACGGGGAGATATTCCGGGAGAGAATCCGACTACTGCGGAAGGAAAGCGGCATGACAAAAAAGGATTTCGCCGCTTTTACCGGGATCGCATATATCACGCTATACAACTACGAGAGGAAGGACATAGTGCCGGGGGCGGACATGCTATTTCGGATTGCCGCCGGAACGGGTTGCTCGGTTGACTGGCTGATCGGGCTGAAGGAGGAAGAAGAAAAATGAAACTGATTGATTTATTGGTAGCAACCATTGTTTCGGATTACAACTGCCCGAAATGCAAGATACAGATTTATGAGCCATCCGGGGCGACCGGGGCGTTTTCTGCAACATCGGCACTTCTCACGCCATTTCATGACATGGAGATTAACGGAATTGTGGCGGTTTCGGCGAATCTGATAGGGGTTTATTTTTACGAGGAGGATTTTGCGAAAATCAAGGGATACTATCCCGTGCCTTGCAGGGTTGGCGACAAGGTATATGAAATTTTAAAGGAAACAGTGCCGAACGAGTATTTCTACATTGCGGAACACACAGTAGAGGACGTTTCCACGCGAGCCGTGAAATATGCGGATTTTTGGACGGATTTTGGCGAACCAAATCTATTTTTTACACGGGAAGAAGCGGAGGCGGAACTGGAGAGAAGGAAGGAGAGACAAAAAAATGAATGAAATCACTGTTTGGTTACCCTTTGTTGGGAATTTGCGGCTGGATGAGCCGCCGGAAAACTTAGAATTTTATGTGATGAAAAGCTTTCACGATTTTACGGAAGGAACAGCAAAGGTGTACGAATTCGAGGACAAGCTGCACTATTTAGACAATCTGCGGAAAAGTCTGCACGCAGGGAGCACTGACGAGCATGTCAGAAGGCTTGTATGCAAGCGTGTGGAGCACAGAATGGAAGAAGAAGGCGATTTCCCGGACAGAGAGGACTTTCTATGCATTGAATTTATGGAGCACTGTTTCGATGAAGGGTTCATGCCGTTTCACGACACCTATTATTTTGGAAGCAAAAGCGGAAACGAGGAGTGTCTGCGGTCTATTTTGCGGATTATCCGCACGGTTGTGAATTATTCCGAAGAGGAATATGAAAAGCTGCTGGAGGGGGAGAAAAATGCCGAAGGTAACGATTTATGACACGAGAATTTTTATAAACAGAGGAGAACTGCCGCACAGTTCCAGAAGAGAGGGGAATCCTCATTGGGAGAATTTTAAAGACTTGATGCGTTTCCTTGGTTCGATTGGGTTTTATGTGGGCGAGGACAAAGAGATTAAAAAGAAAAATCCTTCTTTGAACGAGACACACAGAGTGGGTGGATTTGATGATTTGCGTTTTAAAGCGCAGTATGCAAACAATCGTTTTGAAATTGAATTTTATCAGGATATAGTTCATGTAGCTTCGCATAGTTTTTTTTATTATTTGGACAAATATGAAAAAATGTCATATCTGATACAGAAGCGGTTTGACTGGACGATGGAAAAGCTTTTGAAATATTTTGAAAAATGCGGGTATTCCATAGAGTTTCAGGAGAACACTTGCAAGGGTGCAGCATTTATTATCCATAATTATATCCGCAGCTTACATCATCCGCAGAAAGAGTGGTTTTCTCTGATGGATGTGGACGGGCAGACTGCCGAACATGAAATGAACGGCACAGACAGGGATGGAAATATATTGCGAAACGGCGAAACAAAATATTTTCGCAACTGGAGGAACGGGTATCTGATGCGGGGAAAGATATACCACAATATTAACGACATGTGGTGGGTTCTGCAGGCGGATGGGCAGGTGAAAAATGTGGCTTGTTGTGATTTATTTGATCTGAAGGAAACGGATTTCAGAGGGAGAAGAAAAGGACACAGACCGCCGAAGGAATATGTGGAGCGGAAGGAACAGCTTTCCCTTTGCAGCGTGAAGGAACTGGAGAGGGAATTGAGAAGGAGGAAGAAGATGAAAGATAATGGATTTTAACAAGGAATACAGCGAGAAATTTAACGAGTTACGGAAAAACACTGACCAAACTGCATGGAAAAATGAAATCATGGACGTAGGGAAGCTTTTGAAAGAAAGAAAAGCGTCGTGTGATTTTGGGAGTGTTTACTGTAAGGGATGCACATTTTCTGGAAGAGAGGATGGAATGACTTGCAGGGCTCTTCAGACAAGCGATCCGGTAGTGTTTGCATCCATCGCGGCAAGCTTGGAGAGAAGGACAAAGATGGAGGGGGAGGGATAAGCATGGATGCGGTGAAATTTCTGAAGGAAAAAAAGAGGATGTGCATTTCTTCCGGAGACGATTCCTGCCACGGATGTCCTATTTATGCGGAGTGTGGTATATTGACGTGCGCGCAATTTCAGGACACATTACCCAATCAGACGGTTAAAATTGTGGAGAAATGGGCGAGGGAGCACCCAAGGGAAACAAGGAAGGATGATTTTTTTGAAAAGTTCCCCTATGCGAAAAAATTGAGTGATGGTATTCCGGAAGTGTGTGCAGCCAAAGTGGGCTATTTACGTGAATGTCCACATCCGAATGTTGAGGATTGCTGCAAAGAGTGCTGGAACACGGCGTTGGAGGAAGAATAGAGGGAGGAAACACTATGGAAGAAAAAAGAGAAAAATCAAATAGGGAGATTTGGGCAGAGAACGAGATTAGAATTGCCTGCGAGGCAGAGCGCGGCGATGCGACGGAAGCAGAATGGGATTATGGCGTGGCGTGCTACGAAAGTGCGCTAAAGGCGTTCAGATCCTTAGCGGAGGATGGACACAGCGGGATGAGCATTGGCATTACACTTAACATTCTCAACAGGCTGGTGAAGGGACAGCCCTTGACACCGATTGCGGATACAGACGATGTTTGGGAGGAGTGTGTTGGAGGCAGAGCGAGCTGCACTACATATCAGTGCAGGAGGATGAGCTCCTTATTCAAGGATGTGTATGCGGATGGACACATTGAATATAGTGATGTCAATCGTTTCATCTGTAGGACGTTGGAAAGTTCTGCTTGCTGGCATAATGGTTATATATCAAGGATTGCGGGTGAATATTTCCCCATCTCAATGCCGTACATTCCGCGCACCTATACTGTGATTTGCGAGGAATTTCTGACAGACAGAAAAAATGGGGATTTTGACACAATCGGGATTTTGTATATTCTTGACAGTGCCGGAAAAAGAAAGGAGGTCAACCGATATTTTGCAGAAGCAGAAGCAGAAGAAGGGTGGCGTGAAATAGAGCTGCCTGAATATGAGCAGCGCAGACAAATGGATGCGGAAAGAAGGAAAGAGGAGGAAGAAAATGAGAATTTTGAAATGCAGACTGACAACGATTGAAACACTTTTAGGCACGGCGAGCAACAATAAAGCGTTGCACAGCGAATTCATTGCAAGCCACGCGCCCGATGCGCCGAGCAGAGAGGAAGAGATTGCGGCGGTTGGTGTGGATGAGGTGATTGAAAAAGGGATGACTGTATTCTCGAGAAACAAGGACGGGAAGCCCATCCTGTGGGACTACCAGATTAAGGGCTTCTTCAAGGATGCCTGCGGCGTGCTGCGGAAGGTGAAGGGGACAAAGAGCAGCAAAATCAAAGCCTACAAGAAGGAAATTGACGGGCTTATTTTTGTGCAGGAGCGGCAGATTCCGGTGCAGACGGCGGAGGAAATGGGGAGCTGCCAGCGTTCCTTGCGTGCCAACACGCCGCAGGGGGAGAGAGTGGGCCTTGCGAACAGCGAGGAGATTGCGGCAGGGGCTAAGTTAGAGTTTTCAATACTGGTGATGTCTGACGATTTGGTGCCGGCGGTGAAGGAATGGCTAAGCTACGGGAAGCTGCGGGGGCTGGGACAATGGCGCAACAGCGGCAAGGGGAGATTTTGTTATGAGATTTTGTTATGAGATTCTGGAGGAACGCGCGGCGGAATTTGCGGACATTTTAGAATAAGCGCAAGGGCATTGCTTTGGAGGGCGCAGCAGAGCGAAGGCATAGCCAAGAAGCGAAGGGCAAGGCAAGGGCATAGCACGGCAGGGCAACGGACAGCAACGCAAAGGCATAGATCAGCTTAGCGTGGCAATGGCAATGAGGCGCATGGGAATGAAAAGAGATGCAGAGGAAGAGCAAAGGCATAGCTCAGTCGAGCAAAGCGAGAAGTGGCAAGGGCACAGCAATGCTGTGAAATGATATGCAAGGGCATAGCTGAGCATGGAGTGGCGAGGGCATTGCAATGTATTGCATGGCTCAGAAAAGCCCAGCAAGGGCAGAGCTAAAAATGGCGAAGATTTGCGTCGCAAAGCGAAGGCATAGCAAAGATAGGCTTGGCATTGCGAAACACAGAAGGGCAAAGGCATCGCAGGGCATAGCATGGCAGTGTTCGGCAAGGGCAGAGCATAGAGAAACTATGCTTCGCAAGGGCAGAGGATACATACAAAGGAGCAGGAGAGAGGGCGGAGCAATGGGGAAAGAAGAAATCTGCAACATGGACTGCCTGCACTGCGTGCATCCGGACTGCATCAACGAGCGGCCGATGACGCGGCAGGCGAGATATTACTGGCGGCACAGGGACAGGCTTTTGGCTGAGAAGCGAGAGAAATACAGGAGGAAAAAGAATGAACTTGAAGGACTACCAGAGAGGAAGGAATGACGGGCTTGCATTAGCGTTAAAAATTGTGCAAGAAGGCGGCAGGGAGGCTCTGGAAGCGGAAATTAAAAACAGAGGTGTGACAGGTATTGAGATTGATTTCGGAGATATGTTTGACAAAAGCAAGGTGAGACAGGAGGGGAACTTATCATGAATTATAATGAGAGCAAGGAGACGGTGCTGCAGCTGCTGCCTACGGATGATGCAATTTTGCAATTAGCGGAGGAGTGTGTGGAATTATCCAAGGAGTTTCTGATATTTAACAATACGGAACGCAGAATGCCAACCAGAGTAATGCCAACCGGGGCGATTGAGGAGGCTGCGGACGTGGAGCTGGTGGCGGAAGTGCTGCTTGACAAGATATATGCCGCGTATGATAGGCGGATTCTGCACAGCATGGTGGGATCTATGCTGATTGTAGTGAAAGGGTTAGGGCTGATTCACATCAAAGAATCCTTACATGAGGTATGCCATGATCTGGCGAAGGCGGCACTCAAGCTGCGCCGCGCCAGAAGCGGGGATAACCCCACACTAATTACCGAGGAGGCGGCAAGGGAAATGCTTCTTTGTCATATCTCCATGATAATGGCTTTGGATACCATTTTATTTAATGGTGAGGCACGGGAGAAGATGGAGAAAATAAAGGAGCAGAAGCTGGAAAGATGGGCGATGCGGCTGAAAGGAGCGACGGCGAATGGCGAGAGAGAAGGCGTACTACTGGATAAAAGTGCCAATTAACTTCTTTGACGACCCTGCGATTGATTGGATTTCAGACCAAAAAAACGGAAACGACTACATCGTTTTCTACTTACGATTATGCCTGAAAAGCGCAAACACCGGCGGGGTTTTGATTCGCAATGTTGGAGATATGCTGATCCCATATGACGTGGAGAAGCTTGCCGAAATAGGGCGAACAGACATTGATACTGCTGCTGTGGCTCTGAAATTATTTGAGCAAGTCGGATTGATTGAAGTTTTGGAAAACAAGGAATTATACTTAACTGCGGTGAAGGACATGGTTGGTTCTGAAACTGCGGCGGCACACAGGCAGCGGATTCACAGGGATAAGAAAGCGGCGTTAGTGGGACAATGTACGGACAATGTCACACAGATGTCACAGGAAGTTTGTGACAATGTCACACAGATGTCACAGGAAGTTTGTGACAATGTCGCAACAGAGAAAGAGATAGAGATAGAGAAAGAAAAAGATAAAAAAGAAAAACGCGGCAAGCGCGTTTTCACACCCCCGACACTGGAAGAAGTGCAGGCATACTGCAAGGAGCGGGGAAACAGCATTGATCCACAGTATTTTTTAGATTACTACACATCAACGGGATGGATGCGCGGAAAAGTCAAGCTGAAGGACTGGAAGGCTGCGGTTCGCACTTGGGAGCGGCAGGATGCAAAGTGGCAGGGTCAGACGGATGACCGGCAACAAGGTGCATCGGCACCCGGAGCGGCAGCTGCTGCCAAGAACAACGCCTTGGCGAAACGGCTTGGAAGATAGGGGGTGAGAGCATGGAGGAGGCAAAGGAATTATATAGCTCCGGAACGGAAAAGAGTATTCTCGGGTGCATGTTTCTGGACCGTGCAGCGGCAGAGATGGGCAGAAATACGCTGAAAGCAGAGGATTTTTATATACCCACGTATCGCGCGATATTTGAGGCAATGCAGGCGGTGGAAGTGATTGACATTATGACTGTATGGAACGAACTGCAGCGAAGGGGAGAAGGCGAGCGCATCAGCGTTGATATGCTGAGGGATATTTTTCTTTTTGTTTCCAGCAGTATTAACATAAAGGCCCATGTGGAGGATTTGCAGCGGCTGAGCTATTACCGCAGATCCAAGGGACGAACGCAAGCACTCATGCAGGCGGTATTGAAACAGGATGATGATGAGATTGCCCGTATTCTGGCAGAACAGCAGGCAGACAGCTGGGGCGGCGGAGAGATAAAAACGGTTTTGGATGCATTTCATGAGCGGATGGAGAAACTGGAAAGAATCCGGAAAAGCGGAAACCGTTTGCTTGGCATCAGCACAGGATTTGCTGATTTGGATGGAGGTCTTGGTGGGCTGCAGGATGGGGCGCTTATTATTCTTGCCGGGCGGCCTTCTATGGGTAAAACTGCACTTGCTTTGGATATTGCAAGAGGAGCTGCGAAGGCACTGACAGAGGAAAAGGACAGGGCTGCTATTTTCAGCATGGAAATGCCTGATGATGTAATTGCACAAAGGATTTACACCGCCGAGTGCATGGTAAGCAATAATCAATTTTTTGCAAACAAAAGTTATGAAGAATGGAAGGAAACAAGCAGAGAGGCTGAAGAAAATCGGAATAGATTTGAAAAAGTTATGGAGCGGCTGCTGATTGATGACCGCAGCGGCATGACGATTGAGCGGATGCGAGGGCAATGTCATAAGTGGAAAAGCAATGGCTATCATCTGAAATTGATTGTAGTGGACTATCTGCAGCTGATGCAGGGGAAAGGAGAAAACCGCACCAGAGAAATCGGCGAAATCAGCCGAGGGCTGAAACGTCTGGCAAAAGATTTTGATTGCCCGGTTTTGGCACTTTCACAGTTAAGCAGAAAATGTGAAGATAGGGCGGATTGCAGACCCATGCTTTCCGATCTGCGAGAGAGCGGCGACATTGAGCAGGATGCAGATGTTGTTTTGTTGTTGTGGCGAGAGGAATATTATTTTCCGGATTGCGACGAAAGCAAAAAGGGGCAGGTAGAGGTAAACATTGCAAAGCAGAGAGAAGGCCCGACGGGCACGATTTATCTGCGGTGGTTTGCTGATAAAACAACCTTCCGAGATTTCGTGCATTTTACGCCAACAAAGGAAGCACCGCCAAAGGAATGGGTGCAGGAACATCTTTGATTTCAAGGCGGACGAGGTGATAATATGAAAAACGAGAAGCAGGAAAGCCCGGCGGCAGAAATTCTCTGGCTGCGAGGGCTTCGCGCCTTTGTGGCGGAAAACAGTACAGAGCGGCTTTTGGCGGAGGCGGATGCCCTAGATGCGGCACGCGCGGAGACGGAGGCGGACAAGCAGGCGCTTTTCCTGCGGACGCTTACGCTGATAGAGAGAGGGGAGAAGGCGGACTTTTACAGCCGGGTGCTGCAATATGCGGAGCTGAAAGAAAGAGGGGAGAAGGGCGGCGCGGAGCAGGCAATCCGCAGGCATTGGGGGGAGCTGCAGCAGATGGAGAGAGGGATAAAGCGAAGATATGAAAAGCTGAGGGAGGGGTGCAGGTGACGACGAAGAAAGAGATGGCGCGGCTGATAGAGCAGATGGCGGACACACCGGAGGCAACGCAATGGCTGCGGGAGAGAAACGAGGCAATGCGCAGGAGCCTGCGGGACATTTCACTTTCCGCAGTGCAATATGACGCAGCGGGGGGCAGGAGCGGACACGGGGACAGCACAGCCGAGAAGGTTTTGAAGCGAGCGGAGACAGAGGAGCGGATCCGCACCAACGAAAGAGCGATTCGAGACAGGCTGCGGCTGCACTCTGACCTCAGCCTTGTGATGGCGGAGGCACTGACAACGGAGGAGCGGACGATCATCTGGGGGAAGCATGCGGAGCATCTGGCATGGGAGAGGATTGCAAGGAAGGCGAGACTTTCCAGAACTGCCTGCTTTCGGAAAGAGGCGGAGGGCATGGAGAAGCTTTGCAGGGCGTGGGATGAAAGGAAGGAAAAAGAAAAAAGCAAGGACACCTGAGGTGTCCTTGCTTTTTTGGTGAGACATTTTTTTATTGAGGCGGATTTTTATTTTATGGTAAAATGAAACAATAAACGGAGTTATATTATGGAGGTGAAGAATATGCAAGAAAGATGCGACATGAAAGAGATACAGAAGATGCTAGGTTCTTTCAGTTGTCCGGAGTTAGCGGAATTGAGTGCGCTAGCAACAAAATATAAAATGAATTTTGCCGATTTGGGAATAAAAAGAGATTTGATTGATCCGAAATTAAAGGATAACCTAGAGGAAATATCAAAAGTAATGCGTTTATGGAGAGAAAATATAGATTTTCAATCATTGGAAAAGACAATAGAGACATTCAAGACAAATAATTTTTTTGAAAGTCCTGAATATAGTGCTTTGATTAAGAAAATGGAGGAAATTGCAAAACCGGGTGCAGCTTTGCAAAAATACTGGAAGGGTGCACTGGATACGATACAAGAAGTGGCTCCCCATAATCCGAATGCGGTGGCAGATTATCTCGAATCAGTAGGGAAAGAGTTTGATTGTTCTGTCATTCAAGAAGAAATATCTTTCAGCGAAGAAGAGATAGAGCATATTTCTTGGGAGGAATTTGCAGAGGCTTTTAAAGAACAGCTTGAAAACCCGGAAGGATTTCAGGAACGGGTTGCGAATTGGACAGAAAGAAAGAGAAAAGAATATTATATTTTAAGGGTAGTATTTAGTATTATGCTTAAAATTATATATGATGTAGCACTGCTTCCTTGGTTGCAAAGTCTTGTAAATCTAAAGTGAAGTTAAGAAGAAAATGAAAAAGTCAAGGACTGAGGTGTCCTTGCTTTTTTGTTGAGACAGTCTATTGACATTATCACTAAAGTTAGTGATGGCGGTTTGTGCATATTGTCACTTGAAATAGTGATATACTTTTGTTATGATAAGAATACGAAAGGAGGAGGTGCATAAAATGGGTATCAGCTATGACAAAATGCTGAAGCTATTCCAAGAAAGGGGTATCACAAGCTACACGATGAGGAAAGAAAAAATCATCGGGCAGGCAACTTGGAAGAAGATTCAGGAGGGCGGAAACATTGACACAAAGAGTCTGGGTGCCTTATGTGGGTTTCTGGACTGCCAGCCGGGGGATTTACTGGAATATGTGAAGGATTGAAAGGAAGTGGATGGAATGAGTGAGAGAGAAATGGCGGCAAGCTTACTGGAAAGAGTACCGGATTACAAGATGGGTTATGTATTGGCATATTTACAGGGGATAACAGCGGACGAGGCTGCGGATGATGCTTTTTGCGAAAGGATGTACGAAAGCTATCTGAATGACCCCGACCCGGAGAAAGACGTTACCTATTCTTTAGAGGAGTGCAAAAAGGAATGGGGGCTTGATTGATGTACAGAATCATCATCAAAAAGAGGGCGAAGAAATTCATTGACAAGCTGCCCAAGCAGGAGAAGCTCCGCCTTGTAACAGCCATTGAAGAATTACCGAACGGCAGCGACATTAAGAAAATGAAAGGTCATGACGACCTGATGCGGCTGCGGGTGGGTGATTATCGTGTAGTTTATACGGTAGACAACGGAGAATTGATTGTATTAGTAATTGATGCAGGAAACAGGGGAGAAATTTACAACAGATATTGAACGGAAAGCGCTGCGGAAATGCAGCGCTTTTTTATTTTCTGCTGCGGAAATGCAGCGCTTTTTTATTTTCTGCGAAAAAATGTACGATTTGGGACGATTTGGGACGATTTGGAACGATTTTGTACGATTTGGAACGATTTGGTACGATGGATATGATAGAATGATAGTAGGGAGAGCTCGCGAGGGTTCTCCTGTTTCATTTTATTCTTTTATCCTCCTTAGTAGCGGAAGGCGGCTGCCGATTTCGGCGGCTGCCTTCCCTGCATAAACAGGGGGGAGGGGCTGCATAAAATGCGCCGGAAGGGGCTTTTTCGGCGTTTATTTAACTCTTTGGGGAAGTGTTAAGGAGCGGCGGCGAAAAACGGGTTTCTTCCTAATAAGGGGGAGAAAAAGAAATATTTAACACAATCTTATGTTATGTTAAATAAAAAAAGAGCGAGGAAAGCGGCGAAAAACATTGAGATTTCGGGCTTTCTTGGCTCTTTTGCATTTATGCGGCATTATGCGCGCGGAAATTTATGCAAAAATTTTTCGGCACCGAAAACATGAAAAGTGCCGAAAAAAGGGGGGTGAAAAGGTGGCGAGCAAGAACGAAGAAAAGATTTATGAAAACATGAAAAGCCTTGAAGAATGGGCGTTTGCGGGGCTTTCACAAAAAGAAATGGCGGAAATGCTGGGGATGGCATATTCAACATTTCGGGAGCTGCGGAAGAAAATTCCGGCACTTTCGGCACTCTTGAAAAAAAGTGCCGATTTTTTAAAAGCGGAGCAGAAAAAGGAAGTTGAGAAGGTGGAGGTTTCGCTTTTGAACCGATGCCTGGGCTACAACGCGGACATCAAGAAGCACATGAAGGTGAAGAAGCCGATGCAGGGGGCAGACGGCAAGGTTTTGACGGACGCGAACGGGAAGGTCATCACGGAGGAGGTGCTGGAGGAAGTGACGGAGCAGCAGCACGTTCCTGCGGACGTAGGGGCAATCAAATTTTACCTTCTGAACAAGGCAAAGGACAAATGGAAGGAGAACCCCGACAGGCTGGAACTGGAGAAGAAACGCGTTGCGAACGACACGAAGCGGACGAAGCTGGCGGAGCAGGCGGCGAGCGGCGGCGGCGTGAGCGGAAAGACGATAGAGGAAATCTTAGAGGAAGCGGAAAGCGGTGGAGCAGATGCCGAGGTATGACGTTTTACGAGATGCGAAGAAATACATTGAAGCCTTTCTTTGCATCAAGACAAAGGAAAGCGAGATTGTGCCCTTCCGGCTGAACTCTGCGCAGAAGCGATTATATGAGTGCATCAAGGAGCAGCAGGCGGCCGGCAAGCCGATCCGCATTATCATTTTGAAAAGTAGGCAGATGGGCTTTTCTACGCTGACGGAGGCGTTGATTTATTACAAAACGGCGACCAGAAGCAACGTGAACAGCTTTATCATCACGCACAAGGACGATGCGACAACGAACCTTTTCAACATGAGCAAGCTATTTCAGGAAAGAAACCCGGCAAAGCCGCTTTTAAAGAACAGCAACGCGAAGGAGCTAATCTTTGAGAACCCCACGAAGAACCGGAGGGAGAAGGAACGGCTGCCGGGGCTGAAAAGCAAGATAAAATGTGCAACGGCAGGGGGGAAGGGTGTTGGGCGAAGCGATACCTTAACGAACGTGCATGCCTCGGAGCTGGCGTTCTGGCCGGGAGCGATTGCGGAGACCTACGCCGGACTGATGCAGGCGGTGCCTGCGACAAGGGACAGCATGGTAATCATAGAGAGCACGGCGAAGGGGTTCAACTTCTTCAAGGAGATGTGGGACGATGCGGTTGCTGGGCGAAATGACTATGTACCCTTCTTTGCGGCATGGTTTGAGATGGACGAATACCGCAGGGACTACCACGGGGAGCAGCTGACGGAGGAAGAAGAAGAACTCAAGACCGCTTTTGGCTTGGACAACGAGCAGCTGATGTGGCGCAGGTGGTGCATCCGGAACAACTGCAACAATGACATGGATCTATTCCACCAAGAATACCCTTCGACACCGGAGGAGGCATTTATTGCAACGGGTGCAGGGGTATTTGACAACAAGGCAATCATCATACGGCTGCGGACGATGGAGGAGAGCCCCAGAAGGGGACGTTTTACTTATGTGGAGACGCAGAAGCGGCTTGACCGTATTCTTTTGCAGGAGCGGCGCTTTACCGAGGACGAAAAGGGGGAGATTCTTCTTTTCAAGGAGCCGGAGCAGGGCAGACCCTACACGCTGGGAGGAGACACGGCAGGAGAAGGGAGCGATTCCTTCACGGTGCAAGTGATTGACAACATTACAGGGGAGCAGATGGCGCGGCTGAAATGGCAAAGCTGCGACGAGGACAGCTATGCAAAGCAGGTTTACTGCCTTGGCAGATACTACAATGACGCACTGGCGGCGGTGGAAACGAACTTTTCCACGCATCCGCAGAAGGTGTTGGAATACTTACATTACCCGAAGCTTTATGTGAGGGAGATCTACGACAACTACGAGGGCAGGCTTCGGAAAAGCTTTGGTTTTCAGACGAACGGGCTGACGCGCCCTGTACTGGTGGCAACGATGCAGGAATTCATGCGGAGCAACCTGCATTTAGTACACGACAGGGACACGCTACAGGAGATGCTTTCCTTCATTCGCAACGAAAAGGGGAGAGCGGAGGCGGAGCAGGGCGAGCATGACGACCTTGTGATGGCTTACGGGATTGCACTGATGGCAAGGGCGAGCGGACAGCAGCGGATGGACATGCCGGAGGAAAAGAAGGAGAAGAAAGCGAAATGGACGGCGGACATGTGGGAGGACTACCGGAACGCAAGCAGGAAGGAAAAACAGTATTTACTGGAGAAATGGGGTTCTCCGTGGTAAGGGGGTGATGGCGGTTGAAATATGTGATGCCCATTGAAGATAGAAGGATGGTGGGCGTGATTGGGGACTATCTGAGGGAGCGAAACGAGCGGGATTATGTGCTTTTTATGACGGGGGTATACCTTGGGCGCAGAATCAGCGACATTTTACAATACCGGGTGCGCGACCTAAGAGGAAAAGACCGCATTGCCATTGCGGAGCAGAAAACAGGGGAGACAATCCTATTACCCATCAACCCACATTTGCAAAAAATATACAGGGATTTTTTCAAGGGAAAGAAGGACTACGAATACGCCTTCCGCAACAGCAGGAGCAAGCAGAACACGCCGATTTCCAGAATACGGGTATGGCAGATTTTGAACGAGGCGGCGGACGCGGTAGGCTACAAGGAAAGCCTAAGCTGTCACACGCTGCGGAAAACCTTCGCTTACTGGTTATACATGGACACAGGCGGAGACATTGTAATGGTGCAGGAGGTGCTGGGGCATGCTGACCCAAGCATTACGAGAAGATACATCGGGATTGACCAGCAGAAAAAAGAGAAGGCAATCAACGGACTTAGATTTTAGGGAAGGAGGGAACAGATTGGACAGGAAGAAGAACGGGCAGGGAAAGCTGCCGCTGTGGCAGGAGCGACTACGCAGAAACAGCGCGGCGATGCGTGAGGAATTTGAGCAGATGGACAAGAGAACTGCCCTTTACAACGGGACGCGCGAGATTGAGAAAACACCGGACGCAAAGAGCAGCAAGGCGGCAGCACTTGCTACGGGGGTAAGAAATATCGTTGCGGAGCTGATGGAGGCACAGGTGGACAGCAGCTTTCCCATGCCGAAGGTGACGGCAAGAAGGCAGGAGCATGAGGAGCTGGCGAAAACGCTGGAGGATTTCCTGCGGAACGAGACAGACCGCCTGCCCTTTGAGATGCTGAACGACATGGACGAGCGCATTACGCCCATACAGGGAGGAGACATCTTCCTTGTGGAATGGGACAGCGACAGACACACCCACGAGACCAGAGGGGAGCTTTGCGTGAGCCTGCTGCACCCCAGACAGGTGATTTTCCAAGACGGGGTGAACGAAATCAACGACATGGACTTTATCATTGTGCAGATGGGCATGTCGAAGAAGCATGTGAAGGAAAAATACGGCGTAAGCGTGGATGACGAGACAGAGAGCGACCCCCAGAGCAGAGGGGGCAGAGGAACGGCAGAGGACGTTGTGACGGTCAACTTCGGATATTTCCGCAACGAAAAGGGCGGCATTGGGCGATATACTTGGGTGAATGACATAGAGCTTGAGGATTTGGAGGACTACCAAGCGCGAAAGATGAAGCGCTGCACGAAATGCGGGGCGGATATGACAGGCTTGGAGAAATGCCGACACTGCGGCAACGAAAAGGCGGAGGACTACGACAGCGACGAAATGGAGCTTTACGAGGACATTGAGACGCGGAACGGCGTGATCCCCATGATGACGGAGGAGGAAACCTATCCGGAGGGAGTAAGCGAAAGCGGCTTGATGATGGACGAATTCGGGAATGCCTACGAGGCTGAGCCGATACTGACGGAAAGACCGACAAGAATCCCCCGATACAAGCCCGACATCTATCCGATTGTGATACGCAAGAACGTGAGCAGCTGGGGGAAGGCACTGGGCGACAGTGATGTTGACAAGATTATGGATCAGCAGAACATGATTAAGAAATGCGACAGCCGGATACAGGAGAAGCTGGACAAGGGCGGCAGTATTTTCACCCGAAGCGAAAAGACGGAGGTTTCCAAGACAGACGAGCAGCTGAGAGAGGTCATCTTTCAGGGGGCGGACGAAGCAAACCTTTTCGGGGTGCATAATTTACAGGTGGACACAAGCCAAGACCAAGCGATTGCAGAGGCAAACTATGAGCAGGCGCGGCGCATTTTGGGAATCACAGACAGCTATCAAGGCAGACCCGACCGCACGGCAACGAGCGGCACGGCGAAGCAGATTGCGGTGGCGCAGAGTGCAGGGAGACTGGAGAGCAAGCGCATTATGAAAAATGCAATGTATGCGGATCTATATGCGGTAATGTTTCGATTTCTTTTGGCTTACAGCGACGAGCCGCGGAGCGTGCGCCACAACAACATTGACGGCAGCACGACCTACAGCGAATTTAACAAATATGACTATCTGGCGCAGGATGCGGCAGGGGAATGGTACTGGCTGGACGATTTCCTTTTCAGCGTAGACAACACCTCAAGCCTTGCAGGGAACAGAGAATCCATGTGGCAGGAGATCCGCATGAATTTGCAGACGGGGGCATTTGGCGACCCGAACGACCCTGAGACGCTGATTCTATTCTGGGAAATGATGGCAGGGCAGCACTACCCCGGCGCGGCAGAGATTCGGGAGAGACTGGAGAAAAAGAGACAGGAGCAGCTGGCACAGATGCAGATGCAGCAGCTTCCACAGGAGACACAGATGCCACAGGGGGCAGAGCCGCAGGGCGTGCCGGACATGGCGGTGGAGGATGCAAGCGGCAGTGCCATGAACATGATGTTATAGCGGTTTCCGAAGTGAAACGAGGAAAACCAAAGGGGGTGCTTTGAGTGGATTGTAAAAAATGCGGCGTTGAGCTGATGATTATGGACAGAGGACCGTTATTATTTGAAAACGATGACAGGGCGGATGTGCCGACAAGGGCATATTACAACTTCAAATTCGGATGCAGAAACCCGGAGTGTGAGGAATACCAAAGGGTTCAGCACGAGGAGAAGGTTTACATTGACGATTAAGCTTAAGAAGCTTTCCGGAAACGGTGGCTTTTTATATTACCGCATTGCACAGCGGAGAAGGTTTTTCTAAATGTGTAGACTGGAGCGGGCGAAGGCATGAGGAACGGCGAAAGGGGGTGAACGATATGAGAAAACACGGAAACGGACTGGAAGTTGGTAGAGCCGGCACGATGGAAGTGAAGGCAACAAAGGGGGCTGAAAGCACAAAAGCACCCAAGAAGCAGACAGGCGGAGATTTGAGAAGCACTAAGCGCTAACTTGAAATCAGGATTTTGATTTGGAAGAAGGAGGAAAGCAGAATGGCAGGATATGACGAGGATTTCTGGGGCGAGGACTTCTTTGAGGAAGAGGAAGGCGCGACAGAAGGAGAAGAAACGGAAGTAGAGACAGAGGAAACAGCGGACACGGAAGGCACAGAGGGTGCGGAGGGTGCAGAAGTGGACATTGACGGCGAAGGCACAGAGGGCACGGAAGGCGGAGAGGGCGGCGAGCCTGCGGGCGAGAAATTCAGCCCCGACCTTCTGGCACGCATTGAGGCGGAGACACAGAAAAGGGTGGACGCGCGCATTGCGAGGGAATTTGAGGGGATTTTGAACCCCTACACAAACCAGCCCATCCGCACAGAGGCGGATTTGACTGCTTACCGCAGTGCATTTGCGGCGGAGGAGCAGAGACAGCAGCTTGCGGACATGGGCGTTTCCAAGGAGGTTTTGGACAGCTACATTCAGAACCACCCTGCCATGCAGCAGGCACAGCAGGTGATCCACCAGCAGGAGCAGCAGGCGGCGAATGACTTTATGGCGAAGGAATTTGAAGCGATGAAGAAGGAATTTCCGGACTGCGGACTGGAAAGCCCCCAGCAGCTGAATGAGACAGAGGCAGGCAGACGCGCCTTGCAGATGTGGGCGAACGCCCCCGGCATTACGCTTGCGGATGCCTATGCGGCAACGCACAGAAGGGAGCTCAGCAAAAAGCAGAGTGCCGCCGCCAAGCAGGCTGCCATGAACGAGATGAACAGCAAGGGACACCTGCGCCAGACGAAGGGCAGCAATGCAAAGGGAGATGTGCCGGAAGAAATCAGAAGGGAGTACAAAATCTACTTCCCGAATGCAACGGATGCGGAGATTGCGGAAATGTATTGGAAAAACCAGAAAGCAACGGAATGAAAAGGAGTGAGAGAACATGTTTAAAGTAAAAGACAGACAGAACAGCTGTGTAGAGCCTTTTGAATTTCTGCCTGCAAAGGACAGCGAGGTTTACGCACTGGGAGAGGCACTGACCTATACGGACAAGGTGACAAAATGCGGCGCGACCGCAAAGCCCACACACATTTGCATGGGGCCTGCGGATGCAGGCGTGGTTCCCGTGATGCCTGTGCTGGCAACGACAAGATTTGAAGTGCCCTATGACGCAAAGCCCACGATTGGGACTGCGGTGACACTGGGAACAGCGGCAGAAAGCGTGACAGCGACCACGACAAGCGGTGTTTTCACTGTGACGGATGTGGACGAAGCAAACGGAACAGCTTGCGGCTTTTTTAAGTAAGCGGATGAGCCACTAAATCAAACATAAGGGATGCAGTCAGAGGATGACTGCTTTTTTATTGCAAAAAAAAGGAGTGAAGAACATGAGCGGAATTATCTTTTCTCAGGCGAGCGGCCTGAATGACAGCGTTTTTGGCAAGAGTCAGGAGCCTATCAAAAGCATGATTACGGCAGGCGTGGAAAGCTTTGAGGAAACCAGCCTGCTGGACAAGATTTTCTACATGGACAAGACAAAGAACTTTGCGGAGAAATACGCAACCATGACATCCCTGGGGAACTTTCAGGATGTTGGCGAGAACGGCGCGACACCACAGGACAGCTTTCAGGAGGGCTTCTGCAAGGTGATTGAACCCAGCACATGGAAACTGGGCTTTTCCATCACAGCGGAAATGATGGAGGACAACAAAATCGGCGATATCAGCAATGCGGCGAAGCGCTTTACCACAAGCTATGGCAGAACGAGAGAGCAGTTCGGGGCGGCACTGCTTTCCCACGGACATGAAAGCACCATGACATGGAACGGCAAGAAATACAGCATTACCTGCGCAGACGGCAAGCCCTTCTTCTTCAAGGAGCACCCCAGCAAGGTAAGCGGCGTTTCGCTGAAGCAGAGCAACCTGTTTAAAGGGGCGTTCAGCGTGCTGACTTTGGATGCGGTGCAGGAGGCAATGCAGGACTTCAAGGACGACAAGGGGAACCTCTTGAACGTGAAGCCCGACACCATCATCATCCCCAACAGCGGCCCTCTGAAAAGAGCGGTTCTGGCGGCGGTCGGCAGTGAGCTTGACCCCAGAAGCAACAACAACGCTTGGAACTTCCAGTGCGGTCTGTGGAACGTGCTGGTGTGGGCGGAGCTGCCTAAGACCATCGGCGGCAAGCCTTACTTCATCCTGATGGACAGCGATTACATGCAGCAGTACGAATGCATGCCTTGGCTGGACAGAATCAAGCTGAAGGTGGACAGCTACATTGACCACAACACACACGCAAACATTTTCAGCGGCAGAAGCAGATTTGCGGCAGGCTTCAACAACTGGAGAGGTGCGGCGCTCTGCGGCGAAGGTTTTACCGGAGGCACAGACCTGACAACACTGGTGTGAGCTGACGAAGGAGGCACGGGCGCATGAGCATTACTTGGAAGGAATTACAGGAAACGTGCCTGCGGAAGATGGACAGCTTGGACGGGGCAGCGCTGACGAAGGACAGCAACAATGCGGCATACCTTTACGGTATGCCTGCCGCCGCCAATGAGGCATTGATGCTTTTGGCAACGAACGGGAGATACTGGAAGAAGCTGCTGACAATTACACAGAAAGAGGGAGAAACCGCCGCAAAAGGAGAGCCTTTGGGCGGTTTTCTTGCCTACGACCTGCGGCAGCTGGCGGAGGGCTTTTACTGCATTGACAAAATCAAGCGGGCAAGCGGCACGGACTACGGCACCTATTCCGGCTACATGATGGAGGGTGACCATGTGCTTCTGCTGCCGGCAGAGGACGAAGGGGTTTTCCGTGTATGGTACAACGCATACCCCACGCGGATTACGGCAGAGACAGCGGCGGACTTTCCCATTGACCTGCACGAGGATGCGGCGCATTATGTGGCGCACTATATGGCAGGACAGCTTTTCAAGCATGACGACATCAGTGTAGCACAGATTTACATGAACGAATTTTTTGAATGGATGGAGCGGCTTGCGGAAAGCGGACGAAAGGCAGACGGCAGGAACGCCGGCAGCGGCGGCTGGACGAGTGTAAAAGGATACTATTAAGCCGCTAAGCGGCTAACTTGAAAGCAGGCTTTCAAGTTGGGGGACAGAGGAATGAACAGATCAGTTCCGGCGCAGGCTTGAAACTGCCTGTTCTCCTCGACGGAAGTGAATTCCGTCTGCGGATGAAATGCGGGGCTTTGCCCCTGCGCCCCATAAAGATAGGAGTGATGAAAATGGGGAGATTCAGTGTACCTTCCTCGCCTGCCCGAAATGTGGTGAAGATTGAGACCTTCAAGGGGGTTGACCTCAACAGCAGCCCCAGCAACGTGGAGATTACCCGAAGCCCCAACGCGCCGAACATGATGCGAGATGTGCCGGGGAAGGTGCGCAAGCGGCAGGGCTACGAAAGAATTGCACAATTTTCCGGCAAGCGCATCAACGGGGTTCACATTCTCAGAAGCGCAGAGAAGAACGAGGAGAAGGTTTTGATTCATGCAGGAGACAGCCTTTATCTGGAGGGGAAGGCGATTTACACCGCCATGGCGGACGAGAGAAGCGTGGGGCGGCAATTCTACGGAAAGCTATTCATTTTTGACGGGAAGAAGGCACTTTGCTACGGCGAATTTGAAACAGAGGAAACAGCCGCAGCCGAGACGGAGACGGACAAGGCGGAAAAGCCGAAGGCGTTCATGGTGAAAACCTTAGAGGATGCGGCATACATCCCGACAGTGATTATCAGCCGAAAGCCGACAGGCGGCGGCACAACCTTGGAGCCCTTGAACCTGATCGGGCGGAAATGGAAGGAAAGCTTTCTTTCGGACGGGACGGCGAAGGTTTACCAGCTGACGGCGAAGGATTTGGATGCAGACAAGGTTACGGTGCGCATCATGACGAAGGAAGGCGAATGGACAGAGAAGAAGGAAGGCACAGATTTCACGGTGGACCGAAAGAATGGAACTGTGACCTTTACGACCGCGCCGGGGGCAAGCCCTGTGACCGGATATGACAACGTGGAGATTACGGCGGCAAAGACGAGAAAGGGCTACGCCGAGAAAATCAACAAATGCAAAATTATTTCGCTTTTTGGGGTGAACGGGGCAATGGACCGCATGTTTCTTTCCGGCAACCCGGACTTTCCGAACCGAGACTGGTACTGCAAGATGGCGGACGGTTTTTTCTGGGGCGACCTTTGGTACAGCACGCTGGGGCAGGACGGCAGCGCGATTGTTGGCTACAGCATTATCAACGACCGCTTGGCCGCACACAAGAGTGATGCAGAGGAGGGGCGAAACGTCATCCTCCGCAAGGGGGAAATGGGCGAGAAGGACGCAACCTTCCCCATCATCGGGACGCTGACAGGCAGAGGGGCTTTAGGCAGCCACACCTTCGGATACCTTGGGAGCGAGCCTTTATTCCTGACGGACATCGGCATTATGGCAATTACGGCGGCGGACTTGACGGGGGAGAAATACAGCCAATCCAGAAGCTACTACATTGACAATGCGCTGACGGCGGAAAAGGGACTTGCGGATGCGTACGCATATATCTGGCGTGATTTTTACCTCATCAGCACCGGAGGGGGCAGAGTTTACCTTCTGGACGGCTTACAGAAAAGCTACGAGAGGGACAACCCCTACAGCAGCTTTCAATACGAATGCTACGTTTGGGAGAACGTGCCGGCAAGGGTTTTCTGGGAGGATGCACAGGGGCGGCTCTGCTTTGGGGATGCAGAGGGAAACCTCTTCCGATTTTTCGACGATGTGACGAACCAGAAAAGTTACAACGACAACGGCAAGGCGATTTCTGCCAGATGGGACACGGCGGAGCTTTCTGGAAAGCTTTTCTACAAGAACAAAAACTTCCGCCGGCTTGACTTTGTGCTTGCGCCTGCGATTGCAACGGGGGCGAAGGTTTTTGCACAGGTGAAGGGGGTCTGGAGTGAGATTTTCGACAGCGGCGCGCGGGCGATGTACTTCGACTTTACGCACATCAACTGGGAGAGAATCAACTTTTCGACAGACGACACGCCCAGAACGATTGGCGGCAAGATAAAAATCAAGAAGGTGGACAAGGTTGCATTCAGTTTGCGGAACGAGCAGCTGAACGAGCCATTCGGGATTTACTCCCTTGCAATGGAATACACAGAGAATGGAAATTATAAAGGATAAGGGGGTTATTATGGCAGATACGAAAAGAGAGGATGCGGCGGCATACGTCATTTTGGACAGCGCGCTGAACGGGAAGGGTGTTTCCGCCCAGACAAACCCCATGGAGAAGCCGGAGGACGAGGCGAAGGCGGTGTTTGACGAGCTTTCCAAGGACATCATCATTCCTGCCTTCAACCGCTTTGTGCTTTTCATGGCGGAGCAGCTGGGGATGATTGACATGACGAAGGACGCGGACAAGCCGATTTCCGCCGCGATGCAGACCGCCCTTGACAAAAAGCAGGACAGGGAGAAGCGAACCGGGAGCGAGACGCTTTACAAGGTGCTGACGGACAACAACTTTACGGATGCGGCGGCGGAGCAGCTGGCGGCAGCCTTTGCGGCACTGCACGAGCATGCGAACAAGGCACTTTTGGACGGGCTGACACAGGCGGACATTGACAACTGGAACGGGGCGAACGTGCTGACGAAGGACAACAAGGAGCCTTACGAGCCGAGGGGCGAATATCAGCCGGCTACGGTGCGATTTGTTCTGGACAGGGTGGTTGCGATTGGGGCGGCAGACATGCAGGCGCGGATCTACGACCCACAGAACAGGCAGGCGGACATCTTCGGGGAGATAGACACGACAGCGGCGGCCCTGCGAAAGGAAATGGCAGCGGCCTCGGCGGATGCAAGATACATCATTGACGATGTGACCGGGGAGAAATATCGGCTTGGGGTTTCGGGCGGCGGCTTATATTATGTAAAGGAGGCTGAGGCATGAGCAATCCGATTTTTATTGCAAGGCAGGACACGCTGGAGCAGGAGATTCTGCCGGCACAGTGGCTTTCGCAATACAAGCTTTTCGGGGAGGAAAGCTACACCTTTCAGGACAAGGAGATTTGGAAGAGGCTCTGCATGAGCCGTGCGGCGGCGAATGACAGGGACATGCATGCAGAGGCATTAGAGGAAATGCTGACAACATTTTCCGCGGAGCATACAGGGAAATGGATGCTGACGGTTTACGGGATGGATGCGGCGGTGCTGGAGGGGCTTGCGACCATGGCGGCAGTGGCAGGAAACGGCACAGCCATGGCGGCGGTGGCAGGCAATGCGCTTTTGATGCACGCCATCACAAACAGCGAGACAGCGATGCGCGTCATTGCGAACAGCCAGACAGCCATGCAGAGGGTCGCAAACAGCGCCACGGCGATGGATGCCATCAGCGGAAGCAAAATTGCGAGGGGCGCAGTGCAGGCTTCGCCCTACTACAACAGCTACATCAAGGAGAACGACATGGCGATTGCGAAGCTGGCGGTTGCTCTGGCAAGCCTCGAATCTGCAGGCTACTCCGGCATGGCAGGAGTAGCCGCAGATTCGACCGCTATGAACGCAGTCGCTGCGAGCAGCACCGCTATGAACGCAGTCGCTGCGA
>OLPS01000825.1_pt1 | contig 36762 bp, 28 predicted proteins | sample 1673071 | NCBI WGS metagenome assembly OLPS01 (sample SAMEA3136752, study PRJEB25190) | human gut metagenome | reverse complement strand
GCTCTCCGGCTCGTGCGGAACTCGCGATCGACCTTATATATTTGCCCTCCCCGGGGCTCCCGCACAACGGGACCTCAGTTGGGGTCTATCCCGGTTGCAGTTGCTTCGCTCCTGCACCACTTGGCTGGTGCGGCGGTTTGGCATTGGAACGGTTCTTTTCTGGTATATGCTGGTTGCGGCTCTTCTTTTGGGGGGAGTCGCTTTTTTGTTGCTAGGAGGTTGGCCCGTGGTTGATGGGGATACTCGTTCTGAGCTGCTTTCTGCGGATTGGAATGGCGAATGGATGCGTCTGCAGGCCGCTCGGCATCGGGCTGATGATTCTTTTGAATGGGATAAGCGGGCTCGGCATTTTCGTCCACTGGAGACTGCTCCGTATGCCCGGGATTTTATGAAATTGCTGGCTCTTGAGCCTGGTGAGTCGGCGCTGGATATGGGATGTGGGGCTGGGTCGATTGCTATTCCGCTTGCTCAGGCTGGGCATCCTGTGATTGCTGCCGACTTCTCCCCCGCTATGCTGGGCACGCTTGATGCCGGCATTGAGTACTACGGACTCGAAAGGCGCATAACGCCGCTTGAGCTTGCTTGGGATGATGATTGGGATTTGGTTGGACCGGTCGCGAAGGCGGTGGATGTCGCCTTTGCCAGTCGGTCGGTTACGACGACCAATCTAAAAGGCGCGCTTGCCAAGCTTGATCGTACGGCTCGTCGTCGTTGTGCTGTCACGATGGTCGCCAACTCCAGCCCGCGCTATGATCTGCACTTGATGAACGCCATCGGTGCCTCGGTTACCTGCAGTAATGGCTTTGTGTATGCCTTTAACATCCTTATTCAGATGGGTGCGCTGCCGCAGGTCACGTATTTTGAATCGCCCCGTCGCGACACCTTCGATAGCCTTGAGGCGGGCGTAGCGGATTTTTCCCGTATGCTCGAGCATGGCAACGAGGATAAGATCGACCGCCTGCGCGACTACATCGCTCAACACATGATTGAGAACCCCCATGCCGGTGAGCCGGGCTCCAAGGGCGTGCCGCAGGGGCGCTATATGCTCGACCACGTCCGCAAAGTCCGTTGGGCGTTTATTGCATGGGAGCCGGTCTCTGCGCCCAGCTCATAGCCCGTTCGCAGCCCGCGCCGCCCACTCACTCGGCATCCGCATTCTTTTTGAACTGGGCAAACGCGCTCCACACCGCGCCGTTCCTGCGCTATCGTGGGACAGCTCACGTAGATTAAGGCCCCGTCGCGGGGCGCCCCATACATAGAAAGCGAGAACCCATGGCACTGACAGGAGCACAGGTCAAGCAGCTTCGCAGCATGGCCCATCACCTCAACCCCGCCATCATCATCGGCAAGTCCGATGTCAACGAGGGCACCGTCGAGCAGACGGTCGCCTACCTGGAGAAGCACGAGCTCGTTAAGTGCTCCGTGCTCGATGGCTCCAGTCTTTCCGCCCGCGAGGCCGCCGAAGAGCTCGCCGAGCGCTGCCACGCCGAGGTCGTCCAGGTTATCGGCCGCAAGTTCTCACTGTATCGCGAGTCCTCGCGCAAGGACATCGAGAAGATCAAGCTCGTCTAAGAGCCAATGATCCGGCGAACCAACACATAGCAAGCTTACGGGTGCCCAAGTACTTCGGGCGCCCGTTTTTTATCGCTCGACCAGCACGCGATTGAGCCGCCCCTCCACCAAGCGCTCGTATAGACGCCGCGTCTCGGGCTCGGGCACGCCATTGACCTGCTCCCTCAGATGGTGCATATGCCCACTGTATAGCTCGACGATATCGCGCCGCCGCCCCGCCGCACTGTAGACACGCATGGCGCAGCGCACCATATCCTCACGCGCCGTTTCCTGCCGAAGCCCCGACTCCGCCAGCCAAATCGCCGACTGCAGATCGTTTTCTTCTAGAGCGGCATTTGCTCCCTTAATCATGCAATCGATGTACTTTGACTGCATAATGCGTCGCATACGCAAAAAGTAGGTGGGATTACAGCCATTGGGAACATACAGCGGTCCGGCATAAAGCTGCTCAATTTTAAGGCACAGCTCAACTAAATGGGGCCCGCGCGCACCCGTGCGATTTCCCAAAACCTCGCGGCTTATCTGGTCAAACAGCCGTACATCGGTCTTGACGTAGTCGCCGTTGAGTCCGATGCATTCATTTTGGATGAGCACACACGACTTGCCATCCGGCGTCGGTCCCAAAGCCGACCGCAAGCGCGATATCGTCGAGTACAGGTTGTTGCGGGCGCTATTGAACTCGGCATGGGGCCACAGCTCCATGGCCAGCGTCTCACGATCGACGAGCGCATCCATGCCCAGCGCAAGCCGCTCGGCAAGCGTCGCCGCCTTCTTGCGGCGCCACATTTTGTCCGTGATGGGAAACCCGTCGCGCTCGGCGCGAAACGCACCAAACATGCGAATCTCGATATGGTCGATGGTATCAACGGCTTCAACCTCGCCAGCCTGGAACAGGCGCTCGCCCTCCCCTTCCAAATCGTCGCGCAGCGAGTACCGCGACAGCTCGCGCACGGGAAGCTTCTTGCGTATCCTGCCCGCCGGCTCGCCCAGACAGTGCATGGCAAGGCGCGCAAAGAGCCGATACGATGGCTCTAGAATCCCCGCACGATTCATGGACATCCAGGCCGCAAGATCGCTGTCTCGGCCCGCACAGGCCAAATGCAGCGCCACCATCCAGGCCTCCGCTCCACCAACCTGTGTCTGGCTTATATCGAGTAGCTCCGCTTCCTCGCGCACCGAAACCATCGAGGTGTTACGCAGATATGCCGCGCGCTCCAGCAGCAATGCGTTATCGCGCATGTACGCAATCGACTCCTCGGCAAGTTTGAGCACTTGGACCGCACGGAACTTTGCATTAACCGGCCGTCCCTCTGCCAGCGACTGCCAGCCTTCTAGCAACAGGCCAAACAGCTGAATCTGGTTGTCGCGCATGCGCACGGCAAAACGATCGAGCTCGTTGAACGCCGCGTCGTCGGTTACCGGCAAGCCGGAAAGGAGCCGCCGTGCCGCCAACACCATGCGCACCCAGATAGCCATCGCCTTAAGCCCGCGTACGTCGAGCGCCTCCCGCACCACCGTCATCTCGTCGTCGCGCTCGTCGGTTCCCGCAAACGACCCGTCAAAGAGCTCTACTAGCATGCTATCGGCCCGTATAACAATCCCCGCGATGTCGAGCTCGCAGTCGTAGGCCTTGCTCGTTTTAAGCTGCTGTAGAACGCCGCCGTCATCTCCCCGCTCGGTCAGGCGGCGCTTGACCTCGATATGCGCAGACAACATATCGAGTGCGGTATGAGATGTCTCGATTTCTGGCACGGCCAGGTTCGTAGGAAGCCCAAGCCCGTTGTCCCCATAGCAAGCAGCCGTCAGTGTCTGGGCCACCTTCCATGAGACAGGGTCTATTTCGCAGGCCGCCCGTTCGCCCCCGCGCTCGATGACCGATGCCATATAGCGGGCGAGCTTTGTGTTGGACACGCTGGCCGCTGCCAGATATACGCCAAGCGCCTCGGCAGGCGTTGGCTCTGGAGCCGGATCGTCGGCATCGATCGTGCCGAGCGCTGCTCGGCAGATATCGGCCCCGTGCCCCGTCAGAGCAAGATCGACCCCATACTGTCCAGCAAGTTCAAGGACCGCTTCACGGTCCAAAAAGGCGTCCGCCAGGCCCATCGCCGCATCGCATCGGCCCGCCTTAAGCAAAATCCGGGCCGCCCTCGGAACAAGTTCGGGGCGAACCTCGGCCACCAACTTACGCAAGCGCAAGCGTCCGTTATCCTCCGTGCCCAGACACGTAAAACTCCGCTCGGCGGGGTCCAAGCCAAAGATCGGGTAGTCGCGTACAAAGTAGGACTGGTCGACCATCGACAGCCTTACCCCACAAGCCTCGAGTTCTGCGATATTGCCCTCGCCCATCAAAACCATGAGACATGCCACGCAAAACAGCGCATTATTGTCGAGCGAAGCCAGATCGACAAGTGCCGCGCCATATACGTTGACAATCTCGTTTTCGAGCAGACCGGCTACGTCGCCTTGGCCATACAGACCCGTCTGCAATGCCGAAACGAGCTCGGGCACGCCCTGCGTGAGCTGATAAAAGTCGAGCGATGTGCTGATCGAAAACGCCGATGCCCACGCCGAATACTCATAGGCATGTACCTTGAGCATCTGCGCATTGATCTTAACCGAATCGCCCAGCCCATGAATCAGCTGACGATTTGAAGGACGGCAGGAGATAAAGACCCCTATCCCCATAGCGCGCAGGCCGCGAATCCTGTCGATGAGGTCTTCGGTATCGTGCTGATCGAGGTTTGGCACATTATCAATCGCGATAAGGGAGTGCGGTTTGTCTTTGAGTTCTTCAGTTACCACCTCGAGCTGCATAAACACCTCGCGCCCAGTGGCGCGATCGGCCTCGATAATCCGCACGGGGCCTCGCGTCGGGTCGCATTTAACCTCATGGGTGTACTGCAGCAGCACCGAGGTCTTCCCAAACCCGTCGGGCGCATAAAGAACCACGATGCCGGCCTTTCGGCCCTTGGCGATAAGCTCATTCATCAAGCGTTCGCGTCGCACCATATAGCCTCCGCCCAGCGGCATCAGCTCGAGGTCGTCTATACCGCTTAAATCGTTTACCATGCCCGCTCCTCAACTCGACCGTATGGACACTGTAGCCGCAAGACCATACAAGCCGCGCTATGAATAGAGCGACCTTGTGTTTTAGGTTGTCTTTTGGTACGCAAGCGGCAAGTTTTTGTACAGCGAGGGCCGATTGTTATTAATCCCCCGACTAATCGGTCTTTAAGCAGGTAAATGAGCTTGTCAGCTTGTCCCATCTAAGCGGCAGTGTAACGCAGATGAACAAGGTTCAGCCATGTCATTCAACTCGCCTAGCACCCGCTACCGTCTACGACCTTCTAGTGGCATTTTTGCATAGAATCTGGTATGGAATGAATCAAGCTGTTGGGCATCCGGCATTCGTCAAGCTTGTGGCAAGATTTTGGTCAAGTGGGCGAAAAGGGATAGCAAAAAGGCCCCCGCAAAGCGGAGGCCTCAGGCAAGGCTATGTCGAGCTGCAGGATTCGCGCTACTCGCAGAGCGAAAGGGCGGCCTCGTCGGCAACGACAACGCAGTTGGTGTGCAGCTGCAGGATCGAAGCCGGGCACTCGGGCGTAACCGGACCATAGCACATGTCATGCACGGCCTGAGCCTTGGCCTCGCCGTTGGCGACGACCAGGATCATGCGGGCATACATGATGGTCTGGGTACCCATGGTGTAGGCCTGACGGGGAACATCGTCGATGCTGTCGAACAGGCGGCTGTTGGCCTGAATGGTGCTCTCGGTGAGGTCGACGCAGTGCGTACCCTTGGAGAAGTGGTCATCGGGCTCGTTGAAGCCGATGTGGCCGTTGTTGCCAATGCCGAGCAGCTGCAGATCCGGGTAACCGGCGTCGGCGACAATCTTGTCGTACTCAGAGCAGGCAGCGGCGGCGTCGGGGTTGGAACCGTCGGGCACATGCGTGTTGTTAAGGTCGATGTTGATGTGATCGAAGAAGTTCTCACGCATGAAGTAGTGATAGCTCTGGGGATCGTCGTGCGAAAGGCCGCGATACTCGTCCAGGTTGTAGGTGCTGACCTCGGCAAAGTCGACGTCGCCCTTCTTGTACCAAGCAGCGAGCTGCTTGTAGGCACCGATCGGGGTGGAGCCGGTGGCAAGGCCCAGCACGCAGTCGGGCTTGAGGATAACCTGGGCCGAGATGATATTAGCGGCCTTGCGGCTCATATCCTCGTAGTCTTTAGCTTTAATGATCTTCATTACGCGTCCTTTCTCGTACAAGAGAGGCAAGGCCCCCTTACAAGCACTTGCCCGCGGCCCGCGTCGGCCGCAACCAACGTGTGCGGCCACCAGGGCGAGGTCGCGTAATGTATGTGTCTCGTGTCTAGCCGCGTCGAGGCCCCTGCCCGTCCACGGTGACCCAAAGCCTTTTAGCTTCGGACAAATCCCATCTTGCCACGGAGGGCGTCCTCTTTCAAGGGCGCCCTCCGTAAACGTGTTTGAATTGTAGACTAATGGCCACGTGCACTTGCTAGCGCTCGCGAGCAACGATGAGCTGGTCCATCTCTTCGACATGCACGCCAACGGAGCCCTTGATACTCGAGAACTCAACGGAGTTGCACACCAAGATGGGAACCGTCACATCGTAGCCCTCGGCAGCAATTGCCTCGCGATCGAACTCAATGAGTACATCGCCCTTATGGACGATGTCACCCACTTGCGCATGTACGGTAAAGTGCTTACCCTCGAGCTGAACAGTGTCCAAACCAACGTGGATGAGCACGTCCAAGCCATCGACCGTGTTAAGCGCAACGGCATGTCCCGTGGGAAAAATAGCCTCGACCTTGGCATCAGCCGGTGCAATCACACGCGTTCCGGTGGGCTGAATCGCCACGCCCTGGCCCAAAAGGCCGGTGGCAAACGTCTGATCGTTTACCTCGGAGAGCGGAATGACGTCGCCCGAGATGGGAGCATCCAGCGTAAGGACTCGACCACGCATACCAAAAGACCTTAGGACTTTAGTGAACATGCTCCCCCTCGGACATACCGATCAACCAAAATAACCTTAACAGTTTACCACTTGGCACCCGTTTTTGACCATTAGGGAAGTTCGCGCTTGACAACCTCGACGATGTCGTCGACAACGCGCTGGGTCAGCTCGTGCGTCTCGGCCTCGGCCATCACGCGGACCAGCGGCTCGGTACCGCTCGGGCGCACCAGAATGCGGCCGCGGCCGTCAAGCTCCTTCTCGGCAGCAGCGACGGCATCCCAGATGGGCTGGCAATCGTCCAGACCAGCCTTGTTGTCGGAATGCACGTTGACGAGTACCTGCGGGTACTTCTTCATGATGCCGGCAAGATCGGTGAGGGTACGACCGGTGCGCTTGAGCACGGCCAGCAGCTGCAGAGCCGTCACCAGGCCATCACCGGTGGTGTTGTGCTCCAGGAAGATGATGTGGCCGGACTGTTCGCCGCCGATGACGGCGCCGTCCGCGAGCATGCGCTCCAGAACGTAGCGGTCGCCCACGGCGGTCTGGACCATCTCGAAGCCCTGCTCCTTCATAGCGATGGAGAAGCCCAGGTTGCACATGACGGTCGAGACGATCTCGGAGTTGGCGAGCTTGCCGCGAGCGGCAAGGTCAGAACCGCAGATAGCCAGGATGTAGTCACCGTCGATCTCATTGCCCTCGCTGTCCACGAACAGTACGCGGTCGGCGTCGCCGTCGTGGGCCAGACCGATGTCAGCATGGGTGCGCAGCACGAGCTCGCGCAGGGGCTCGAGGTGCGTAGAGCCGCACTCGACATTGATGTCGGTACCGCAATAATCGGTGTTGATAGCGTGCACCGTGGCACCCAGGCGCTGCAGCGCGGCGGGCGTGGTCTGGCAGGAAGCGCCATGGCCGCAGTCGACAGCAACGACTAGGCCGTCGAGCCTCAGGCCATCGAGCGTATCGATGGCGTGGTCGACGTATGCCTTGCGGGCGTCCTTCATCTTGATGATGTGGCCCACGCCGGCACCGGTCGGCAGCGTGTCGGCAGCCATGGCTTCCTCGGACATGACCCAGGCGCTGATCTCTTCCTCGACAGCATCGGGAAGCTTCATGCCCTTGCGGCTAAAGAACTTGATGCCGTTGAACTCCGGCGGATTATGCGAAGCGGAGATGACGATGCCGCCGTCGAGCTCGTTCTGAACGGTGAGCAGCGCCACGGCGGGCGTGGGGATGACGCCGCAGCAATGCGGACGGCCGCCCTCGGCCATGATGCCGGCGGTCAGAGCGCTCTCGAGCATGGTGCCCGAAAGGCGCGTGTCACGACCGATGCAAATATCCGGACCAAGAAACTTGGTCGCCGCGCGACCCAGACGAAACGCGAGGTCGCACGAAAGATCGGCGTTGGCGACGCCACGGACGCCGTCGGTACCGAAAATGTTCTGGGGCATAGGATCGCTCCTTCCCTAGCAGGCGACATGCAACCGCCCGCCCTAGTCGAAAAAGAAAAGCGGGACCCGCCGAGGAATCGGCAGGCCCCGCTTGTACATTGTATCTCGAAAGGAGATAAAACCTTAGCGCTTGGAGAACTGGGGAGCGCGGCGGGCCTTCTTGAGGCCGTACTTCTTGCGCTCGACCACGCGAGCATCGCGCGTAAGGAAACCGGCCTTCTTGAGGTCGGCACGGTAGTCGCCAGCGTTCAGAAGAGCGCGAGCGATGCCCAGGCGCAGAGCGCCGGACTGACCGGAGATGCCGCCGCCATCGCACAGAGCGATAACGTCGAACTGACCGGCGGTGTCGGTCACCTTGAAGGGAGCAAGGGCGTTCTCAACGAGCTGATGACGGCCGAAATACTGCTCGGCGTCACGCTTGTTGATGGTCACCTTGCCGGTGCCGGGGACGAGACGGACGCGGGCGACGGCGTTCTTACGACGGCCGGTACCCTGGTAGACAACGGTGTTCTCAGCCATCTTTAAGCCTCCAGCTCAATCTTCGTGGGGTTCTGGGCAGCATGCGGATGCTCGGCACCAGCGTAGACCTTAAGCTTGGTCATCTGGGCACGACCGAGGGTGGTCTTGGGCAGCATACCGCGAACGGCGCGCTCGATGACCTTCTCCGGGTGCTTCTCCATAGCCTGGCGGAAGCTCTCAGCCTTGAGGCCGCCGTTGTAGCCGCTGTGGCGATAATAGGTCTTCGTGTCGGCCTTGTTACCGGTAAGCTGGACCTTATCGGCGTTGATGACGACAACGAAGTCGCCGCAGTCGCTGTTGGGCGTGAACTGGGGCTTGTTCTTACCGCGCAGGATCATTGCGATCTGGGTGGCAAGACGGCCCAGGACAGCACCATCGGCGTCGACGAGAACCCAGTTGCGCTGGACCTCGCCCTGCTTGGCGTAGTGAGTCGATTTCGAAATCACTTAGACTCCTCCATGTACAGTACGTGTTGTTACAGAGATTCACGGGGCTCTGCAAGTAACCCGTCCATATTACCCCGCTCGCCGTACGAGTCAACAGGTATTTTGGCTCCGACCAGAGTTTCTGCACATGTCATCCACGAGCCGTGATTTTCCAGCTCTTTAGCTTTTGTCATTTTTTGAGGGTTCGCCGTCGTTAGCGCTCAACGAACTCTTGGATTTCCGCGAGCAGGCGCTTTGCCTCCTGGCGGCCCTGGATATACAGGTCCAAAAGCTTTGCCGAATCGTGCTCGACATGGCCGACCTCGACCGGCTTTTGCGGAGCGACGACCAGCGCACGGCCCTCGCGCTCATACTTCCACAGATGCATGCGCTGGATGTTGTAGCGGTCGTGGCGTGTCTCGATAGCCTCGAGCAGATAGGGGTAGTCGGCATAACGCGCACGCGCGGCGGGCATAAACTCGTAGGGCTTTTTCTCGTACGAGCGGTCCTGCGTGACGATGACGACCGCGCGATCGAAGCCCGCCTCCTCGAGCACATGCTCGATGGGGACCGAATCGGCCACGCCGCCGTCGACGTATTTGTGCCCGTCAATCTCGACCGGCGGCGTCACCAGCGGCAGCGAGGTCGAGGCACGCACGGCGTCGAGGTCGAGCACTGCGCTTTTAACCGGGAGGTACGTGGCAGTTCCAAAGAGCATGTCCGTCGCGACGGCGTACATCTCGATGGGGCTCGCGTCGAACGTCTCGTTGTCAAAGGGATCCAGGCGGTCCTGAACATCGTTGAAAATAAAGTCGTAACCCACAATAGAGCCCGTGGACGCAAACGACGCGGCGCCCATGAAGCGGCTGTCGTTGCAGAAAGCCAGGTTGATGCGGTTGGCACGGCCGATCTGGTGCGACTTGTAGTTCACGCCGTTGAGAGCGCCGGCCGATACACCGTAGACAGCCGGAATCTCAACGCCAGCCTCCATGAGAACGTCGAGCACGCCCGCGGTAAACTGCCCGCGAAAACTACCGCCCTCCAGGACGAGCGCGACCTTGCCGGCGTTCTTTGCCTTATCTTCTGCAGTCATATTGACCTCCTGCGATTGCGTTTTGGCTTTCTTCTACCCAGTTTTGGGATGGCGTGAGCGCGGGTTTTTCGAGGCGGCAGGTGAAGCGGAAAGTGTGTCCCAGTTTGAGGCGAGATTCCGGGATGCGCTTTCCACTTGACGTGTCATCCGGAAACTACGTCCCAGTCTGAGGCGGGATTCCGGGATGGGCTTTCCGCCTGGGCTGCCATTGGGAAAGCGCGTCCCGGTCTGCGTTGCCAAGGCGTTTTCTTAACGCCCGCGCCCTGCACTGAGTTCGATTCTCCGCGGTGCGGGAGGGGATCCGTTGATGCGGCGCATGGCCGGCTGAGATTCGATAAACATCGCATCCGTTTTGAGTCGAAGTTTTCGCGGAGAATCCGCGTATTTGCTTCGCAAATACGCACCGGCTTCGGCCGCCTACCGGCGTCCTCGCCCGCTCGCTACAAACGCTTCGCGTTTGCTTAACGCTCGCGCCCTGCATAGAGTTCGATTCTCCGCGGTACGGACTAGAAATAAAAAGGCAGGTAGATATAAATATCTACCTGCCTGTTACGTATGGTGGAGGCGCGGAGAATCGAACTCCGGTCCACGAAAGCCCCCTGATTGGCATCTCCAAGCTCAGTCGCTGGTTTAGTCTCGGACGCTTTGCGCGCAGCGACACGCTCGCGGCGTCCTAACCGGTTCGGTCTTAGCCTGCGCCATACCGATTACGTGCGCAGGAGCATTCCCCTAACATGACGTCGCGCCGGTGTCGGGGAAATCACCGGGTTGACGCGCCGCTATAAACTAAGCAGCGAGAGCCATAGGCTCAAAAGAAGAGTTGTTGTCAATTCAATTTGACGGTACCCCTGTTTAACGAGGCGAGGAGACCTCGGCTTGCTTCCTCTCTCAGAGCTATCGTGTCGAAACCAGTCGCCCCCGAATGTCGGGAAAGTCTGGATGGTATCGGGCACGAATACCCAACACCCGTCGACTTTTCAAGGAACATGCAGGGCGAGCCCCGCTTGTGGAGTGTTATCTTACCACGTTCTGAAAGCGGACAGCTGTTCTATGCACGAGCTGTGAAGACCCCAATGTGCGCCGCACTTCGCACTTTTGCTACCGATCGCGTAACGTATATTTTCGCCAAGCAAAATTGACCCGTCGAAAGGACCGTTATGGATACCAAGCAGCAGCTCGTCAATGCCCTCGCAGGCCTGGGCTCAACCATTACCGAAGCTATGGATGTCATCGAGGGCTTTGTCCCCTGCGGACATCCCGCCCTCACAGTATCGAACGCACTCGTCGCGCTGGACGCCGACGATGATGCAGCTCTCGCCCAGCAGCTTGAGACCGTCGAGGGCTTTATCGACCACGTGAGTGAGAACCGCGGCGTGTCCGCCTACCACAGCATCGAGGTCGAGGTCGCGGGCCCCAAAGCCGATCTGCTCGCAGCAATCCGCGAGGTAGGCGCCCTTATGCAGACCGCAGGCGTCAAGAACACCCAGGTCAACGAGTGGGTCTACCGCAGCCTGGCAGCACTCGACAGCTCCGACGAAAAGGCAGCCGAGCAGCTCGCAGAAAGTCCCGCCATCAAGGCCGAGCTTTTGTAAATAGCAGACGCGGGCCCCTTGGCGCATCGTCGTCCAAGAGGCCCGCAAACAGTTCGCGTCAACCGATAGCCGCGCCACCACGTTCGGCCAAAGCCAGAATCGGCATCATTTGGCGCGGGGTCTTTGCTGCAAGATCGGCATGTTCGAGCAGCTTGCGATCGTTAGTTACCAAGTAATCGACCTGTGCGCGCTTGCACGCGGCGAGCACCAAATTGTCCTCGTAATCGCGATGAAGCGCTAAGTATTTGTCGGCCAGCCAAAGGTCCGACGCATCTGCACCCACGGCCGTGGCGTTTTCGGTCATGTTCCGCACAAACGCCAGCGCCGCATCGCCAATTGCACGGGCAGATGCCTCGTCGAGCGCTCCCCCGCTGGCAAGAACTCTACGCTTCAGCTCGTGTTGGACAACGTACAGCACGTCCTTGGCGATATGCACCGGAAAGAACAGCAACGCCCCCGTCTCCGTCGCCCGCCCAATAAACGCACGCGCGGCAAGCGACTCGGCATGGTCGGCGCAAAACGAATCGACCCATACGTTAGCGTCCACCATGATCTTGAGAGGCGCTCCACTCACTGGATCATCCCCTTTTGGCGATAATGCTCATCCATGGCGTCGGAATAGATTGTGTCCCAACCGCGATCGTCGGATACGGGCGACGCAGCGATGCCCAAATCTGCATAAAGCCGGTCTGCCGCTGCCCACGACGCGGCGAACGGCGTATCGGGCGCGACGGTCTGCTGCCGGTCGTCGACGGCCGCAAGCACTTCCTCGCACTGCCTGCCACCCTGTGCGACCTTGGCCACGACTTTTTTGATGACCTCGGGCAGTGACCCGCCCGAAAGCCGTAGCACCTCCTCGGCACGGTTCTTGACCTGGCGATCTACGCGAACGTTCACCTGCGCCATGCCGCCAACGGTAGCCATCTCAACCTCACCTTCAGCATTTGCTAGCAGTGCTAGCACAAGCATATATCCGAGCTAACATCTCGTCAAACAAAAGAAGGCCTGCACCCTGGCGGCTGCGGTGCCACCCGAATGCAGGCCATATACTCAATCGAAAACGCTAACGCAGGTAAGCCTTCGCATTGCTCAGGCTGTAGGCAATCGTTGAGCCGTTGTGCAGCAGTGACGACGCCTGCGGAGTAATCATGCCGGTAATACCCAATGCCAACAGCGCCGAGTTGGTGAGCATCACCTTGGAATACGAACTCGTCAGACGGTCGATAAGCCCCTGGCTCATGCGGCGCAGGCGCACGATCGCGGCGAGATCCGTGTCGGTCAGGATGATATCGGCGACCTCCTTGGCGATGTCGCTTCCACCGCCCATGGCCAGACCCACATCGGCCAAACCAAGCGCCGGTGAGTCGTTGACGCCGTCGCCCACCATGGCAACATGGCGCCCCTCGCGCTTAATCCGCTCCACATAGGCGTACTTGTCCTCGGGCAGCAGCTCGGCCTTAAACTCGTCGACGCCTGCCTCGCGAGCAATGCGCTCGGCCGTACGCTCCGAGTCGCCCGTGAGCATGACCACGTGCTTAACGCCCAACGCGTGCAAGTCGGCGATGGCCTCGCGGACCCCGGGCTTAAGCGGGTCCTCGATACCGAGCACGCCCACAACGGTGCCGTCGACCGCCAGATACAGCGGCGACAGCCCCTGCATCTGGAGCTCGATTTGCTCCTTAATGTCGGACTCGAGTTGCGCACCCTCATCCTCGAATACAAAGTGCGCGGAGCCGATGATGGCGCGACGCTCCTCAATGGACGAAGCGATGCCGTGTGCCACGATGTACTCGACCGCAGCGTGACGCTCGCGGTGCTCGAGTCCACGCTCGCGAGCAGCGTTGACGACGGCGCGCGCCACCGGATGCGGGAAATGCTCCTCCAGGCAGGCAGAAAGGCGCAGGACCTCGTCCTCGCTCCAGCCGTCGGTCGTGAGCACGCAAGCCAGGCGCGGCTGCGCCTCGGTCAGCGTACCGGTCTTATCAAACACAATGGTGTCGGCCTTGGCAAACGACTCAAAGTACTTCGCGCCCTTGACCATCACGCCCATCTTGGCAGCATCGCTCATGGCGGTCATGACGGCGACGGAACCCGTGAGCTTGAGTGCGCACGAGTAGTCGACCATCAGCGCCGCCGAGGTCTTGATGAGGCTGCGGGTGGTAAGCGCAACCAGGCCCGCGAGCAGGAAGTTCCACGGGACGATCTTGTTGGCAAGGTCCTCCATATGCGACTGGCCCTCGGACTTGAGCGAGTCGGCCGTCTGCACGAGCGAGACGATCGAGCGGAGCTTGGTCTGAGCCGTATTGGCGCGCACACGCACCAAGATGCCGCCGTCTTCCACGACGGTGCCGGCGAACACGTCGTCGCCCACGCTGCGCTCGACGGCCAGCGGCTCGCCGGTCAGGGTCGCTTGGTTGACCATAGCGCTCCCCTGCTCGACAACACCGTCGATGCAAATGGACATGCCAGTGCGCACGGCGACCAGGTCGCCGGGCTCAAGCTCGGTCGCGGCAACGCTTACCTCGGTGTCGCCGACGACCTTCTGCGCCTTGTCGGGCACATCGAGCAGCGAGTTGATGAGCTCGTTTTCGCTCATGGCGCGGGTGTAGTCCTCGAGCAGCTCGCCCACGTTGAGTAGGAACATCGTCTGGCCCGCGGTGTCGACGTCGCGTTTGACGAACGAGATGCCGATGGCCGAAGCGTCGAGCACGGGAACGGTCAGGCGCGGCCGCGCCAGCTCATGAAGGGCAGCGCGCAAAAATGCCATATAACCGGCCACGACAAATACCGCACGCAGCGGCGTAGGCAAGAACCAGCGACGTGCGTAATGGGCACCGACGAGTGTCGCCAGGTCCATAACGAGTTTGTGCTTGCGCGGCTCGAGTTGCATCACGTAGCCCGACTTGGCATCGGCGATAGCTTGAGCATCGAGTGCGCCCAGGGCGTCGAGCACGCTTGCGCGGCGCGGCTCGTCGTACTCCAGCGCCATCTGGCCAATGCGGCCATACACGCGCACCTTGTGCACGCCATCGATGTCGCCGCCAAGCTTAAGAAGTGCATCGAGATCGCTCTCTGGCACAGGACCCGCCAATTGAAGACGGGTCCTGCCGGGGATCTCGCTAATAATCGAGAATCTCATAGTTTGTGCCTGGGAGCGTTACTCAGCTGCCTCGTCAGCAGCGGCCTCGCTCTGGGTGATGTAAGCAGCCTCGGCAACCATGTCATCGACATTGGCCTTGGCCTGCTCGACCATGTCCTGGTAGCCGTTCTTGATGCGCATGCCGCACGCGATACCCTGCACGCAGGCATTCTTGACCGGAGCGCTGGTAAGCAGCTTGATGCCGGCCGTGCCAAGCAGAAAACCGCCACCGACAAGCAGGGTATTGAACGTCGACTTCTTCATGTTGCTTCTCCCTTTTGCCGCATTGGACGCGGCACGGTGCCTCAGCACCCGAGTAAACAAGTTTGCTCGAGCACACTTTTGGAAAATAGTTTAGTTTATCTAACTATTAAGGTCAACAAAGGTTAACTTTTTGGAAACTATGGGGGTGAACTCAATATGACAAAGGGACAGTCCCTTTGCCACAGTCCTACAGCTGCCAGTCCGCCGCCTCCTTTTGCAGCGCAACCATGCGGGCGAATTCTCCACCTGCCGCCTTGAGCTGCGCCGGAGAACCCTGCTCGGCAACCACACCATCCTTGAGCACAACGATTTTGTCGGCATTTTCCACCGTACGCATACGGTGGGCAATAACGATAACCGTCTTGCCTGCAAGCAGACGGGAGAGTGCCTGCTGTACCACGGTCTCATTCTCCACATCCAAGCTTGCCGTCGCCTCGTCCAACAGCACGATGGGCGCGTCTTTGAGCAGCGCGCGGGCGATAGAGATGCGCTGGCGCTCGCCACCGGAGAGTTTGGATCCGTTCTCTCCGATCATAGTGTCATAGCCCTGCGGCATGCGGTTCACGAACTCGTCGCAGTTGGCGGCACGCGCGGCCGCAAGCACTTCCTCGTCGGTGGCATCACGACGACCGAGGCGGATGTTTCCCATCACCGTGTCATCAAAGAGCAGCACGTCTTGGAACACAATGGCGTAATCGCGCAGGAGCACCTCGGGATCGACGCTCGCAACATCCACACCGCCCACGGCAACCTTGCCCGCAGTGGCATCCCAAAAGCGTGCGGCCAGGCGGCTCACCGTAGACTTACCGGAACCCGAAGGACCGACCAGCGCCGTGACCTCGCCTTCCTTGGCGGTAAAGCTCACATCGGTAAGAACTTTATCGCCGGCGCGTCCGTCCTCGCCCGCACCATAGCCAAATGCCACGTGATCGAACACCACATCGTGGCCCACGGGCTCAAATTTCTCGCTGCCCCGCGCCACAGGCTCTTCCATGATGGAACGCATGCGCTTGGCAGACGACTCGGCGACAAACAGCTCGGACATTAACATTAATGCCTGGTCAAAGGGTGCATAGATACGGCTCACCATAAGCAGGAAGGCAAACATCACCAAAAAGTCGACCTGCCCGGAGGCGACCATCGCGGCACCCGTGACCAGCGTGGTGGCAATGCCCAGACGCAGGATGGCAAAGGCGGAGTTGACCAAAAGCCCGTTAACGAGCTCGCCCTTGGTAGTCTCGCGCTCCTCGGCATCGATCACGGCGTTGAGCCCCTCAAGATAATGGGCCTCCTGGTTGGTGGCGCGGATCTCGCGAACGCAGTCGAGCGTCTCTTGAATTGCCTCGGTAACCTTGACCTTCTCGGCACGCACGCGATCGAACACCGGAGTCATGGGGCCGCGCGTTAGATACAGCACGGCAAAGGCCACGGGAACGCTCCAAAACGCCGCAATCGCCAGCTGCCAGCAAAAGAACAGCGACCCCACGAACACAATGGCGCTTGCGATGATGGCGCCCCAAAGCTCTCCCAGCACGTGGCTGTAGGCGTGCTCCATGGCCTGAACGTCGCCCATGATGGTCTCGGTTAAATCGGCCAGATCACGACGACCAAAAAACGACAGCGGCAGTTTGCGCAAGCGCTCGGCGATCTCCATGCGCTGCTTGCCGCACTCCTCGTAAAAGATGCAGTAGGTGTAGTAATACTGCTGCCAGTTAGAGGCGAAGAGCAACACGAAAAAGACCAGGAGGCCACCCACGATCGGCAGGGCATCCGGCAGGTCAGCCCCGCTGGCGAGATGCTCGACAAAGCCGGCCATAACCAGGAATAAAAAGCCCATGCCGGCCATGGTAATGAGATTCGTGAGCGTGGTCCAGAAAATGCCGCGTTTTACGCCGGCGACGCCTTTATCGGATAGGAAATACTTCTTTTGGAATGAGGCGAACATTTAGGCCTCGCCTCCCTTCGCGACGGCGGTATCCGCGGTCGTAGCAGTAATCTTCCAACTCGCGGCCTGCTCGTACTCAGCCCACATCTTGGCATACAGGCCGTTTTGGGACAGCAACTCGGCATGGGTACCCGACTCCTGCACGCTGCCCTGGTTGAGCACCACGATTTGGTCTGCGCCCACCACGGTCGAAAGCCGGTGCGCAATCATAATGACCGTGCGGCCCGCCGCCAGCTTGCTAAAGGCGCGCTGGATGAGCGCCTCGTTCTCGGGATCGGCAAACGCCGTAGCCTCATCGAGCACCACGATAGGCGCGTCTTTAAGGATCGCGCGGGCGAGTGCCACGCGCTGGACCTCGCCGCCCGAAAGATATGCTCCGCCGGCACCGAGCATGGTATTGATGCCCTGTGGGAGCTTGGCCACAATGTCGTCGCACTGAGCTGCGGAGAGGGCCGCACGCACTTCGTCGTCAGTGGCCGTAGGCTTGGAGGCGCGCACGTTATCGGCAAGTGTTTGCCGGAACAGCTGGTTGGTCTGGAACACAAAGGCGACCTGGTCCATAAGCTCGTGCGGATCCATATCGCGAACGTCCACACCGCCTACGAGCACTCGACCCGAGGAAACATCCCAAAAACGCGGGATCAGGCTTGCGCAGGTTGATTTACCGCCACCCGAGGGACCCACCAGGGCGAGGGTGCTACCAGCGGGAACGCTGAAACTCACGTGGCTAACGGCAGGTGCTTCGGCACCCTCGTACGTAAAGCTCACGTCCTCAAATCGCACGTCGCCGCCGGCAGGGTGCTTGGGTTGGGCGGGCACCGGGAGCTGCTCGGACTCCATAACGCTTCGGATGCGAGCCAGCGAATCGGCACTCATCTGAGAGGCCTCGCCCACAAACATGAGCTTGGTCATGGCCGTCGGTACCACGGCCGAAAATATCGCGTAAAACGTGAAGTTGGTCATAAAATGCGCGAAGTCCGTCTCGCCCGGCGCCAGCAGCAACGCCACGGGCAACAGGAATGCCACAAGACCATTGAGCGCGGTAAGGTTGAGTACCTGCGGACCTCGACAGAACGTGCCCGCATAGTTTTGCGCCATGTCGGCGTATTCGGCGATCGCATCGTGGAAGGCCTTAAAGGAGTAGACCGTCTGCTGAAACACCTTGACCACGGGGATGCCGCGTACGTATTCGGTGCCCGTCTTGTTCATCTTGACCAGCGCTCCCATGTAGGCCTTCATAAACTCACCGCCCTTGCCGCCCATCATGGCGGCCATGGCGCCAAACGAAACGACGACCGAGATAAGGCATGCCGCCCCCAAACGCCAATCGAGTGCGAAAAGCAGCACGAGCAGGCCTGCGACCATGGCGGCGGCGCCAGCGATATCGGGCAGCATGTGCGCGAGCAGGGTCTCGGTGGAGGCGGCGCATCCGTCTACAACACGACGCAGCTCACCGGTGGCGTGCGTGTCAAAGTAGCCGAGCGGCAGCTTAAGCAGGTGCTCGCTCGTAGTCTTGCGGATATTGGACGCGCAGCGAAACGCGGACAGATGCGTGCACATGAGCCCCATGAAATAAGCTACGATGCTTACCAGGGCAAAACCCACGGCCCACCAGCCATACATCGCGATGTTAGTGGCTTCGCTCCAGTTGGGCGCCACGGCGATCAGATCGCGCGCGACAAGCCAAATGCACACGTACGGGCCAAAGCTCAGCAGCTGCGAGAGCGCCGAGAGCGCCATGCCCAAATACGTTAGGAATTTGCGGTCACCGGCATACGCGAGCAACTCGCCGATGCCCCCACCTTCCCTTTCTGATTCCTTTGCCATGAGATTCCTTTCTAACGGCTTGAGAGTTAACCGTAATGAACTTATCATTGATGTGTTAGCCATGGCTCACAATCAAGCCAGGCGTGGACGTTTCTGCAAAGGAAAGGGACGCTTTTGCAAATACGGCGGGCAGCGACCGACATAACCGAGCTCTACGCACCGCAATTTGAGCAGTTTGGCCTGGAGCTTACCGGCAAGGGCGCCGTCTTTACCGGCGAGGTGGCAAACGACCGGGCGCACGGCCGCGCATGGATCATGCCTCTCTCCCCTGCCTGCATCGTCATGGAGCATTTCATCACCCCGACGCACGATATGTACCTGGCCGAATACACACCCGAGCCATACGCCTGCGTGAGCGAGGTCAGCGCGCCCACACTTACATGCATGCCCGAGGCTGGCATAACGCCCGCGAACCTCAAACCATTGCATGGACCGTGGCCAAACAATGCCGTTTGCAGCTTTATCCAAGATAGCTGTGGCGAGGAATTAAGCCCGCTGTTTGCGGGGGAGCTTTATCACTCGCGCTCGGTGCTCTTTTTGCCTGGATATTTTGACGAACTGGAGCACCGCTATCCCACCGAGTTCGCGGGAATCTTTGAGGCGTTTGCCGAGCCATGGCACGAGGAAGCGACGTCTGCCATCTGCCACACGCTGCGCCGGATTAACGAGGACCGCGCCCGCACCGTAGGCGGACACGTCTATATGCAGGGCATCGTGGAGACCATGGTCGCGGAGCTCGCCTGTTCGTGCGCGGCCCACAAGCAGGCGCGGCAGGCGGCAGACACACGCGTCAGCATAACCATTGCCGAAGAAGCAACGGCAATGATTGAGCGCGCGCTCGACAAAGGCAGACATGTGGGTATCAACGAGGTGGCCGAGAGGCTCTACACAAGCCGCTCCAAACTATGCGCCACCTTTAAGGCCCAAACTGGCGAGTCCCTGGGCGCCTACATTCGCAGACGCCGTATGGAGCGAGCACAGGACCTTTTGGCCGATAGCGCGCTCACGATAGCGCAGGTAGCAGAGCGCCTAGGCTACCCTCAGCAGGCCGCCTTCACCCAAGCCTTCAAACAATACACCGGCATGACACCCACGGCTTGGCGAAGCAAGCATCGCTAAGGCCCAGGCTCCCTGGCCGTAACGGAGCGATTAATTAGCCGCCGCCCGTCAGCTCACCCAGGATCTAAACGTCAAGATGTGCACGATCAAGCGCCTTTTTGATAAGAGGGACAGATCGATCAGCCAAATACAACGGAATGTTGAGCACCCCGTCGTCGAGCTTTAGGTTCTTAAGTGAGTAGCGGACCCTCAATGGAGTCGTCTCCGCATGCTTGTCGGCATAGTACTTAAGGCTCTTGGAATGAACGACCTCTCCCGATTTGACCTCGACGGGAACGATTTCGTTTCCGACTTGAATCAAAAAATCGACTTCGTGCTTCGGCTTCTCGTTTGTCCAATAACGCGGAGCAGCATCTAACTGTGAAAGTAATGCCTGAAGCACATAGTTCTCGGCGAACGAACCTTTGAACTCCGAAAATAGCGCATCCGAGATGGCAAAAGCGGACGCATCCAGCCTTGCCATGCGGCGCAGCAAGCCGACATCAAGACAGTAGACCTTAAATGCCTTGAGGTCATCGTACGCAGAGAGCGGCACACCACCGGCAGCATTAAGGCGAACCGCCGTGATGAGCCCAGCATCGGCAAGCCATTCCAGAGCATCCTCGTATTCTCGAGCACGAGCCCCCTCGCGCACCGCACCCCAAACGAACTTTTTGTTCTCGCGCGCCAACTGAGCTGGAATCGAGTTCCATATTTGTGAAAGCTTGGCGAACTGCGCACGGCCACCATGCTTGGCAAAATCGCGCTCGTAGGAATCCAAGAGATCAGACAACACCTTATCGACCTGAACGATATCGCCCGTCTCCACCCACCGGCCAAGAGCCTCTGGCATGCCGCCGCATGCAAAATAACGACGAAGATGCTCGACGAGACGGACATGGAAGAAATCGGGCACTGTCTCGATCTGATCCAGGCCGCCAAGGTATTCGTCGTAGTTTGCAGCGCCCTCGGCTTTCAGAAACTCGGAAAAGCTCATGGGGCGCATCTCCATGAACTCGACCTTTCCTACCGGAAAAGCGCTGGTCTCACGGGACAAGCGAACGCCCAACAAAGACCCTGCGCATGCGACGTGATACTCGGGGGCCTCGTCACAGAAGTATTTAAGGGCGCCGACTGCAGAAGGACAATCCTGGATCTCATCAATAATAAGCAGCGTTTCGCCGGGATCGATAGGCTGTCCAAGTGCCAGGGAAAGATTTGAGATGATCCGTCGAGGATCGCGCGTACCTTCGAAAAACTGAGCGTACTCGCTCTGTACCCCAGGTGACGGCTCCTCGAGCGTCAGATACACAAAATTGAGGTACGAGGTTCGGCCGAACTCCTTAAGCGCCCACGTCTTTCCAACCTGGCGCGCCCCCTTAAGGATAAGCGGCTTACGATATTCTGACGCTTTCCAAGCGTTAAGCTTGGCAATGATATCTCGCTGCATGACCGAACCTCCCGCAAAGAAACTTCCGTAAACGTGATATTTCCCACATTTTACCCTAGTTAAAACGTGACATTTATCACATTTACGGAAGTTTTAAGCTCATTTCTCCACACTTCCATCACATTTATTGCAATGTGACAAAGGGACAGTCCCTTTGTCACCCGCACAAAAATGGACGCGCCAACGGCGCGCCCATTCACTCTATTTATATCAGCCCCACCTGGCCCGAACGGCCGAGTCGTTGCAGAACCCGGGAGCCCCGGCAGGGCGGGTGCTTGCTCAAAATGAGTTCCGCACGCAAAGAAGGCCACTTAATGTGGCCTTCGTCTTGCGCAGGACTGTCCGAAATTGAGAGGCAAGGCCCTGCGCCCGGCCCCTCGGTTCCCGCTTACGAGAGCGACGTTCTCAGCAACTCGTTGAAGAGCTTCGGGTTGCCCTTGCCGCGGCTTGCTTTCATGCACTGGCCCACCAAAAAGCCGATGACCTTCTGGTTGCCGTCGCGATACTGCTGCGCCTGATCGGCACAGTTCGCCAGCACCTCGTCCACGATCGGCTGCAGCGCGCCGGCATCGCTCACCTGACGCATACCGCGCTCGTCGACGATCTTGTTGGGGTCGTCGCCGGTCTGAGCCATGGCCTCAAAGACCTCGTGCGCTTGGTTGGAGCTGATGGCATCGGTCGCCAGCAACTTGGCAAGGGCTGCCACCTGGGCAGGTGCAATACCGGACTCGGTCAGCGAGACGCCCGCGCCCTTAAGATAGGCGATCATCTCGTTGACCAGCAAGTTTGCAACCGTCTGGGCCTCCTTGCCAGCCATGCCGGTAGCGGCAGCCTCAAAGAACTCAGCAAACTCGGGGTCGCCGGCAATCTGCTCGGCATCGGCCGCCTTAATGCCAAAGTCGGTCTCAAAACGGGCACGCTTGGCATCGGGCAGCTCGGGAATCTCGCCACGACAGCGGTCGATGAACTCGTCATCCAGATCAAACGGCGCCAGATCGGGATCGGGGAACAGGCGATAGTCATCGGCCGTCTCCTTCACACGCATGACTACGGTGCGCTTGCGGCTGGGCTCCCAGTGGCGGGTCTCCTGATAGATGATGCCGCCCTCCTCGAGCACCTCGGCCTGGCGGCAGATCTCGTAGGCAAGGCCGTCATGCAGGCTCTTAAACGAGTTGAGGTTCTTGAGCTCGGTCTTGGTGCCCAGCTTGGTCTCGCCGCGGCGGCGCAGCGACACGTTGCCGTCGCAGCGCATGGAGCCCTTCTCCATGGAGCAGTCCGAAATGCCCAGCGTCACAAAAATGCGACGGAGCTTCTCCATAAACAGGCGAGCCTCCTCAGGCGTGCGCAGGTCGGGCTCGGTGACGAGCTCAATCAGCGGCGTGCCGCAGCGGTTGTAGTCGACGAGCGACTCGGCCGCGGCGGTGATGCGGCCCTCGGCACCGCCCACGTGGACCATCTTGGCGGCGTCCTCCTCCATGTGGATGCGCAGGATGCGGATGGGCACCGTGTAGGAACCGTCCTCGCGACGCTCGGGCATCTGCAGGTTGGACGCGTCGTAGCTGGCCGGGTGGCCGGCGCGCTGGTTGCCCTCGCGCATGGTCGACGTCATGGACGTGGACAGACCCTCGGCGTTGGCCGAAGCGCTCGCCAGGCTCTGGGCCTCGGCCTCGCCAAACGCGCAGTCGGGGCGCTCGGCGGCACCGCGACCGGTCACGTCCAGGTCCAAGTGACCGTACATGGCAAAGGCGACCGGACCCTGCGTGGTCTGGAAGTTCTTGGCCATATCGGGATAGAAGTAGTGCTTGCGGTAGAACATCGAGTGGCGCTGGATCTCGCAGTTGGTGGCGAGGCCGGCCTTGACGATGCTCTCGATGGCGCGCTTGTTGGGCACCGGCAGGGCGCCGGGCAGGCCCAGGCACACCGGGCACACGTTGGCGTTGGGCTCGTCATCGTGGCTGAGCCTGCAGTTGCAGAACATCTTGGTATCGAGTGCGGTGAGCTCGGTATGGATCTCCAGGCCGATCACGGCCTCCCAATCCTGCAGGACCTCGGAAAGCTCCTTCATTACAGCTCGCCTCCCTTCCCGACAAAATCGGGCGCGACGGAAAGCGCGGGCGCACCCGTAGCGGCATCGGCAAAGCCGCGCTCCAGGGCGCGGGCAAACGTGAGCAGCTGACGGTCCTTAAAGGCCGGACCCACCAGCTGGGCAGAAACGGGCAACTGAGTATCCTCGCCCAGGCCCAGCGGCACCGAGATACCACCGTTGCCGCAAATGTTGAGCGAGATGGTGTACAGGTCGGAGAGGTACATCTGCGTGGGGTCGCTGATCTCGCCAAACTTAAAGGCCGTGCGCGGCGAGGCAGGCATGAGAATGGTGTCCACCTTGGCATACGCGGCGTCGTAGTCCTGCGTGATGAGCGTGCGGGCCTTTTGCGCAGCGTAGTAGTACTTGTCGTACACGCCCGAGCTCAGCAGGTAGGCGCCGAGCATCTGACGGCGCTTGGCCTCGGCGCCAAAGCCGTGGGCGCGCGAAAGCGAACTCTGGTCGGACAGGTTGGCGCAGCCCTCCTCCTGATAGCCGTAGCGAATGCCGTCGAAACGTGCCAGGTTGGAGAACGCCTCGGCCGGGCCGATGACGTAGTAGGCGGCGATGGCGGCGTCCAGGTGCGGCAGGTCGACCTCGACCAGCTCGGCGCCCTGGTTCCGCAGCTCCTGGGCGGCGCGCTGAACAGCAGCCTTGACCTCGGGCGTCAGGCCCTCGGCCTCCATAAACGCGGGAATGATGCCCACGCGCTTGCCCTCGATGCTGTCGTTGAGATGCTCGGTAAAGTCGACGGCGCAATCCTGGCTGGTGCAGTCGTACGGATCGTGGCCCGCGCCGGTAAGCGCGTTCATGGCCAGCGCGACGTCCTCGACCGTACGGCCAAAGGGGCCCACCTGGTCGAGCGACGAGCCAAAGGCAACCACGCCGTAGCGGCTCACGGCGCCGTACGTGGGCTTAAAGCCCACCACGCCGCAGAGCGACGCCGGCTGGCGAATGGAGCCGCCGGTATCCGAGCCCAGCGAGAGCGCGACCTCGCCCGCAGCGACGGCGGCAGCGGAGCCGCCCGAAGAGCCGCCGGGCACGCGCTCGGTATCCCAGGGGTTGTTGGTGCGATGGAACGCCGAGCTCTCGGTAGAGCTGCCAAAGGCGAACTCGTCCATGTTGGCCTTGCCCATGGGCAGGCAGCCGGCGTCGAGCATGCGTTGGACGCAGGTGGCGGTGTAGACACTCTGGTAGTTCTCGAGCATGCGGGAAGCGCAGGTGGTGCGCGTGCCCACGAGGTTCATGTTGTCCTTAATGGCCAGCGGCACGCCCGCGAGCGGGGGCAGCGGCTTGCCTGCGGCACGGTCGGCATCCACGCGCGCAGCGGCCTCGAGCGCAAGCTCGGGCGCCACCTGCAGGAATGCCTGGACCCCGCCCTCGCGCGCCTCGATGGCAGCAAGGGAGGCCTGGGCCACCTCGGTAGCGGTAAAGTCGCCGACGGCAACGCCCGCGGCGATCTGGGCAGCAGTAAGGGAATCGAAGCTCTGCGCCATTACTCGCTCTCCCCCTCTCCCAAAATGGACGGCACGCGGAAGTAGCGGTCGCGCGCGCTGCCGGCGTTTTCGAGCGCGACGTCGAGCGGCAGGTCGCGCTCGGGCTCGCGCAGGTCATCGCCCATCACGTTGGACAGGCTTCCGATGGGATGGAACGTGGGCTCCACGTCGGGCAAGTCATATTGCAGGACGGGCTCGAGCATCTGGACGGCGTCGTTCATGTAGGACGTCATCTGGGTGAGCTCGTCATCGGTCAGTGCGATCTTTGCGTACTCGGCGATGCCGCGCACGTCTTTCTCGCTGAGTGCCATAGGCGCTCCCTTCCGCATAACAGTTAAACCGCTCTAGTATACAGGGCAACGCCGGCTTGGAGCAGGCGCTTTACCCAAATGCAGCGAAAACGTAACGAGGGTGGCGGATGGGGGGCGGCGGGCTGGCGGTTCTGCAGCGAAACCGCACCGTCCATAGCGAAAAGCATCTCGCCCACAACGGAAAGCATCACAACATTCGACGCTTTTCGCCAAAATCGAGTTTTTCATCGAATGTTGTGATGGTTTGGAAGCCCCAACCACCACATAGGTGCCTTTCCCCGTTGTGGTGGTTCTGAACGATGTCCTATGCCGAGGCTTTGGCCTTGCGGCGCTTGCGGACCGCGTGGATCACGATGTCCAGCAGCAACAGCACAATGGCTATGACCACGATGAGCACGGCAAACTCGCGCTTGCCCCAGTGGCGGCCGGCCAGCGACTTTTGCTTGTCGACGTCCTTCTTGTTGTACTTGGTGCGCACGCAATGCACCAGCAGACGATGGTCGTTTACGCCGTAGGGCGTGCAGGTGACGAGCGTCACCTTGTCGGCGCCGGGCTCAATGGTCAGTGACTCCATCTCCTCGGGCAGCACGACCTCGGAGTCCACCATCTTGTAGGCGAGCGTCTTGTTCATGGTGTGCAGCAGCACCAGGTCGCCGGGCTCCAGCGAGTGGATGTCGTCGAACATGCTCAGGTTGCGCATGCCCGAGTGCGCGGTGAGCACGCAATGCGTCGAGGTGCCGCCCACCGGCAGGCTCGTGCCCTCCAGGTGGCCGACGCCCGCCATGAGGACCTCCTCGCTCGTGCCGTGGTAGATGGGCATGCTCACGTCGATGGAGGGGATCTCGACCCAGCTCATCATGGGGTCGCGGTCAAAGATGAGCTGCTGAGCGTAGGGCTCGATCTGGTCGGCGGGGAGCTCGGTGGCCTCGCCCGCCAGTTGCTCGTTAAAGGAGCGCGCCTGGAGCAGGATGCGCTCGCGCTCCTCGGCAGAAAGCGCGTCCACGGTGCTGGACACGGTGCTGATCTGGTTGAACACGCCCGAGGCCTCGAGCCGGTCCAAGATCCACGGCCAGGTCATAAGGCCCACGCCAATAAGGATGATGACGATGGTGATGAGCCGATCGGCCCAGCGCGGCAGTCGCTTGCGGCGGCGCTTGGGCTTTGGTTGAGGTTTGGGCTGAGGGCTTGAGCCGCCGTTGTCCGCAGCGTTATTGCTCTTCATATGTTTGGCGCCCTGCACCATCGCCGGTCACTCCTCTACAACTCAAGTTGTCTAAACAAATAATAGCCGATTTGCAAGCTTCCACGCCGAACAACGCAGCTAGACCGCTCCGTCCAGTCAAGGATAAGCCCGCATTTGCGTTTTCAAAATGTCCCGAATCGGCAGGGCGATTCGGGATACAATGTCCATAGAAAACGACGCACCCCGCGTAAGTGTACGAGAGCGCGGGCAGCCTAGTTTTCTGGTTTTGTTAAATGCCCGGGATCCGACCCCCGGGCATTCTTATTTGCGCTTGTTGCGGCGCAAATGCCTTCTACCGTCCGCACCGCGCGTGCGCCTACGGACCTTAAACCGAACCTCATACGAGTCAAGAAACGCGATGACGAACGTGCCCGCATCGGACGATGGAGGCTGGCTGCGTTATCCCAAAAAACGGGGCAAACTCCAGTGCGGAGTCTGCCCCGAAAAGAGAATAGCAAAGCAAGAACGTGGATGAACGAGAAAAGTGTCCGCAAGTCTCATGGCCATCACATCCCACCTGCCAAAGGGATGGGTGAGTGAGCGTTACTCCTGCTCGGACTCCTCAGCCTGCTTACGACTGCGGATGAGATGCGCCACGCCGATGCACAGCACCGCGCCGCCAGCGATCCAAGTGAAGGTCACGCCGTTAAGGCCGGTGAGGGGGAGGCCGGAGCCCTTCTTGTTCTTGACGGTGAGGTTGACGGTGCCGTTTTCAAAACTCGGAGTAACGACAAGATCGGAGCCGTCCTTGGACACGGTGACGTTCAGGTCGTTATTGCCCTCATCCTGCCCAAGGACCTCAGCCTTGATGGTGAACGTGAAGTCGGGCAGCGTGTTGTAGCCGTCTAGCGTGTGGGTCTCCTTGACCTTGTAGGTGCCGGCATCAAGGCCCTTGATGTTGATCTCGCCCTTGGCATCGGTCCGGAACTCGTGGGCAGCACTGCCGAGGGAGCCGTCCTGTTGGACAAACTGAGTGTCGGTGCCCTCGCCGGCACCCGTGGCCTGGATGGTGAACTCTACGCCCTCGAGCTTGGTGGCCTCGCTAGCAGAGTCCTCCTTGACGAGCTTGAGCGCGTAGGTGTAGTCGCGGACGGTGTCGGGCACGGACTCGCCCTTGGAGTCGTGGCCGGGGTTGTTGGAGTAGACGAGCTTGACTGTATTCTTATTGCCCTCGCCACCGACAACGACATTTTGAGCCTTGGTGGAATCAAGTTTGGCGGTGTAGGTCACAACGATCTTGGAATTCGGCTTGACGGTTGCGCCCGAACTCTTGAGATTATTGAACGTGACCGTCAGAAGGTTATGGCCGCTCTCCTGATCATAGACAACAGCGTACTTGTCGGCAGCAATCTTAGTCCCATTGACCGTAACCTTAACGGAAGTCGCTTCGGCGGTCAGGCCGGCGGACAGCTCGTCGTGGAACTGGTAGTAATACGTGTCGAACGTGTCGACGTTCTCAGCGACGGTACCGGTCAGCTGGTACTCAACATTCTGACCCATCTGGGAGTCAGCCTTGTCAGCCCAATTGCTGTCGGGCTTGTCGTCCCTGACCTTCTTTTCGACCGTGGGGATGTCCGTCTTCTCGGCAACCTCCACAGCGCTGCCGCCCACGACGGCGAAAATCGGCGAGGTGCCGGTCTGCTTCTTATTGGAGTAGTCCTCCTTAGTTCCAATTGAGACGGGGTCAGTCAGGAAGAGATAGTAGCCATTGCTCGTGGCAGTGAAAGGGCTACCAGCGGCAAAAGATTCGCCCGTAGCAGTAACGTTCTCTCGCACAATACCGGCAATCTTGTTGAGAAGGTGATCCTTATCAACAACAGTCTCAGCAGTAGTGCCGGTAACGTTCTTAGTCAACCAATCGGCCACGTCCTGGGCGGTAGTTTTATTAGGCAGCTTGGGATTAGAAGCCCCATACTTCGAATCCGCTTTAATAGCATTGATAATGGCATTCTGAACATTCGGATCCACGCCCGCTGCCCAACTGACGTTGGAGACAATCTTACCAGTCGTCCCCTCCTCAGTAGGATCCACGACATCGGCCTTGAAGATCTGGTACGCCTTGAACTTGGTGTTTCCGTTGTCTGCGTTCTGTGTGATGGTGATGGTGTTGTCGCCCTCAGCAAACGCCATGGTCACCGGGGCCATAACCCCACCAAAGCTCAACGCCGCTGTGAGGCCTGCCGTTACTGCCAGGCGTGCGATGTTCTTGTTCATGCTCATCTTCTTTTCCTCCGTTTTCCGGTTGATTCTCATTCGATCGGTCATCATCTGTCTGTATCTTAGCATCTACTTCGCTACGTCTCGCCCCGCTCTCTGTGGGGCTGCCAGCTACTCTTTATGGCTGCCACCTCCCCGCTTGACCAGGAGCGCGACCACGATGAGCGCGGCTCCGACGACCGCAACAGCGGCCGCGGCGTACATTGCCATATCGCCAGTCGAGGGCATAAAGCCTCCGGTGGTAATACTAGGGGGCGTGCCGGTGGGCGTGTTGATGATCGACGCCTCCAAGCTGCCCGTCGACCCGTCAGCGCTGTCGGCGCGCAGGGGCGACTCGGCCGTGATGGTGAGCTTGGGCTTGGCGGCGGCCACCTGCTTAACGTCCAGACCATCGGCCTTGACCGTCACGGAGCGCGTGCCCTTAAAGGCGGTGTAGCCCTTGGGCGCCTTGAGCTCGCGGATCTCCAGCTTGCCCGAGTCCACGCCCGAAACGGTCACGCGGCCGTCCTCGCCCGTGGTGACGGTGGCCTTGCCCTCCGCATCCCACGTGCCATCGGCCGACAGCGTGCGACCGCGGTCGTCCGTGATGCTCAGGACCGCCCCGGGCAGCGGCTTATCGCCGTCGCTGCCGCGCTTGGTGAGCGCGAGATCCCAGGTGTAGGCGCACGCGTCATCGCTCGGCGTGCGGGTGAAGCCGGCGTCGCCGGACTGGTCGGCCAAGGGAGAGCGCAGGTAGACCTCGTTGGGGTTGCCCTTGGCGATGCCGTGGCTGCACGCGCCGTTGAGCGGCGCGTCGTACACGGCGACCACGCGGGCGCCCGCGGCGAAGGCGTCGGCCCCGCCGAGCGCGGCGATGAGGTCGCCGGTGCGCACGGTGAAGGTATTGCCGTCGACCGAGACCCCGCACTGGGCGGTAATGTCAGTCCAGCCCTTGGCGGGCTCGGTGCCGGCGCGGCCGTCCTTGCCGGCCGGGACGGCGTCGAAGCCGCCGTCCGCGCCCGCCGCCACGTAGACACGCATGCTCGCGGCGACCCTGGAGGGGTCGAGCCCCGCGCCCATGGTGTCGACGAACTGCACCGTATAGGCGTCGTAGGCCGTGAGCCCCGCCGGGACCGTTGCCGAGAGGCGCCAGTACAGGTCGTCGCCGACCGTGGCGTCGGCGGCCTTGCCCCAGGCGGCGGCGCCGTCCTCCAGCACGTGCTTGGACACCTTGGGGGTCGCCGCCTTGGGCTTGACGGTGACGGCGCTGCCGCCCACCAGGGCCATGATCGGCGCGGTGCCGGCCTGGTCCTGGGCGATGGCATCGTCGTCGGCGACGATGAGCCAGTAGCCACAGGGCAGCTTGGCCGTCGTGCCCGCGTTAAGGGCCACGGGCACGGCGCCAGAGCTCTGGAGGGAACGAGCGAGCTGTGCGCTCAGCGCACTCGTAAGGTGGGAATCGGCGTTGAGCCACTCGGCAGCTTCCTGCGCTGTGGTCTGGGATTTGGGCATGCCGGCACTGTGCAGCACAGGCAGTGCGGCGTCGCACACGTCGTCACTTGCCCAGGCGAGGTCGGTGGCGATCTTGGCGTCGCTGTCGCCGTCGACGACGTTGGCGCTAAAGATTTGGTAGGCATCGTAGCTGCTCGCCACGGTGCCGCTCACCGTGATGGAACCGGTCGAGGTCGGCTCGGCCTGCGCGGATGCGGGGAGCACAACCGCGCAGGTGCCGATCAAGAGCGCAAGCAGCGCAAACAAGATCGGGAAGGAGCAAACTTTCTTATTCACGACGCTCACCTCCCTTCGCATTCGCCTTGCGACGAATGTGCATCCAAACCGCAGCAGCGCAAAGCACCGCCGCGCCGCCAAGATACGTCAGAGTGACGCCCGACATACCAGAAAGGGGCAAAGAGGTGGAGTAAGTGTTGGTGAAGGTGGGGGTGGAGGTGTCGTTGAGCTCATGGTCAGCGTTATCGTCGTTTTTCCACTCACCTTTGGAGTTAACGGTTCCCTTCCTGTAGGTCACTTCACATTTGATCGTCTTATCAGGCCGAACAGTTGCCTTGGCCGCAATCTTGTAGACCGAGTGGTCGTACGTGTAGTGCGAGAACTGCGAACCGTCGGTTTTCTCGCGCACATAGTACGTAAAGGTCTTGGAAGGGCCACAACCTGTGGAGTCGACCGGGGCGTCGGGTTTATTCCTGATATCAGAGAGCGAGTACTTGAGCTCAATCGTTTTATTGTTTTTGTCCTTGAACGAGAGCGTCTGCGTCTTATCAGGACCAGAGGTCACGGCAGTACCGATAATGTCTTCGTCTCTAAAATGGCTGTCTTTCGCAAGCTGAAGTGTAAACTCCTTCATCTCGCCACCCTCAACGACCTTAGTCGCCTTAGGAGTCCAGGAGACGGGGGGCACGATTTTGTTGGTAAAGGTCGGGTTGTCGCCACTATCACCGATAGTCACCGCAGCTGTCGTGTGATCATTCAAGTAATCAACGGAGTAACCGGAATTTAGTTGCTTAAAGACGATGTCCTTCTCGCCCTTTTTATAAACGGTTACTTGATTTACCTTGTAATAGTTAATAGGAATCGACATGAGCTTTACAGTTTTGTATGGAGTTCTATCAACTGTTGCCACGATCTTGTAAATGGTCTTATCGAATCTGGTGTCCGATTCGTTGGCGCCGCTGACAGGTTCCTCAACCAAATAGAACACGTATTGCCCCGAAGAATAGTCCTTACCAGAGTCGAAGGTAATCTTGCCGTCCGGTGTAACGGTCGCCTCGCCTGCAACATAGCAATCACCTGCGTCAAATTTGTCGTTATCTTTCCAGGAAGGCTCTTTGTCACCGACCTGACGCAGCAACTTAAACTTGTACTCGTGTCCTTCAAGTTCTAGCGATTTGCCCATTGCATCATTCAGAACCTTAGTGGCGTTAAGCTTCATGTTCGGGTAAACACTCAGCTCACTGACCTCGCCAACGACAAGACCGCCGTTGGTCATGATGCCACCGCCGTGGGTGAAAGAATAGTTACCACTGATGACAGTGGTCGCAGCGTTTTGGGCAGCGGTCTTGGCCTCATCGGTCGGATGAGCCTCAAGACCAAACATGTACTTGGCCTCGGCACCGCCATTAGGGTCAATGGTAATCTCTTTACGATCGCAAGTACCCTTCCAGCCAGCCGAGCCGCCACCGAGCATCTTGCCGAGCACAGCTGCAATTGTCGAGTTCGCATTATTTTTATTACGTACCAGGAAGAAATCCTTATGCCCAGCATCTTTGAAGGGCGACTTAATGTAATCTTCTTGACTATCCTCGTTCTTCCCATGTCCGCCGCCGGAACAATTCTTACCATCATTATCTTTATTGTTATAAATAGCAGCACCATTGGAATACGAAACGATCGTCTCACCCGTAGGACAAGCACCGACGCCACCGCCCCAGCCACCGGCCTCATTATTAGTGATCAGCGTCTTTACGATATTGAGTTTGCCGCCCTGCTGGATAAAGACGCCACCGCCGCCCCAGTCGCCGGTACGGCCCTCATTGCTGCCCGTCATAGTCTTGTTGTGCGTAATGTAAATCCTGCTGTTCTCACCAGCGTTAATTGTTGCCATCGTGCCGCTGTTGTCACCGCCAGCGATACGCAAACCGCCGCCCTCGCCGTTAACAGATTTGTTGCCCGCAATCGTGCCACCTGTCATGGTAAACTCAATCGACTTGTCCCAGGAACCGGCATAAATACCGCCGCCGGCTTCTTTGGAGTAGTTAGCTGTAACGGAGCCGCCCTCCATGGTTAGTGTGCCGCCTTCAACAGATGCAATGCCACCGCCGCCAAGCAGGCCGTTGTGAAAAATGTTCTCAAAGTTGATATACGAATCAACGCGGTTGTTTGTGATGTTGGCCGAGCCACTGATGTTAACGTTGACGCCTTTGGTAAAGACGCCGCCGCCATAGCCATTGTCGCACCTCCCGCCTTCGTTATAGACGTCGTCATACGTGGCGTTACCCGAAATGACTCCACCAGAAAGATTCAGCTTGGCGCCCTTGTCAGCATAGATGCCACCGCCAGAAGCAGCCTTGTTTGCAGCGATTACGCCGTTGGTCATGTTAAGCGAGGCCTTTGCGCCCGTCACGTACAGGCCACCGCCCCAGCCGCCGCCGCTGCCGTTGGTGACATAACCGCCAGAAATACTAACAGTGCCTCGAGAAAAAATAACATGACCATTGTTGCCCAGAGTGCGAGGCGTCGTGACCATGCCTCCGTTGAGGTTAAGCGTACCGCCATCCGCAACAGAGATGACCTGTTGGACCGACCCGCTATCGGACGCAGCAACGATTGCGCCGAAACCGCTGACGACATGCTCAGTCGTGGTTTCGGTGGTGCCGAGGCCGTCTGTGTTAGGCGTGCTCGTGGTTTCATAATAGGTTAGGCTCTGAGGAGCACCGCGGTTGTTACCGGTCCATGTCATCTTTGCAAGCTGACCAGGGTTGTTGGCGACAGGCGAAGTCGCATCGTGCACTTTGGCAGAGTCTTCAATGGTAAGCGTGGCGTTATTCTGAACCACGATGAACGACTCCACCGAACCGGGACGGTGATAGAGCATGTTGCCGTTAAGATCGATGGTGGTGTTTGCGGTGATGGCGATCTGTCTATCTGACCAGGATTCACCACTCAAACGATACTTGCCGCCACCATCGAATGCAGTGGCAACATTACCGTGTACATCTTGATAGTCTTCGGCACTGACGGGAGCGATAGCATTTTCGTCGCTATTTTCATTATCGGAAGGCTGTGCGTCGGAAGGCTGCTCGGCACCCTTGACTTCCGCGCCATCAGCAGTCGAGCCCGCAGCAGCGGCGTCTTCGGTCGCGCCGCCCTCGGTCTCGTCACTATTTTGGTTTTTGGCGTCCCCGTTGTTGGTGTTTTCTACATCAGTAAACTCAGTTGAGGAATCAGCCGCCGCCACAGTTTCCTCGGCTGCACCCGCCTGGGCATCGTTGGCAATGGCCTGCGAGATCGGAGGCATGACGAGCGACAGTACCAGGCTCAAAACGGAGGCTCCGCACAAAACGCCTGCCAGTACACGACGCGTCGCTTTATTACTCTGCTTAGATTTGTCTGAATTCGCTTTCATCGATGTCTCCTCCCCAAGAGACTGCGATCTTGCTCTTTCACTATCAAACGTATCTGCGCAATCTGTAATTGCGCACTCTTAGTAACACATAATTGTAACGATTGTTTGAACATCTGAGCAACAAAACCGATAGTTTTGTAGCGAATTCTCAATTCTCTTGACATTTGCTCAGATTTACCTTCGTTTATTCGCTATCTATTTTTTGTTTCTACTGGTAATCTAGTTGCCCATCATTTTTTAATGGCATTAGATTTATTTGCACAACATTTTGCTCAAGAGCAAACATCCTGTGAACAGTCGAAAATCGACCATGAGCGGTAGGTCATTAACCGAGAGGAATACCCTACCAAACTGATGAGAATATCTTTAACCCATCGGTGGTTAGAAGCGTAATGCTCTGACAACCATATTTGAATTTGCGCGCAGATTGTAGGCATCAATTCACCTAAATCGCCTGAGCGTCTAATTTCAATCAAGCGGCCACCACAAAGGCGTCTGTCCCCATTGCGGTGGTTCTCCCCCTGCGCTACAGCAGATGTTCCTCGATAAAGATCGCGATGCCGTCTTTGTCGTTGCTCGCGGTTACAAAGTCGGCGGCGGCACGGGTGGCGGCGCTGCCGTTTGCCATGGCCACGCCCACGCCGGCGTCAGCCACCATGCAGGTGTCGTTGTCCGCATCGCCAAACACGCAGATGTTCTGGAGCTCCATGTCGTTGAGCTCCGCCACGCGCACAAGGCCGCGCGTCTTAGACACGCGCGGATCCATGAACTCGTAGAGCCGCTGCGTGGTTTGCAGAGCCGCCGCCTTAACGGTGTCGTCGGCAAACGTCGACGCCCGCTCGATGACCCGCGGCATTACCTCGGGCGCCATGGTAAACATCACCTTGGGCTGCGGCTCGCGCAAAAACTCGGCAAAATCGACCACCTGGTAGGGCACGCCGTCGACGCGCGACAGGTGCTCGACGCACGCATTGCTCTCGGGTACATAGAACACGCCGTCTCGGGGGCAGACGGGCGTTGCCGGAAGGTCCGCCATGTGCTTACAGATGCGCGCGATGGTCTCGCCTGGCAGTGGATAGCTCAGCTCGTTGATGTCGTGCGCGCGGTCGATGACCTCGGCGCCACCGCAGCCCACCAGCACGTCCACCAGACCTTCGATGCCCCAGAGCTCGTACATGGCCTCGGTCGCGTGGGCATCGCGCCCGGTGCACAGGCCAAAGAGTACGCCGCGCTCGCGCAGGGCACGGATCGCCGCCACGGTGCGCGGGGACACCGTGTGCCCGCTCGTGAGCAGCGTGCCGTCGATATCGCAGAACACGGCTTTGATGTGGGTGAAGGTGGCGTCCATGGGAGGCCTTTCTGGGTTGTGCGGCGATGCGGGGTGTATTCGTGAACGGCGTACATGGTATACCAAGGCGCAGGCCGTTGGGGCCCGATCGCCACAAAGGAGCCTGGCCCCTTTGTGGTGGCCGGACCCGCAGGATGGCCTGACCCGGGGCGCAAACCATCACAACATTCGACGCTTTTCGTCAAAATCGCGATTTTCGCTGAATGTTGTGATGGTTTTTACTGCTTTGCGGCACGATCCAAGTGCCAGCGGCCAAACAGCAGCAACGCCGCGGGAACCGCCGTCACGACCATGCCCGCCCCTACGAGCGTCTGTTGCACGCCAAATGTCGCCGCCAGCCATGGGGCAATTGCCAGCGGGGCCACACCGGCGAACATGTTGCCAAAGCCCATGACCGAGTTGACGCGACCGAGCTGCTCGAGCGGAGCCGTCGTTTGCACGATCGTGTTGTGGAGCGGGTTGACGACGCCCCAGGCCACGCCCAGGGCAATCTGGCCGACGAGGGCTACGCCCACGTACGGTGTTCCCACATAGAACAAACTTCCCAGGCCCACGGACATGAGCGCCACAAGCAGCGTCTTAAGGTTGACCAGGTGCGGCGGCAAGCGGAGCGCGGCCACGGCGCCCAGCACCGCGCCCACACCGCTGGCCGACGAGAGCCAGCCCATCCATTCGACACCGACGTGTAGGACATCGCGGTAGAAGAACGATTCCAGCGGGTCGAAGGCGCCGTAGCCAAAGTTTGAAAGGAAAATAATGCAGAACAGCAGGGCGAGGACGCTGTTGGTAAAGACTGTCTTGATGCTGGTCGCGAAGGTTGCACGGGTGGATTTACTGGAGTCGGAGCTTTGACTGGCAGTACTTGCCGTTGTGCTGCTGTCCGCAGGAGTGCTTTCGCGCGCGGCGACGCGAACTGCTTGCGGTCTAAAGCCCCAGCCGGCAATAAACGCCAGTACGGTAAAAATCATCATGAGCACGAACACCGCGCGCGACGACGCAGCAGCCGCGACAAAGCCGCCCAGCGTGGGGCCGACGATGATACTCACGTTTGAGAACATGGCAATGGCGGAGTTGATGTCTTTGAGCTCGACGGGGTCGTTGGTGAGGTAGGCCGGATAGGACGTGGCAATGGGCTGAGCGAATCCCATCGTAAAGCCTAGGAACACCGCGCCGAGCAGGATGACGCCGGTCGCGCTACCAAAGGCGATGATTGCCGCGCCGGTTGCCAGCGTGCCCACGATGCTCAGCAAGAAATGGTGGCGCGGGCCCCAGGCGTCGAGCGCCGCACCGCCCGCAAAGGATCCCAAGATCACGAATACGTTCATAAAAAGGACGGCCAGCGATGTCGCCACGACCGAGGCATCGTCTGCATAGGTGAGCGTTCCGATGACGCCGATAAAGTAGCTGGTCTGAAAACCGGTGTAGATGAGAAAACGCATCGCCACCAGGCGCTTGGCCTGCACGGACAGCGATGATTGAGACTTTGAGAAAAGAGGGGCGAGCATGGAGACTCCTTGTTTCATACGAATACGGGCGGCGGGCATTCGCCACCGTCTGTCAAATCAATCTATCCGCATGAAACATTAAGGACGCATCA
>OLPS01000817.1_pt1 | contig 36892 bp, 41 predicted proteins | sample 1673071 | NCBI WGS metagenome assembly OLPS01 (sample SAMEA3136752, study PRJEB25190) | human gut metagenome | reverse complement strand
TCTTGGGGCTTGTCCGGTTCTTGCGGTTGGTCGGGTTCTTGGGGCTTGTCCGGTTCTTGCGGCTGGTCCGGTTCTTGCGGCTGATCCGGCTCTTGGGGCTCGTCCGGCTGCTGCGCGTCCACCTCCGCGGACAGCGGCGTGCCGCCGGTCTGGCTCATCTGGCCCATCAGGGTGCTGTCGGAGTCCTCCAGCGATTCCGGATACAGCCGTGACGCCTGCCCCGCTATGGGGTCGCCCGGCACGGCGCGGGTGGAGCTCAGCAGCGTCGCGCCCAGCCCCGCGATTATCACCAGCGCCAGAAACAGGCCCGTGATGCTCAATATTTTCTCTCGTCTTTTCATATATCTCCTCGTAAATGCTCCAAATGTCATTTTAGATACACAGCGCCGCCGCCGAAAACCGGCGGCATCGCTGCATCCCCAAAATACGGCGAATCGCTCCCCCTCCCTTGCGGGAGGGGAAGCTGATTTTTATACGTATTCGCCTTTTCTGCTCTGCGCAGTGTTACTTGGAGGCTTTTACAACGGCCACAGCGTCTGTGGAGTCCACGATCTTATCGCTGTTCACATCCGCGCACAGGAACTTCTTCACAGTGACCTTATCGAAGTCACCGTACTTGCCGCTGTAGATGTCATAGACCAGCTGGGCGTCGTTGATATCCACCGTCTTAGTCTCGTTGACGTCGTAGCTCGGGGCCATTTCCTCAGCGGTGGCACTGGCTTCCTTGATGTTGGCCTTAGCAGTATCAGCGGTAAATTCCTGCCCCTTGTCCACAATCACCAGCCAGCTGTACACATTCTCACCGTAAACGGTGGTCTTATACATGGTGTTCTCACCGTAGGCATAGGCCATACCCTCTGTGGGCGTGCCGGTCACGGTCACCAGAAACACGGTCTTGTTATCCATCTGCACATACTCGGAAACAGCTACCTCCATGGTCAGAGTGGATTTCTTCTCGATGGTGATGACCAGATTGCCGGTGACCTTAGCAATGCTGTAGGTAACAACATTCGCGTTTCCGGTATCCACAGTCTCCGTCAGTTCCACAGCCGCACCGTCCATAGTAGCGGAGACGGTGTAGGTAAAGCCGTCCTTCTTCGTCAGGGTGAAGGAGTAGGGGTCGTTCTCCGTGACGGTAGTCGCGTTATTGGAGACATCTCCGATGCCGGTGCCCTCGAAGGTCACCTGGAAGGTGTACGGATCTCGCTCCTTCTTATTGCTGTTGATGACGATGTCGCCGGTGATAGCCGCACCGGGGATGGTGTAGGTGGTCGTACCGTCGTCATTCTTCTGAGCCGTAAAGCCGGTGTAGTCCGTGTCGCCGATGGTCACCTTCACATTGTAGACAAAGTCCTTTACCGGGGTCAGCTTGAAGGTATAGGCAGTCATGTAGGTGGCCGTCGTCGTATCACTGGTAGTATCCTCACCCAGAGTGACGTTGAAGCTCTTGGCGGCCTTGCTGCTGGTGACGATCACGTTGCCGTTGACGTTCGCCACGGTGTAAGTGCCATCCGCGCCAATGGTGGGGGTAACTGCCACGCCGCCGACGGTGACAGTCACGGTGTAGTCATAGTTGGGGTCTTTGGGAACGAAGGTCAGGTCCTTGCCTTCCATGATCACCGTGCCCTCTGCACCGGTACGGGTGAAGTCGTCAGGCAGGCTCACGGTGTAGCCGCTGACAGTGACGGCAGTCGTTCCGTTGGTAATAGTGGCGTCCGGCGCGTTGAAGCTGATGGAATTGGCGCGCTCATCCACACGGGCCCTGAGGATGGTCACGTCCGTCGTGCCCTGTGCCTTGGCGGTAAACGTCAAGCGCAGTGCCTCGCCAGGCTGTGCCGTATCACCGTAGCGTACTAGGGTGATCCACGAACCCGGTCTATAGTCAGCATCCGTATACTTCTCTTCCGACAGGCGGAAACCCTCGTTGTTCACGGCATTATTCTGGAGCTCCAGGACGTCGGTGTAATAACTGATGTACACGGAATAGGCATTGTAGTCCTTGCCGCTGATGGTGATGGGGATCTCCACCGTTTCACCGGTGGTTACCGTCTTCGTCTCAGGGATGGACACACTGTAGCCCTCCGGCGTCACGCTGCCGCCCGTCACGGGGATGGTCAGCTCACTGTTCTCCGTCTTGTTGGAAATGGGTGTCGGTGTAGTACCATGGGTATTCAGCTCTTTGACATCCAGTTTGAAGGAAGCGGAGCCAGCGGCAACATCATTTGCCTTGAATGTGTAGGTCGCTAACTCACCATCTTCCAGCTCAACGGGATAGTCAGCAAACGTCGTAAAAATACCGCCGACAGCGAGTTTTCCATTACCGACGGAAGTACCTTTGTCACTGGAGGAAAAATAGGGCCTGTAGGCTTTCGCGGGGGTTGCGGACACAAACGTGTACGCTTCTTCATCGTAGATGATTTCAAAATTCAGGCCGCCAATCTCCAGCATCGCCCCATTGTTGCTGAAGCTGACAGTCAAAGTCACGGTGTCACCCGCACCGGCAGTTTTTTTATCAGCGCTCAGGCTGAACGTGGGTTCGTCCGCGGCAAAGACAGCGGGTACAAGGCTCAGTACCAGCGCCAGTGTCAGCAGAACAGAAATGATTTTTTTCATTTGCTCTCAATTCCTCCTATTTCAAGAATTTTTCTCAACGGGGAATTCCGTGATATTATGCAGGATATACTGGCAGATAATCTGTGCATCCGCTACGGTGATGTTGCCGTCGCCGCTGACATCTGCCGCCTTCTGCTGTGCCTCTGTCAGAGTAATGTTGTGCAGGATGAACTGGCAGATCAGTTGTGCATCCGCCACTTTAACATAGCCATCCCCGTCCACATCGCCGTACTTCACATCCGGCTCTGTCTTGGCATACTCGAAGGTGAACAGCGCGATGGGCGCGGAGTTCTTGTCAGCGGGGGCACTCAGCGTGATCGCCTTGCCGCTGCCGTCCGCGTTGCGGACATACCCTGTCACCGGCATGACCACGGTCTGCGTGCCGTCCGCATTGAGGGTATAGCTGTTCTCCAGCGTGATGGGCTTGAGGGTATAGCCGCTTGCCTGCGCCGCCGCACGGTTCACGGCCAGCCGCAGGGAGTCCTCCCGCAGGGCCATGGCCCCGCTTGCCTGCGCCGCCGCACGGTTCACGGCAGTCGCTGCGAACTCCACCTCATAGGCGTAGACCGTGGCGCCGTCGTGACGGATGTCCACGTCCTTGTTGTAGGTCACGGTCACCGTTTCTGCGCTCTCGGGCACGGTCACATGGTACTTGGGCACTTCCTTATAGGTCGTCTGGCTGTCCGCGCCGGTCAGCGTGGTGATGCCCTCGTAGCTGGTATTCTTTGCTGCCAGCTTTTCATCATTCACGGCAGCGTCCTGGAAGGGACGCTCCAGCTCGGCGTCCGCCGCCACGTTCAGGATGGCTGTGGCCGGTGCAATCTTGGCATAGTTCGTGCCGCCGCTGTCGTCCTTGGGGATCGTCCGGTTGGGGTCCATGCCCACGAGGTAGTAGGTGCCCTCCTCTGTGGGGGCGGTGAAGGAGAAAGTGCTCTTTCCGTCAGCCGCTTCCTTGTACTGCTCGATTTGCTCCCACTTGTCGTTATACAGGAACACATCCAGGTTTGAGAAGGGATAGAAGTCGCTGCCCTCAAAGGTCGTGCCGTAAGCCTGAGAGGAGATCGTCATCTCCATGCCGGGGCGGGCATTGTACTCGTCCTTGTCAAAGCAGGTAAATGCACCGCCGCTGGACCAGAAGCTCCAGTTGGTGAACATGGCCACATCCCACGTGTCGCCGTCCGACAGCACGATGTAGTCGGAGGTGGAGCCCCAGCCGGGACTCATGTAGGGATAGCAGTGATTCCTGTAATACATTAAATTCTCGTCATGGCCCCAAAAATTTGCCATGTAGAGGCTGGTGGGCGAGCCGGTGATAGTCAGAGCGGCAAAGCTGTCTGCCGTATAGGCCGGTGTTTCATCCATGTAAGAAACATCTTCACCCAGCTTAAAGCTCGCCAGCTTGTCGCGGTCGTACTTGCCCTTGCAGCACTCCTCATCGGGCAGGCCGATGAAGTAGCGCTCCAGCAGGTACAGGTACAGGTGCAGGCCGGTGGGCCGCTGCACGATGTTCTCGTCGATGTATTTGCCTTCACCGTTTTCGGTGTGATAGCGGTAGAACTCCTCCAAGCCGTAGTTCGCCAAATCGAAGTAAGGCACTGTGATAGCCTTGTGGCACAGCACCGTGCCGTCACGGCCCTTGAGGGGCACGCCGTCGTTGGAGATGGTCACATACACCGTGACCTCCTTGGCGGGCGTCTCATCGTAGTTGTACTGCGCGTCCAGACCGTGGGGCGCTTCCTTCACCGTGATGGTAAAGGTCACGGTGATGGTTTTGCCGTCCGAGCAGGTCGCCTTGACCTTCGGTGTATAGGTGCCGGGGTCTTTCTCTGATACATAGAGCGAACCATTCTTGACCTTGGTCTGGCTGCTGAATTGCGCTGCGTTGGTCAGCGTGTAGGTCAGCGTATGGCCGTCCGCGTCCCGGAAAATGTCTCCCAGCTTGATCTCCAGCAGGCTGCCGGCCACCACCTCACCGGTGGTGACTGCGCCCGCCTTCACTGCCACACACGGATCAGCCGCCCATACCGTCATCGGCAGCGCGGACAGCAGCACCGTCAGTGCAAGCAGGAGCGTGCATAGTCTTTTCTTCATTCGTTCACCTCCAGCGCGCATACAGCGTCATGCTGCCGCGCACCTCGTCATGCTCCACGTCCCACGGCTTTGTGAAGGCCGCGTCGCTGAACCAGCCGTCAAACATCGCGCCGGGCTTCACAGGCGTCAGCACCTGTCCCACCACGCCGCCGCGCTTGACATACACCGTCTCCAGCGCCGTGCCGCCGTTGGTCTGGAATGTCACCCGCCGCTTGCCGGTCAGCAGCAGTACCAGCACCACCAGCACCGCCGCTGCCGCCGCAAGGCAGATCCACAGCGTGGGGCTGCCGCCGCCCGCAGGCGCAGCGCCTTCCGCCCATCCGGCGTACAGCGTCATGTTCCCTTTGACCACATCATTCTTGAAATCCCACTCCCGTGTGTGGTCAAGGTCGGTGTACCATCCCGTCAGATGATACCCCTCCCGCACGGGGTCGGCGGGCCGCTTCACCTTTTCGCCGTACTGCACGGACTGGGCCGGCACCTCGCTGCCGCCCGCCGACTCGAACGTCACCGTGCAGTCGGTGGTGACGATCACCGTCACCGGATTGTCGGTCATGGTGTAGTGGTCCGTACCGCTCTGGACGGAGACGATGCTGTTTTCCGGCGTCAGGCTGGAAACGCCCTTCGTGCCGATGACCTCCATCTGGAAGCTGCCCACCGTCACCTCGCTCGCCCACGGCTCACCGCCGGAGAAGGACACGAAGTTCAGGTAGAACGCCCTGCCGCCGGTGCGGCGGCCCATGTCCGACCAGCGGACGCCCGGGGCGGTCATGATGCTGCCCTCCACCAGCTTGAAAAAGCTGTCGTCGTAGAGGATCTCCGTCTGCATACCGTACATCTCGGCGCTCTCGGCCTTGTCCGTGCGCTTGAGCACCAGCGTCACCGTCACCGTCTCGCCGGCGGCGGCGCGCACCTCCTGCTGTCCACCCACGGACAGGTCAAAATCGTAGCTGCGGCTGGTATCCTCCGCCCACGCCAGCGCGGGCAGGGCGCACACCAGCACCAGCACGAGGCACAGCAGTCGTGTGAAGATTCGCTGCTTCATGGCTCGCTCACAGGAACAGCTCGCCGGCCAGCTTCACGGCGTCCTGAGAGTCCAATACGCCGTCGTAGTTCACATCCGCCTTCAGGAACTTACGCATACTCACCGTCTCAAAGCTGTCGTACCGGCGGTTATACAGGTCGTAGATCAGCTGCACATCGTTGACGTCACGGCGGTTGATGCCAACGCCTCCGATGCCATCCTCGTTCACGTCACTGCCGACTTTCAGCGTCTGGTCCTTGTTCTCCTGCTCGGTGCTGGTCACGATGCTCAGCTTCGCCATTGCGTCCTCCTTGGTCAGCGTCTCGCCCTTGTCCACCATCACCAGATAGACGCTGCTGCTGCTGCCATTACCTGCAAATTTTGTATAGCGGGGGTTGCAGTACATCTTCTGCCCGTCATAGGTGAACCAGGTATAGCTGTATGTTGTCTGATCTCTGTTGAGCAGCTCATGCGAACCCTGCACCACCACCTTGAACACGGTCTTGTTGTCCAGCTCCACATACGTGGACACCTCCACCGCGTCGGGGTCGATGGCCTTGGCCATCTTAGAGATGCTGATGGTCACATCTGCGTAGGGCATATCGATGATGGTATATGTACCGTCCCCGTTGTCCTTGTACTCCATGCGGATATTCTTGCCGCCGTTGCCGCCGATGTTCTGCTTCCAATAGTACACGAGCACGGAGTAGTCATAGTACGTGTCGTTCTTGTTCAGCGTGAAGGTGTAGTTCTCGCCGGAATAGAATGTCAGTGCGTTGTTCTCACTGAAAGCGTCCGAGCCGGAGCCGACCACCTCAATCTTGTGCTGCGAGGTGTTCTCTCGCTTGGTCAGCGTGATGGTGATCTCGTTGTTCTCGTCGCCGGTCAGGGAACTGCCCAGCAGCGTATAGACATAGTCGCCGTTCTCCTGCCGCACATAGTCCCTTTTGTTCTTATCGGGCTCGATACCGACCCCCACCACATAGCCCGTGCCGGGGAACTTCACGGTGAACTTATAATCGTTGGGGTACTGCACGGTCGTGGCGGTGTATGCCACCAGATCGGCCACCGTGGCCTTGTTCTCTGTTGTGGTGTTGTCCACCACCACATAGTTGATGGTATAGGTCTTGCCGATCTTATTGTCCACCGTCACCGTCACGTTGTCGGTGACATTCTTGATGGTATAGGTGGCCTTGTCCATCTTCACTATGCTGGTAGCCCCGTTGGTGGTGATGTTCAGGTAGTACTCATAGTGGGTATCCGTGGCCTTGAAGGTGAAGTCCTTGCCGTCCTCCACCAGCATGGAGTCGTCTGCGGTGCTGAGGAAGCCGTCCGGCAGGGTCACCTTCCACAGGCTCTTCACCACGGTGTCAGCATCGGTGATGGTGGCATCCGGGGCGTCGAAGTTGATGGAGTTGGCGTCGATGTCAAACTTGGCGGCGTTCAGCTTCACGGTGCTGGAGGCGGCCTTTTTGGCGGTGAAGTCCAGAGCCAGAGCCTCGCCCAAAGCCTGAGTAGCGCCGTAGCGGCGGACCCGAACGCTACCGTTGTTGTCCTCCACCGTCAGGTTGGCGGCATCATCGGAGGTGGTGTTCAGCGTCAGGGCCGCTGGGTCGTATGTAAAGGTCATGTCATAGGCGTTGAAGCCTGTGATTTTCTTCTTGGAAGAAGCGACTGTCACGGGGATGGACACCGTATTGCCGGCAGCGACCTGCTGGTCAGCGGCCATGGAGACGGTGTAGCCGGTAGCGGTGGGCCTGGGCTCCCCCGTACTATCAGCTACCGTCAGGTTGTAAAAGTTTTCTTCAGAAGATAGCAGTTTGAATTTTTTACCATACGTATAGCAATCCAACGACGTATTAAGCGCCTGCCCGGCCGCATCGTCCGTGACCTCAAAAGTAAATTCAAATTTGAAGCCTTTGGGGACGCTGCACCATCTTGATGTGTCACTGTATTCAGAAAAGCTGATGTTGCTGGCATATTCGCCTGACTTCTTTTCATTCAGACTGTATTTAAATGTTTGCCCATTAAGGTTCACATTGGTGCAGGTCATATAATCACTATTGTAACGAAAACTCCACGACAGACTTTTCACAGTGTTCATTCCAAACTGCTTTTTCAGCGTTACCGTGGCTGTGATCTCGTCGCCTGCCGCAGGCTCTTGATTGTCAAAAGTTACATCGAAATAATCGTCATCTGCGGCAAAGGCTGACGGGATAAGGCTCAACACCATGACCATCGCCAGCAGAAATGCTGTGATCTTCTTCATAGATCTCATAGATCGTCGTTGCGCGCTCCGCCGCCGCGGCGGGCGCGTTTCCTCCTTCTTTTTGTGTTTTTGTCTATGTCAAACGCCATAGGCGTGATAAAGGAATCAGGGCGGTTCACGCCGCCGGTATCGAGCCGATGGGTATGCGATAAGAGAGGAGGTGGGAGGGGCGGCTTTCCCCCTCCCACCCTTATGGAAAGCTGACAGTCTCCGTTCAGACTGTCTCGGCTTGACAAGGGTTGGTGTCTTTTTCGGCGGCGGCTTTCTTTGCTTCGGCGGCTTCCCGCTCTGCGCGGCGCTTCACGGCCTTTTCGTGGGCCAGTTGGCCCTGCCGCAGGTTCTTCTCGATCTGCTTCTGCCGCTTCTTCTCCTTACGCTCCGCCAAAAACAGAGGCTCCTGTACCGTCCGCTCCTTGCGGTAGCGGGCCGTGCCGTTCAGCTTCATCATCCGAGCGGGCGGCAGACAGGCCGCACGCAGGGCTGCGTCCCAGCTTCCGAAGCGTTGTTCGATAAACGCGCCGCCGTCTATCTCGCATGGGGCGGGACTGTGGCGCAGGGTACGGGCACACCGGGCCAAATACTGGGCCAACTCCCGCAGGGGTGTCTCGGCGTGCTTTTCGGCAAAGGCCGCGTCCCGCGCCGCCAGCGCGTCCTTGGTGCGCTGGGCGATCTGCTGGTCGCGCCAGTTCTCAACATCAAAATGCTGGTTGGGGTTGAAATGGCTCATGGACATACTCCTCCCTATGGTGATGTGGCGGCAAGAAAAAACGCTGACGAACCTCGTCAGCGTACACTCCTACCCTCGTCACAACGAAGAAGCGCCGCTGCAAACAAGTTCTCCTTCGTGTAATTCTACTGCCCTCGCGCCACGGGATCTCTCCCTCGTACACGACCTACCTTCTCAGGACTCGCGTCCCAATGGCGGGTATTGCCCAGCGGCTCAAAGCCGTTTCGGTCGTTTCCTTGCGCTCACAGTGCCGTCCGCGGTGGGTTTGGTTACCCATGTTCCTTTAAGGCTGTACCCTGACGAAAAATCGTCTTTACAACGCACAGCCACACAACGTCACAGAACTCAGCTGTATGAAATTCTCGGTTCTTTTGAACAGTTTTTTCGCAAAGTAACATACTTTGCGAAAAAGCGCGGAACACCTTGCGCTGCAAGGCATTCCAGATTTATGCAAGAAAAAGTCGAAAAATAGAACTCGTTGTTGACACGGAAAAACGGCTGGTATATACTGTTATTCGGTTGAAATTGGAAAGTTTTCGCAAAGTATGTTACTTTGCGAAAATTTTTGTGCCATTTTTTGGATAGGAAAAAGGACGCCGAACGGCGTCCTTTTTTACGTTATTCCCTTGAGAAATCCTATCCCCTCCACGGCTCTGCGCTTGTAGTCCATAGACGAGTGGACGTATAGCCGAAGCGTGCTGCGGACATCAGCGTGGCCCAGCAGCTCACTGACGCTTTTCACGTCCACCCCGCGCTCCACGCAGCGTGTGGCGTAGCTGTGCCGCAGGCAATGGAAATTCCGATACCGCACGCCGCAGCGCTCCAACAACACCTTATAGCGGTATTGCATCGCCCGCGGGTCAGGGACGATCTCCCCGCCGGTCAGCAGGTAGCTGTCCGGCTGCTTTGTCTCTGGCTTCAGCATCCGCAGCATCTCTTTCGGAATGGGTATCCAGCGTTCGGAATTTTCCGTTTTCGGTGGCTGCACCGTCAGGCACGTCCCGCCGCCTATCTGCGCGATGCGCTCCACCGTCCGCTGGATGTGCAGCAGTCCCGCGCCGACGTCCACGTCCTGCCATTGCAGGCCGCACAGCTCGCCCAGCCGCAGGCCGGTGTAGGCTGTCAGCAGCACCCCCAGTCCCGTCCTGTCTGGGCGGCGCAGGATGACCTGCCCCATCTGCTTCAGTTCCGGCTCGGTGAACACCTCCACGGCCTTCTGCCGCACCTTCGGCAGCGTCACATCCTCGCCGTAGCCCACACCGGCCATACCTACGATCCGCAGCAGAAGGCCACCGATTTCTCGCACCAGCTTGGGCGAATAGTCCTCCTGTAACTGCTGGATGTAGTCGTTGATCTCCGCCGCCGTCAGTTCCGCTGCCACGCACTCGCCCAGCGCCGGCAGGATGTGGCATTGGATGTTGCGGCGGTAGCACGCCAGCGTGGAGGGCTTTACGCTCCCCTCCATGTCCTCCAGAAAGATAGCGGATAGCCGTTCCACCGTGGCGTCCCTGCGGACGTATTTCCTGCGTTCTCCCATTTTTTCAAGCACCTTTCCGTCCCCCATAGGTGCCCTGACTTCATGCAAAAAGCGCCGGCAAATGCCGACGCTTCTCTCGTGTAAACGGGCGCGAAGCCCCCGTTCATGCAGCTCGGTTTCAGGCGTGTGCATTGTGACGCTTACCGGCGCGACCTGACTTATCTCCTGCCTCAGAGGAGCCTCACAGTGACCTGTTCGCGGGGACTTTGACCCACATTCCAACTTTCACCGAAACGCCGCAGCGTTTCAGACCGGTAAGCCTATTCACTTTTCGGGGACTACGGGTGCTATTATCATAGACACTGTGCCGTTTTGCAAGAGGGAGTTTGTTTCGCGGAAGGATACATTTCCGAGGGATATTTTGTGTGTTCCTGTGAAGCCTTACGAGAACTGCGTTCTTGTCTGCGCTGCATTACGAGTTCTCATGCTTTTTTAGCGAAAGTTGAACATTTATGTATTCCCGTTTTCTGCCACCCACGTCCGCACATAGTCCACGAACAGACGGGTGGAGTTGGAAAGTGCCTTCTTGTCCTTGACGCCGATGCCGATGGTACGGTAGAAATGCAGGGGCGCATGGCAGACCTTGATGGGCGTGGGGCTGTGGCGCACCATCAGCTCCGGCAGCAGGCTGATGCCCAGCCCCTCCGACACCATGGCGAGGATGGTCCGATCCTCCCGGGCGATGTACTTCACGTTGGGGCGGATGCCCATCTCGTCAAACGCCGCCATGATCTCGTAGTCGTCGCCCTCCTCTAGTTGAATGAAAGGCTCCTCCGCCAGCGCGGACACGGGGAACGGGTCACGGTCGGCGTAGGGGTGGTCGCAGGGGACGATGACCTGCAATTCATCACGGTGCAGAGCGTAGGTCTGCAAGCGCTTCACCGACGGCAGGCGTAGAAAGCCGCAGTCCACTGTTCCGTTGACGATCCATCCCTCGATCTGGTCGTAGAAGTCGCCGGTGACGACTTCAAACTCGATGTTGGGGTACACCTTCCCGAAGCTCTTGAGGATGCGGGGCAGCCACTGGGCGGACACACTGGAGAAGGTGGCGATCTTCACAAGGCCGCTGTCCATGTCCTTCAGCCCCTCCACCGTCTGCATCAGGGAGTGGTGGGCGGCGCACAGCTTCTCAATTTTGGGCAGCACCGCCCGTCCGTCCGCTGTCAGCACCACGCCGCCGCGGTTGCGGCTCAACAGCTTCACGCCCAGCTCGTTTTCCAGCGAGTTGATGGCGTGGCTGATGCCGGACTGGGTGAAGCTCAGTGCCTCCGCCGCCTTGGAAAAGCTGCCGCAGGAGACCGTTTTCAGAAATACCTGATATTTGGAAATACTCATGACGCACCTCATTTCGAGGAGCATTATACTATACAAGTCCTCATGTTTTCAAGAACAAAGATGCGCTTCACAAACACTATTCGGCCTGCTATGATAAGGGCATGGTTCAGCCAACCATACTTTTACTTTTCTTTTCCATGAGGGACACCACCTCAAAAGCAGCACCGGCAGCGTGTGGGTAACGCCGCCGGTGTTGTTTTTATTCGTTCAGCTTCTGTTCCTCGTCGTGGACGAACATAATGAGAAAACTGACGGTCAGCAGCCCGCAGGACAGCCAGATCGTCCCCGCGCCCCAGTGGAGGGTGGCTATGCTGCCGATACCCGCGCCCAGCGCGAACAGCAGCACCACGCCGAAATACGTCAGCGCCTTGTGGAGTATTTCCTTATCCCCCGTATGGAAGTAGGCGCACAGCGCCTCCGTTCCGCTGCGCATATTGCCAATGCACATGGTGCTGGCGTAGGCGTGGCCCCGCACCTTGCGGAAGGTCTGCACCTGCATGGCGCACACGAAGGACACCACGGCGTTGGCGGTGGTGTTCAGCGTCTCCGGCAGGAAGCCCACCGCCGCCAGCAGCACGATCTCCGCCAGAATGATGAGCTGCCGCCAGTGTACCTTCTCCATCCGCTTGAAGTGCCGGTGGACGCACTCCGCGATGTAGATACCCAGCAGGAACGCCAGCACGGGGACTAAGTAGCGCAGCGCCTGTCCCCAGTCTCCCTCGAATAGATGCGTACTCAGCAGCACGATATTGCCGGTCTGGGCGTTGGCAAACACCTTGCCCCGGCAGCAGTAGGTATAGGCGTCCTGCAGGCCGCCGGATAGGATGATGAAAAAGGCTGTCAGCATGGAATCGGACATCTGCCCATGATGCTTTTGCAGGAAAGTCATGTGCGATGCCGCCTCACTTTGCCACCGGTGCGTCCGGCCAGTAGATGACGTAGCACTCCTGCATCTCACCCATATAGAAGAAGATGTTTTCGCCCATCTCGATGTGCTCGCCGAAGGTCAGATCAGGCACGAACAGCCGTCCGCTGGTGCGCTTGGGCCCCTTGATGGTAAAGCCCTCCGCTGTGGGGTGCTGCCGCAGCTCATTGGCGGCTTCCTCCAGTCCGGGGAAGTGCAGCGTCCGTTCCAGCTCCGCCAGCTGCGTCGCGCCGTTGATATAGACCAGGTGATTTTCGTCCTTGAACCAGTTGATACGCATGATACGTCCTCCTTGGTGGTGATGTGGGTAGTATAGCACAGCGTATGAAATTTGTCACGCGATCGAAAAGCGGCAGGTGCGCGGATTGCACATCTGCCGTTTTTTGGGTATTCTGTTGCGCGGACGGCACAGCTTTTTTCGTAAATCAGCATCATTTAGGAAACCTGCGCCGCTGCGCCTTGCCGCACGGCGGCTTTTTCTTTGCCTGACGGAATTTCTGACGGCGCAAAGTCCCCACTGCAAATCGGCAGGAAACAGATGCTCTGCACCGCCTGCTGCTTATGCCGCAGGGAGACATGGACATAGGTTTGCAGCGTGATCCGCACGTCGCTGTGGCCCAGCATCTCGCTGACGCTTTTGACATCCACATTCTGCTCGATGCAGCGTGTGGCGTAGGTGTGCCGCAGGGCATGGAAATTTCGATACGGGACGCCCGCTCGTTTCAGCAGCGACCTATATCGGTTCTGCATAGTACGCGGTTCCAGCGGATCGCCGGAGCTTGTCAGCAGGCAGAAACTGCCCGCGTTCTCGGGTCTGTGCGCTGCCAGCAGGGACAGGATATCAGTTGGCAGCGGTATTCTCCGCAGCGACGATTCACTCTTGGGCGGCTGCACGACAAGCCTCGTGTGTCCTTTTTCATAGAGCCGCTGAACCTCCCGCTCCACCCGCAGAAAGCCCGCGTGGAGGTCGATATCCGACCATCGCAGCGCACACAACTCTCCCAGACGAAGGCCGCTGTTCAGCGTCAGTAGAACGCCAAGACCGGTCAGGTCAGGCTCGTTTACGATATGATGCGCCAGCCGCAGGATCTCCGGCTCGGTGAATATCTCCACCTGCCGCTTCTTGTATACCGGCAGTTCGGCGTTCAGGCCCGTGCAGAAGCATCCGTGCTTGGACGCCTTCCGCAGAATGGCCCGCAGCAATACGCCAACGTCCCGTGTGCTTTTGGCCGATAGGCCCTGTTCCTGGAGCTTTCGGTAAAAATCCGTTACCCGCTGCTCCGTCAGTGTGTATAGCGGCGCTGCTCCCAACTGCGGCTGGATATACTGCCGCACCACATACCGATACCGGCTGACAGTGGACTCCTTCAGCTTCCGTTTCTGTTCCCGTTCCACGAAAAAAAGCTCCACAGCCTCCGGCAATGTCATGTTATTGCTTGGCGTGATCTCACGGGGCAGCTCCCGCAGACGCTGCCGCCGTTTTTCCCGACAGACGCTGTAGGTGGCGGCGTAGACGTAGCCGTACTGCGCCCGTCCCTCCGGCGTCCGACCTCGGATATAGCGGCCCTCCCAGCGGCCATCTCCGCGCTTATAGATGTTCTCCCCTCTGCGTGCCATTTCGTACTCCTCCTGACGCGATTTTTGACGGCGAACACCCTTTTTATCGTCCATCATCGCGGAAAGGCTCGGCGGATATACCTCCCGTTTCGGTCTCCAGCGACTGTTTTCGCCCTGACACCGATGCCATACTTGACTTCCCGCCCCGCAAATGCTATCGTTTTACCATAGCCGGTGGCGAAAAATGCTTTCCTGAATGATGCTGATTTACGAAGGATGCCGCTCCATCTGGCTGAGTCTATTATGCCCAGGAGGGACATAAAAATGCCACAGGTCAACGGGGATAACCTACTGCACCAGCAGATCGTCAAACGCACCATTGAAGCCCTGCAAGCGCAGGACGAGGCTTTTGCGATAGAATACGAAACCGTCAGCGACGCCGACCTCATCGCCTATGTACGTCAGTGCGTCGATGTGTCCTATACGCCCGCACCCTGCGAGGTCGTGGGTGGTGCGTACATCGCCCAGCGCTTCGGCAACTGGTCTGCGGCACTGAAAGCTGCGGGGCTGCCCTCGCAGTACAAGCCACCGCGGGAGCATCACTATCCCCGCTACGAGCAGGAGTACCAGCGGCAGGAGGTGCAGCTCTTGCAGGAACGAAAGGCGAAACGGCAGGCCAAGGCCGATCTCGTCGCTCAACGCAAGAACCGCGACAAGGCCCGCGCCGCCGCCAACGCCGCGAAGAAGAATGAGAAAAAATGACGGGTGTATCCACGGATACACCCGTCATTTTTCGTTGTCACTTAGTGAGCAGACCGCCCACCAACACAAAGCAGTCCGGCGCTTTGCCATCCCTGCCCCACAGCATGGGCAGGTGGAAGTAGTGCTGCAAACAGCCCTCCACATCGCCGCCCAGCGCCTCGATGGAGTAGCGCAGCAGCTCCGGTCTGCCGCAGGGATGTCCCTGTACCTTTTCGCACGTCTCGCACTGGTCGCAGGTGCCCGCCAGCAGCATCTGGCTCCCCGGCGTTTCCCGCTCCCACCGCTGAAGCTCTTGCCGGTACAGACGCTTTTCCTGCTTCAGTGCCGCCAACGCCTCGTCCAGCGGCTGCTCCGGCATATCCGCCTGCAAGATGCGGGCATACAGCCGCAGCCCCGTGTAGCTCTGCCAGATGGTCATGGGATCAAAGTCAAAGGGCGGACACGTCCAGCGGGTATTGTAGCTGCCGCACTGCTGGCAGAACGGCAGAAATTTCTCCACATGGACAAAGTGCGCCACGAAATCCTCTGCACTTGTCTCCGCCGTCATTTCGCGGACATGGTATTGGAACGGCATCTCAGACACCTCCTTGGCTCAATGCCACAGTATAGCACACGGCATGATCTTTGTCATCTCGCGTCATGGGCAACGGAGATCTGTTTTGTGGTCAGTTCTGTCGGATGCAGCAGCACCAGCGACTTGTGCTGCCCCTCTGCGTAGGCCAACGCTCTATCCTCCGCACTGCTTGTGGCCGGTATGTCCGTATCGTAGACGCACAGCACCACATCGGCGAGGTCGATGATCTTCTTGTAGGTTCGGAGCTGTGCATCCGGCGCGCCGACCTCGCACACGGCGGAAATATGGGTGCAGTTCTCCAGCATCGTAAAGTAGCGTTCCCGCAGATAGGGTGCCCATTTTGTAGCTTGCTCCTCATGAGGCGTGTAGCAAATGAGCATCAGGTCATGGTCGGTCGTTGCCCGCAGGCCGTTGACGATCTCAGCGGCGTACAGCCCCACGCCGCAGTCACAGGCCACGAGGAACTGCGACACACCATTCTGGCGCAGCACCATGATCTGCTGCGCCAGTTCCATCTTCATTTTGCCGCAGGACTCATCTTCTTCATCGAAGCCCCACGGAAAGCGCATAGGATGCTGCCCGATAATCGCACAGCGTATCGGTTTGTCCATTTCCATCGTTCACCTTGTCTGCAGCAACATATCTTTGTCTTATTAGGAAAGCATTTGATTGTTTTGGATTATACTATTGTCACCATCTCGTGTCAAACGCTTTCTATTTCAGGCAGAAAGTGGCGTGGAGAAACAGTATAATTTACCCATACCACGAAAGGCAAGGACATTCCGCATGAGTAAAACTGTTTCGTTCAAAAACAATGACCGCTTTATCCAAATCGGCATTGCCATCGTCACCCTCCGCAAGCTGCGTGGAATGTCGCAGGAAAAGCTGGCGGAGAAAGCTGGTATCAGCCGTTCACTTCTGAGCGTCATCGAAGCGCCCGGAACGGCACACAACTTCACGCTGGATGTGTTCTTCGATATTGCGGATGCACTGGAAGTTGATCCCGCAGACCTTATCGGCGCATCTATGATCCCTGACAAGATGCTCAAAGGACGTGAAACACGGAATACTGCCGAATAAAAAATGAAGGGTGTATCGAGCGATGCACCCTTCATCAATTTTTATTACGTTCTCCGTGCCAGTGTCCGCGTATGTAAGAGGGCATCCATCAGCATCCGCCCGTCCTCGCGGTCATTCCACCAATATGGGCGGAGGAACAACAGCGCATTCTCCAGCCAAACATAATCGTCCCTCGTCAGTGCATGGCTTTGGAGTCCTTCGCTGATCCGGGTATACGATTCCCTGACCTTTTCACTGGCGTGTTCCCGCACCAAATAGGCGTTGAGCAGGCCTGTGATCACAGATACTTCTTCCTCGGTGTAGAACATAGCTGCCCTCCTCGTAGACAAACACACGAGTCAGAGTATAGCACACTTGCTCTGCTTCTACAAGAAGTCTTGTCCTATTCTTTCTTCTGCCTTAGTTCCTCCGATAGAGTGAGTCCTTCTGGGTACGCCATGGTGACGCTACCCTTATGACAGTTCAAGAGCGCACCTCCCCCTTGGCGGGAGGTGCGCTCTTTTCCTGCTCACTTGACGCGGTACAGGTTGCTGGTCAGACTGCCGTTGGGACGGCGGCGATGGGTGCGCTCCAGAAATCCATGTCGCTCCAAGTCTGACAAGGCCCTCTGCACCGTGCGGCGGGACAGCTTCAAGTCCTCCGCGATCCTGCGGACGCTGGGCCAACAGGTGTCTCCTACGTTGGAGCGATCCTTCAGGTACATATAGACCGTCCTGGCGCGATGAGACAAGTCCTGGTCTGCATAGATGCTTCCAAAGTAGCTCATGGCCTTGTGTCCTCGCTGTAGAGTCCCATGGCCGAGCGAGGCGCTCTTCTCTGTGTGGTCGATGCCTGCTGCGCCTGTGCGGGCTGGTCGCTGCTCTTGCCATATCTTTTGCTGATACTTAGGAACAGTTCCTGACGGCTGGCGTAGGCCACAGGCCGCGCCGCGTGTTCCGGTGTGGCATAGGTCGCATCGAAGGTAATGCCCCAATCGAGAAACAGCTGCAGCTTTGTCTGCATGGGGTGTGTTCCGGTTTTCATCACCACAAAGCTGCCCTTGGGAATGGATTTCAGCTCGTCCGGCGTCATCAGCGGACGTTCCATCATCTGCAAGCTCTGGCTGGGATCGTTCTTCCCCTTACTGACAGAGCCGCTGAGTACCGTGCGGCTGCCCAGCGATTTGGAGAGCTGCTCCGCCGTCTGACTGTTGGGCGCAAAGCCGCCGAAGATGGTATCCTGACAGTTGTCAGTCAATATTTCTGCGCCTTCTCTGCCGTAATTCTTCTCCAACTGCGCCAGCGATTGGATAATGGGCACCAGTGTGATACCTCGGGAACGTCCCGCACTGAACAATGCCTCCACGTCAAAGGCGGGCATAGTTCCGAACTCATCACAGAAGAAAACAACGCGGTTGGGCAAGCGCCCCTTTCCTTTTTCGGCCAACTCAAACAGTTCTTTGGATAAATTTTGTATCATAAGACCTGCCATAAAATTCTTAGTCCTATCTTCCTCTGGCAAAACCAGGAATATGGCCGTCTTTTCCTTTGCGAATTTTTCCGCATCTATATTGCTGTCAAAACAGATCACCTGCTCCAGTGCGATATCCATAAATGTATTCATTTGTGCCAACGCGGTGGACATAGCGGAAGCCGTTGCCTGATCAGATGATTCCAAGGCGGACGATGCCAGATTTCGCGCTCTGTGGTGGGGCGGCAGCATATCCATCAGTTGTTTAAAATAGGTTTTTCCTCGCACGCCAGAGGGTGCCAAAAGCTGTTGAATCAGAATGAACACCGATACGAGGTGACGTCGCTCCGTTGGGTGCTTACTATCTGGCGACAGGAATTCCGCCAGCAGCAGAATCACTGAGGCCACTACACCTTCCGCCGCTTTGTAGAAATAATCGTTCTGACCACGGTCCTCATCGCCTTTGGGCGCGATAATACTGTGAGCCAGAATACTTGCCAAATTCTCCGCTTTGCCATACGCTTCAATGCTATGTTCATGAAATGAGGTATCCATATAGCGGTTGATAAGCGTCATGAGATTGTAGCCATCCGAGCGCGTGGGATTGCGCAGATCCACTACAGAAACATGATAGCCATAGTATTTCTCCGCCACTGCGCCGTAGTTGCGGGCGAGGTCACCCTTGGTATCCAGTGCCAGGAAGCTCATACCGCTGGCGCAGGCATATTCCAAGTTTGGGTACAAAAAGTACGCTGTCTTACCCACGCCGGATGCGCCGATCATAAGACAATGCACATCGTCCTTGTCTACCAGCGCGGTGATGCCGTGCTTGCCGCTGATACTGCCCAGCACCAGTCCCTGCGCTTCAGGCAGATTTTTGCCTGCCCGCCAGTCCGGCACTTGGAAGGGGACGAGGGCGTAGGTCTTGCGGAGCTCCGCATCGGTTGCCCACCGTGCCGTGCCATGCTGCCCGTCGCCCACGGTCTTGGACTTGATGTTGTTCAGTGTGTAGTGGTCGCCCAGCAGCGACAGCGTAACGATGACCGCCACCATGACACCTGCTGCCGCAAAGAGTATCCAGAGGTTATCTGTCACAGGATTTCTCCTTTCCTTTTTAGCTGTTTTGTGTTACTATTACCATGTGAAAATAGGGGAGGGACGCTACATGAGCCATCTCGTTGCCACCGAATATAAATGCTTTGAGGACATTCGTAGAACGCGCTCTGACGGTTCCGAGTATTGGTATGCCAGAGAACTGGCTTCGGTCCTGGATTATGCAAAATGGGAAAACTTTGCCAAGGTCATCAAGCGCGCTATGATCGCCTGTGAAAACAGCGGACATGATGCATCTGCCGATTTTCCCGAGGTCAGGAAAATCGTTGAAGCCGGTGCAGCAACGAAAGGCATTGTTGACTATGAGTTGTCCCGCTACGCCTGCTATCTGATCGTGCAGAACGGTGATCCGCGCAAAGAGGTCATCGCGCTGGGGCAATTGATGTTGGATGAATGAAGGTTTTAGCAACCTTGTGCTGGTAGCCATTTTACGTCTATTGCCGCCAAATACTGTTGAACATAGCGCCTTTCCTTTTTAGCTGTTTTGTGTTACTATGTGAAAAAGTGGTATGATAAGTATGTGAAGCGACATATCTTGATGGAGGGCGCATGGACGAGCTATACACAAAACTTGCAAATCTTGCCGCACGGTATGGCGCACAGCGGTTAGTTCTCTACGGCTCCCGCGCCAGAGGCGACTTCCACGCACGCAGCGATGTTGACCTCGCTGTATACGGTATGCCCGAAAAGCAGCGCGGCGGCTTTTCCCTTGAAGCAGAGGATCTTCCCACGCTCTTGAAGCTGGATATCGTGCATATCTCTGAGAATATGGAACCCGCATTCCTGCAAAACATCGAGAAGGATGGTGTAACACTGTATGCTGCAGAAGATTGAAAACTATAAACGTGCCTTTGCACAGTTGGAAGATGCCGTCAAAAGCTATCTTGCAGCGCCGCAGGATACACTGTACCGCGACGGATTGATCCAGCGATTTGAGTTTACGGTAGAGCTGGCGTGGAAATCGCTCCGCGAATACTTGGAGGATCAGGGCGTCGTGCTCGCCGTCGTTTCGCCCCGTGCTGTGCTGAAGGACGCCTATGCCGCCGGCATAATCGACGATGCCGATATGTGGAACGCGATCATCTCTGCCCGAAATATCACCTCCCATGTCTACGATGAGGCTACCGCCACCGAGATCGCGCGGCAGATCTGTGAGGACTTCACGCCCGCGCTCCATTCCCTGTTGCTGCGCTACCAACAGTGACATGAATTCACCCCGACAGCCTTATGCTGTCGGGGTTTTCGCTTTGTCTCGCTTCGCGCACAGGTCATCGTTCCAGTCCTTTCCCTGCGGACGCAGACGCTCCACGTCCACATCCGTGTCCGCCAGTACCTCCGTCATACTTTCACAGGCATCCTCACCAGCCTCGTCATTGTCGAGGCAGAGATAGACCATATTCAACTTTGGATTCTGCCGCAGCCGCTCCAGCACCGGCTGAACAGACGTACCGCAGCAGGCCACATAGCTATGCTCCAGCCACCCCGCCGGATAGAGCGTGATGTGCGACAGCAGGTCGATGGGGGCTTCAAAGACATAGAGGGAACAGTCCGTCCCATCCTTGTGGAAGCTATGCTTCGCCTCGCTGCCCTCTACATTGATGCGGAACACCTTGCCCTGACTGTTGGTGCTGCGAAGATGGGCGTGCCTGGCCTCTCCATTTTCATCCAGCCCCACGAACACACAGTTGTGATGCAGAGCGTCTTCGTAGAGCAGCTTCTCCCGCACGAACTCCGTGACCACATCCCGGTCGATGCGCCGGTGGGTAGTCAGGTAGGCATAGAGCCGCCGCATATTGAGATAGGCCTCCGGCAGCGCGAAGGGCTTCGGCTCTCTCGACTCCGGCTCCTTCTTGACGATGGGGATGATACCCTGACCGTCCCGCCCCAGCAGCATAGTCACCGCTTCGGGATAGGTCTTGTCGTAGAATTGCTGCACGAAGCTGATGGCGCGTCCGCCCTTCCGTGCGGCATGGTCATACCACATCGGCCCGCGCACGGTGATGCTGTGGTCGCTGACCAGCCGGTAATCCCGTCCGGCCATAATGAGTTTCTCGCCTCGATCCAACAGAAAAGACGGCAGGTCAACCTCGTTGGCCTGCCGTTTCTCCGCGGATGTGAAATATACAAATTTGCCCATAATCCTCCTCATGTAAAAAGCGAGCCGCATAGCGACCCGCTTCTTTCTATTCTTCTCGTTGATAATGAGGTTCCGGTGTGTATTTCTCTTTGACCTGTAGCTTGTTGCGCAATATCGGCGCATCATCATACAGATAAATGTCAGGCATGGTACTTCACCTGTTCGGCCATTCTCCGGTGAGAAGCCAGCAATGCGGCTTTCATCTGCTCACCCGTGATCTCGCCCCGCGCCCAACAAAGGGATAGCGTGCGGGCATAGTCGGAAACAGGAACGCCCTCAATGGCGTTAATCGCATCCGCCGTTTTTACGGCAGCCACGCGGCGACTCAGTTGCTTTGCGGTCATCGGTCATCACCTCATTTTTAGCATACCACATAGCCGATAAAAACGGAAGAAAAACTTTGGTAGCCGCAATGGATTCATGATGTCATTTGCTCCTGCCGCTGTGCTTCCTCGTGGTCGTCCCGCTTGTGGCCAATGGCCATACGCTTTTCCATCAGCCGCCTGCGGCGCTTGGAGTCGATACGCAGCGCAGGTGGGATGACCGGCATATTACCGCGGAATACACGGCTCATGTGATGGAGCAGTTGAATGACCGCGCCGCCCTCTATTTTGATCTGCGATGTGACCGTCTGCGGCTGTGCCACAGCCGCAGGCGATTCGGTTGAGGGCGGCACTTGCTGCTCATTAGGTTCTGTCTCAACAGGAACTTGCTCCGACACAGGCTGCCGAAATGTTTCCGCCTGCTGAATGATCATATTCTTGATGGTGCGGAACTCTTTTTGCTGTACCAGTGGCTGATGGGGCGGCGTGTTCCGTCCGTAGTAACCGGCGATCTCATCCTTTAGTTTCCACCACTGCTCATAGCAAGCCGCCACCTCCGGGAGCTGTGCCAGCCGCTCCACGATCTCGTCCACCTGTGCCTTGACCTCTTTGGGAAGATAGGCATAGACGTGCTTGCCGTCGACCTGCTCCAATGCGTGGGACAGGTCACACAGCTTTTGCTCTATCACGGGGTCGGCTGACTCGCTGTTCTCCAGCATCCTGATATATAGCAGTAGTGACTCTTTTGCGGTCTGGATGCTCTCCTTGTAGGCAGCATCCTTCTTGATATAGAGTTCTCTCATCTCCTCATGGAAGATCGCGTTCGTCATCTTGGAACGCATGGCGGCGATACCTTCCCGTGTAAGATACCCCCTCTCCGGTTCAGTCGACCACACCATCATGTGGACATGAGGATGGTGCCCCTCATCGTGGTACGCCGCGTACCAGCGAAAATCATCCGTCCGAATACGCATGGCCTCCGCAATAGCGGCGCTCTCCTGCTTCAGCAGATTCTGCCATGCGGCAGCTTTGTTGTACCCAAGTCGCTCCGCGTCCTCACGCCGCATGGAGAAAATAAACGTCCACACTTTTCCGTCGTGAGCGTCCAGCTCGGCCTTCGCCGCCTTGAGGTCGGTGGTGTCCACCTCGCTGAACAGACCATGGCCGCCGTGCTTTTCGGCACGGGGACGCTGGGCGATATAGGACATATAGCCGCTCTCGGATTCCACTTCGTGCAGATGTGTATCCAGCGCCACGGCGATAAATGCGGATGCTGTACCGCGACTGGGCATCTGTAGGTAGTCGCTGTACTCGAATAGCTCCTTTGCGTCCGGGAAGTCCTTCAGCAGTCTTTTGATGAACTGTTTCTGCTTCTTGGTCGCAGGTTCGGTGCTTTGGATGATCTCCACACCGTCCCGCGTGGCGACATACTCCATATACCCAGACGCTTTGCCATTCTTGATGTAGCCGCTTTTTTGTATCAGCCGCGCCATGTGTTACTCCTCCTGATGGAACAGCAGCACGTCCTTGAAGGAGATGTTGCCATGGGTGGACGCCACCTCACGAACACTGCTGCCGCGCATCTTGCTGTACTCATCGCGTGTCATATCCACATCGCCGCCCAGCAGATGGTTGGTCATGTTGTGTTCTACCACCAGCTTGAACAGCAGCCTGCCCAGCCGGTCACCGAACACGCCCAGCGTACCCTCCAGCACCTCTTGCAGTGCGCGAGGCAGATATGCGCCCGTCCTCTCGGAGTGTAAGCGACCGCAATACTGCCGCAGGGCCTTCTCCACAAATTCGTTGCGGGTGGGGCAATTATCCAGCTTATAGAGCGCATCCACCTCCCGCCACACGTCGTCTGACAGCCAAACAGAGTGCCGGCTTTTCCCATTTTTATCCATCGAGTCACACCTCCTTCCTGCGCGTCCCGAAATCCTTGTAAACACGGGGCTGACGGGTATTTTTGCAAAGAATAGCGCCAAAGCACATTTGGAATTCGATAATCAGCGCCAATCGCAAAATGCCGCAAACCCTCGTGGCAGTCCGCACTGCGGGCTGCCGTGACCGGCATTGGCGCAGAAAAGCGCCAATGCTTTTCTCCTGCTCCGCTTTCGGCGCACCGAAAAGCGGGCAAAAACGTTCCAAATCTCCGGGGCCGCTATCCTTACTCTCCCGCGTTCCTGCGAGGCCACAAACCGGCCCACAAGGGCAAACACGGGGCTACATCTGCATCTGCGGCGTCGGCCCCAGCTCCTCTTGAAGCTGTCGGGCAAAATCGCACAGACTCATGCCGTTTTGCTGCTGGCAGAACGCCTCCATTTTCCGAGCCAGTACCTCCTGCTCGGCAGCATTCAGGTGATAGCTCCAGTTCTCCTCTGTGCCATCTCCCTTGCAGAGATTCAGCTCCAGCGTATCGCAAGGTCTGTCCTGCGCGATGTCGTAGTTGGCGTAGATATTCAGCCAGTCATTGTTCTCGTCCGTACACACGAATGTGCCGAAGGCGGCGTCCACGTCGAAGTCAGCCTGCACATAGAAATTCAGCTTACCGTTCTCTATCATGATCTCATCGCTGAACGAAGAATTCTGCGCGGTGAGATGCCCCGCCGATGTGAGCTCCTTCCCGTTCAGGTGATCCAGCAGCTTCCGCCACATCCCGTCCTCGGACGCATATTGCTTCTGCACTGCGCGGTAGGCAGCTGTAGATACGTCACGCATCGCCCACGTTGTCCAACCGTCCATGATGTGGACTGCGGAGAACTCCCGCTTGTCAAAATCCAAATCGAACACGCCGGTAACTTTTCCGGTGTTCTCCATGCGGAGACGCATCAGGTTCTGATACTCCTCCGGCGTGATAGGCTGCGCTTGCAAATACAGAGAGATAAATTTGCCGGTGCTGTGGCCTGTATCCTTGAGGTATTTGCGGAGCGTCCTTGCGGCATCCAGCAGCTCCTCGCCGGGCGTCATGCGGAAGTAATGTTCCTCGCCGCCCTCTACAACGCGGTATGCGGAATAGGTACGTGCCGCCTCCGCTTTCTCCCGTGCCATACGATCTTCCTCCCAGATCTCTCGGCTGATACGTGCATATTCACGCTCTGGAAGTTGGTTGCACAGTTCATCCAGCACATTCTCCAGATGCTCCTGTAAGGTCTCATCCTTCAGATGATGTTCAATGGCTTCCTTCCACCTGCGGTCGAGCCATACGATGATTTCTTCATGCTGTGCCATGGTTATTCCTCCTGCTGCATAGCCGCTGCCTGCTCATTTGCTGCCTTTGCTGCCCGTACCGGTCGCTTGGGCCTTGCGACAGGTGTCGCCTTGCTGTCCACATACTCCCGCACCGCTTCCGGGACTTCCGACTCGTAGAGCTGCTGGAGCATTTCCACCATGCGCCGCTGCACGGATGACCGCTGCTTGCGGAGGACAAACTCCAGTGCGTCCAGTTTGGCCGCGTCAAAATTGATGGTGATATTGGTTTCTCCCATGCTGTGCCTCCTTACATTTTCATGTCCATATCGTGCTGCTGTTCTGCATACAGGCCGGTGAGCAGACTCTGGAATGTCTCACCTACATCTACGTTCCGATGCGCCATCCATGCCCTGCTCATCTGCTCCAGCGGCTTGTCCTGCTCCAGCAGGAAGACCAACTCCTCGCGTGGGAGACATTCTCCCAGCAGTCGCAGCTCACAGTCGCAGGTCATCACGGCGTCGATCTCGTCTGCCGTTTGTATCAGCTCGTCGCGGGTACGCAGATCCAGACGGCGCATATAATCGGCCATCTCGTCTTCGATGCGCTGGGAGAGGGCTTTCCACAACTCTGTGCTGGTCTGCACCGGCTCACCCTGTGTGACCCCTTCCGCAAGAAACCGCGGCACGTCGATGGCCTCCGCGTTGTGAAATGCGAGGTCGCCGCGGTAACCTATCTTCAGCACGGAGAATTCATGCGCCGCCCTGACCAGCGCCGCAGGGCTTCCCTCAGGTATCTCTTGCTCCCAGCGATACCAGTTGTCCTCCTGTCGGCAGGGTATGAGCTTGAGGAGGACATAGTCCTCTGGCACAAATTTGGGGTAGCGGCAGAGCTGACCTGTCACGTCGTAGTAGGGCTTGCCCTCGCACATGACCGTCTGCTCCATGTACGCTTTCATCTTTTGCAGGTCGACACAGAACCAGCATTCCGTATCACTGAAACGGCGGATCATGCCGTCCTCCAGAATGCTGTTCAGGTTTTCTTTCTTCGTCAGGTGATAGACCTCTGACGGTGGGTGTTCTTTTACATACGCCATGTCGTTTCCTCCTTGCAAGGCACAGAAAAAGCGCAGGCCTTCGCCTGCGCTTTTCATTGTTTCTATTCACTCTGATAGTATGCTTTTGACTTGTTCTACGAAGGGATCCATGTCATCGAAGATGACGTCTGCGATCAGTGACCAGTTGATACCGTCATAATCATGCACCAACCGATGCCGCAGCCCGGAGACAACGCTCCACGGAACGTCTGGATGTTCCTTTTTGAACTCCGGCGAAAGCTGATAGACCTGTTCACCGATGTTATAAACCGGCGTGGTTACTGCCCATTGAGAAAACTGCTCAGTCAACAACATCTCTCGTGTGATGCCCCGCCGTTCGATCTCGCTGCTCAGTGCATCCCACAGGGAAACAATCTTCTTCAACCGTTCAGTATCTGTCTTCTTCATGCGATACGGATACCCTCCTTCATCACGGACTCATAAAAAGGCGTTCCCGTATTGACCTCCCGCATCTCAAACACATCGGCATTCCGCCCAGTCATTTCACGCAAGTCCTCGGCCAGTGCGAAGATATTACGGGGCACAAAGTCTTTTCCGCCCACGATAATGATGTCGATATCAGAATCGGGTGTGGCGTCACCACGGGCATACGATCCGAACAACAGCGCATATTCCGCGTGGTAGCGTTTCAGCAATTCCTTCACGACGGCTTTGACCTCACTGAGCGACAGCGTACTCATAGCGGTGACACCTCCTTTAACCTGTTCTGCCATTATTATAGCCGATACACCTGAGAATAGCAATCAGCTTTTACAAATTACCCTCATTCATACTCGATCCCCGGCACCTCCAGCCAGTGCGTCCAGCCACGGCCTTGGAGCTGTGTCTTGACCACGCCGTACTTGGTTCCCATGGCTTCTATCACTTCACCATTGCCGATATATACACCGATGTGTCCGGCCTTCCACACCGCCAGTCCCGGCGTGTCCGGCATAGTTTCAATGCCGCCGCGCCGTGTGGCGTTGTAGAACATCTCGTTGGCTCCGATGTCCGGCATCCCATGTGTGCCGTAGTCGATGGTCATGGTGTCGGTGGACAGCCAGCCGTAGCCCTTGATGAGCCCCACACAGTCGGCGGTGTGTCTGCCCAGCCAGTTGGCACGGATGAAGACTGCGTACTTTCCGACGCCATCCGGATACTGTGTCAGCTTGTATTGCAGCAGCTCCGGCGTCAGAACTTGTCCATAGGTTCCCCACACATAGCCCCACCCGGAGTTCCACGCATTGGTGACGTAGGTCACAAGGTCGGCGGCGTTCTTCGTAGTCGGGTCGGTGAGCATGGATACATCCAGCTCGATTGGTGCGCTGCCGCCCGGCTCATAATCACCGTTGAAGGCGTCGCCGCCCATGCTGCCCATGACCATGGCGTAGATATCCACAGCATTGGAACGCTCCTCGTCAGTCACCACGCAGCCACGCCATGTAGAGAGCTTTTCGTAGACTTCTGCCATCGGAAGAGGTACGGTCACCTCGTATGTCTCCTCTACCAGTTCCTCCGTGCCGTCCTCCTGCGTCACCGTTACCATCCGTGTCCGTGTTTCCGTTTTGTAGAAGCAATCCACGAAGCGGTCTGCGGCAGCACGGGTCGGCGCGTTGTCGCCGAAGCAGAGGGCAAAGAAAACGGCCTTGACCTGCACCGGGTCAAGGCTGCCGCCCTCCGCCTTTTGATTGACATAGACTGTCGCCGAATCCAAAAGTGAGAATGCCTCCTGCATCTCTGTGATATGCGCTCGGTATTCCGCAGGAACCTGGCTCGACAATTCCGCGCCATAGAACGCTGCGGATACCACGGCGTTGTTGTGCTGGGACGCGCCGTCACCAAAGCAGCAGAGGAACACCACCAGCAGGATCAACGGCGACAAGAGCAAGGCCAATACCCAACCGATGGTCTTTCGGCCATCCTCATTCATCAACAAGGCAGCTGCTACTCGTGCCAATACGGGCGCGGCCATCACTTCCCACCTGCCGTTCCGAACAATACCGCCTTATGATCCGGTGCTATGACCTTCAGATGATACCTCTCCGCGCCGCACTTAAACAGGCATTCGCCTCGCCGTGCGCGCCGGATGAGCTCGAACTCCGCCTCGTCCAGCTGCAGCATATCCATGTAGAACCGCCTGCCAATGGAACCAGGATTGAACAGGAACTGGTGGGGCGGGATAGCGAACAGCGGTTTTGTCATTTCCCGCACGCCCTCCTGGTCGAAATCCTCCAGGTTTTGGGACGCCATCATCAGCGCAGAATCCCGTTTCCGCACGCGCTTCAGGCAGTTGCGGATATACTCAATGGCCACCGGATTGGACAGCCACAGGTACAGCTCATCCAATGCCGCCACCGTGTTGCCTGCTGTCAGAAGCCTGTCCGACATATACGCCAGCACATTGAACAGCAGGGCGTTCCGCAGGCTCTTGGCCGCCGTCAGTACGCCGCCTACGCCAAACACCAAAAATCTGTCGTCGGAGATATTGGTATGTCCGTTGAAGAACGGTGCGTCCGCGCCCACGCACAGGGAGTGCAGCCCCAGCAGCACCTCCTGCAACAGCTCCCGCGTGTACAGGCTGCCGTTCCTGTAATTCACCAGTTCATTATTGATGAGCGCATACAGGTCGGATAGGACGGGGTAGTCCCCCGGCTTGAGCTGGCGGAAGTCCGTTTCCTCTGAGATGCCCCATTTTTCATACAGCGCGGACAACATGATCTCAATGGTATCCAACTGCGGGTCGGAGAAGTCCTTGTAGGCACGAAAGAAGTCCTTCAAGAAGGAGATGTGCCGCGCCAGCAGTGTGGACTTGCGGAAAGCCTCCGGCGCGGACTCGTCCGCCTCTGTGTCCTCGTTCCAACACCGCACCTCCAGCACATTGATACGCTTCTCGCCGCCCATCAGGTCGATAAAGCAGCCACCCAGCTTACCACAAAGCTCCTCCAGCTCATGCTCCGCGTCCAGCGAGACCACGGATTTCCCCGCCTCCAGCAGGTTGCAGATAAGCAGCTTCATAAGGTAGCTCTTGCCCTGTCCGCTGTTGCCGAGGATGAGGATATTGGCAGAGGTCTTATCGCTGTCGCGGCGGTCGAAATCCACTGCGATGTTGCTTCCATATTTGTCCTTGCCGATATAAAAGCCGTTGGGATCTGTCTTGCCGGAGTAGTTGAATGGGTACAGGTTGGCCACGCTGCCAGCGGGCAGTACGCGTTCGAACTCCCGGCCAAGGGCGTTATAGCCTACGGGACTGGCGCAGTAAAAGCCCTGCTTCTGCCGCAGGAGCAGTTTGTCCACATTCAGCTTACAGCGCACCAACTCCGTCAGCACATCGGTCTGAAGCTGCCGCAGGTGCTCCATGCTGTCCACCGTCATCTCCAGATATACGGCGCAGTGGAGCAGCGGCTCATGCTCTCGGTGCATCTTATGCACCAGCTCCGCCACATCCCGCAGGTTGCTCTCGGCCTCCACTGCCTGCCGCAGCTTGTTAGGATCCGAGCCGTCCAGCTTGTTCTTCTTGTTGGCGTTATCGATGATCCTGTCCTCCTCACCGGGGGACACCTGTCGGCAATATATCCGCAGCGTCACGCCGCTTTTTTCGCCCAAGTGCCGCAGGATGGCCTGAGATTCGGTGCTGGCGGGATATTCCCGCAGCGCCCAGACACAGCGGTAGGTGTTGCCGAAGATGTAGTGATCCACCTCGAACTTCACCACGCCCGGCGCGATGCAATCCAGAAAGGAGCGGATAAATGCCTCCTGCGGTGAGATCTCTTTTTTGTGAAACGGGTTTTTCATTCCATCCACCTCACCAGCAGAAAAATTCCATGCGCGGCTCCAGCTCCGGTTCATGGCCGGTAAACTGCTCCGGCTCCTGAAATCGCTGCGTGTACCGATCCAACTGCTCGTCTGTCAGGGAGCAGAAGCCGCCCTCGTGGTCATCCCCCACCAGGAAAAACGGCCCGCAGATAATATCATCCTCGAGCCACCGATTGGGCTTCATGCCATTGAGCTTTCCCTCTTCATTGCAGCAGAGGATCACGCCATCCTCCACATATACCGGCTGAAATAGTCCCTGCACCTCCTGCTGAATCGCCTCCAACCCGTCCTTCATATCCTTCACATAGGGTGCTTTGCCCGGTTCAACTTTCAAAATCCGCATTTTGTTCCTCCATTTCCGCCGTCAGCCAATGCGCACCGTCTATGAGGTCAAACACCTCGTGGGTGGCGTCCTGTTCAAAATAAATCGCAAGCAGCTCCAATAGTTCCGTTCCTTCCACTCGGCGAACGGTAAAGCCACTGTCCCGCAGCCGCTGTTCCACTGTTGCGAGGTTAATCGCACCGTCCGTCTTTCTGCGCCGCAGGACAAAGCAGAATTGTCTGGATGATGCCATCATGGTCTGCACATCGTCCAGATGCCGCCGGTCCTGCGCCAGCAGAGTGCGGATAGCGGGATTGCCTTCCTCCTCTGCCCTGCGCCGATAATAGAGACGGTTATCCTGATAAGACTCCTTAGAGTCTAACGCCAGCAGCTCCATCTCTGCCGAGGTCTTCAGCGCATTCAGCAGCGCTGTCACCCTCGTGCGGACACCCGACTCCGGCAGCACGTTCAGGTTAGTAGGCTGCACAAGGTAAAAAGTCAACTCACCGCCTGCCGTCAGCACGCTGCTGTCCGTCACGCGCTCAATGCCCACCAGCTGCTGCGTGGACTTCTTCTTTCTCATACTCGTTCCCTCCATTCGTAGTATTGCTGCCCGAAAAAGAAGAACGCTGCGGCGTAGCGCAGAAAGTCCAGCATGCTGACGCCGCCGTGCCGAATGCAGAGAAAGGCCAGTGCCGCTGTGACCACCAATGGGATCACAGTGCCGGCCTGTGTCAGTGCCAATACCGACAGCAGCAGACCGATGCCGATGAACGCCACGTCCCGCAGCGTCCACAGCCACAGCATCGGGCGAGCTGTCAGATTTTCTGGGTATAGGTACATAGTTCTCCTCCAAAAAGTGAAGCCGCAGGCACACGCCTGCGGCTCTGTATGTTGTTATTCCGCATCCACTGCGTCGTTCAGCTCCCGCTCGATGAGGCCGAGAATGAAGTCCTTCTGCTTCAAGCCGTGTTTGGCGAGGTAATCCTTCAGCCGGTCAAAGAGCTCCTCCGGTACCTGAAAGGCGATGGTGCGATTAGTATTGCCCATGTTTTTTGCTCCTCCTTCAAAGTGTTCGTTGAGTATATCCGTGATGTAGTCTGCCAGCGTCTGTCCACGCTGCTCCTGTTCCGCACGCAGCCGCTGGTGCAGCGACAGCGGAATGGGCGCGCAGAGGTTTTTCTTTTCCTCCATGGTGTGCTCCTTTCCGCCTCCCTCTGAGGCAAGCAAAGCATAGCCGAAGCGCAATGGGAAAGCTATTGACAAGTACAACGAAGAAGCAGGCGCAAATAAAGCACAATGGACAAGTTATGTTTAATCGCTTCCCCGTATGGCGTCCGCCATACACTTCATCACGAAATCCACGCAGGGGATGGCTACGCTGTTGCCCAGCGCCTTATATCGTGCGCTGTCAGACGCGCCGGGGATATCTGTCCAGCCATCCGGAAAGCCCTGCAGCCTCTCACATTCCAACGGCGTAAGGCGGCGGATGAGCAGAATGGGCAGATCCTTGTCGCCCATCAGTTCGCAGGTATGGAGTATCAGGTCAGTGGCGTCCTTGCTCTGCCGGGCGCTCTGGGTACCGGCGATCTCGTCAGTGGTAAATGCATCCACACGCTGGCGGCGGAATACCGCGTGGCGATCGAAGCCGGTCAGTGTGTAGGCCACATTCTCCTGATACCCGATGCCATTGCCGCCGTTCTCCGGCTCACGGTCAATAGCGTTGCCGGTGATACAGAACACCTGCTCTCCCACAAGGGGCACATTGTTGCCGCCTGTTTTTCTTATCTTTTCTGTTGACACGATTACATTCTCCTTTCTGTTGGGTCCTTGCTTGTGGGACAAATTTTTTATATAATAAATAGCACGATGAAAACATTCCGGTTCACATCGTGCTATCATTACATTTGTTTAGAAAAGTTCCTCGCCCTGCGCTGCAGCCTTGTGCGTGAGGATATGTACTTTTCCACGCAGAAGTTCGACCTCGTAACGCAACTGCTCGTTTTCATGGAGAAGCCGTTGGATATAACCGTTCTTTTCCGCAATCAACCTATCCATCCTGCGTGTGCTTTCGGCACCTGCGGTTTTCTCAGGAGTTTGTGTTTGAATGATTCCGTATTCTACCAGCACTTCGCGAATATGAGGTTTGGCAAAAACGGAACGGGACAGACCGGTTACGCTTATCAGATCCTTGATTTTGATATTGTAGCCTTGGGACTCCAAGACAAGAATTGCTTGTGTTACCATTTCTACGGTGTCCTTGCGAGTTTTCTCCTGCCGCTGGACGAGGGATTTAGGTATTGTTCGCTTCATTTCTCTGCACATCCGTTTCAATTGATTTTAGTATGGATTCAAACAGGCCCGCATTTCTTTTCGCATTTTCACAAATGATTGGAAATGCCGAAAAACGTACTTGTTTTTCACGCCAAAGAGCTATCTGTTCGCGATAGTATTCTGTTTGTTCTGTATCGGCCACAAATGCCTTACATTCAAGGCAATTCCACATATCATTTTTGCAAGTTGTAATATCGCTGCATATACCCCCACGGACGCGATGGGCTCTGAGGTTTTTCATCAGCCGCTGTTCCATTTGCTCATCCATATTAAGGATTCGTCCGCCAAATAGCACATACCGTTTATCCGATTCTTGCCGTTCAGCTAATACATAATTCTGCTTTTCACGGATCGTTTCTGGCATAAGATTCAAATGCGCATAGGCGTTAAAGATCATGGCATCTCCGTGATGGCCTGTCATCTCAGCTATCTGGGCAGCGGTGAAACCGGCTGCCAAACGATCTGTGATGCCGTTATGGCGAAACTGGTGCGTTGTCACCACATAGACATTTCCCGTTTCATCCGAAATGTTGTAACGACGGCATATCTTTCGAAAATGGTCGTTGACAGTAAATATTGATGCCACAAAGCAGAGTTTGGTAGAATATGTGGGTTTTCCTTTACGGCAATAACTCTGTCGGTATGAAAACAGCATTCCTTTTTTATCTTCTGGCAGAAACTCCTGGATCTGACGCGCCGTTTCCTGCTGCTCTTTTATTAGTCCTATAAGGTATCCAGCAATTCCTTTGTCCTCCAGGTGAATACTTCGTATGGCTGGTTGCTGCCAACCCCCATTCTGCTTCCATGTGGGAATAAACAAAACATACTGTCCGTTAAACCTTTTTAGACAATCTATCTTCATGCCAAGGATTTCTCCGATACGCGAAGGTATTAGCCTTAGCAACCAATAGACGCACCGAAGATAGAGCGCGATCTCATCGTTCTTAAATGCAGTATCTAATTGAATCGCAATTGATTCTGGAATATACTTTGCATCGTACCTGCGTTGGTGGCGATAAGGGGATACAGAAAATGGATTCTTACTCCTTGCACCATCAATATCATTCATCGTTTCAAAAAATATGCTCAATGATGACCAGATCCCAATGCGGGTCTCTTCTGCAAACTCCGTTTTCTCAAGGTAATGATAGAAGTCGGCCACGGCAAATTCATCGCAACCGCTCAACGGCAAGGTGCCTTTATCAAGTGACCAGAAATCAAAAAATCGGATGAGATCCATCACATACGACTTGATGGTAGATATCTTTTTCCCTCGTATAAGGCTGATGGCGGCAAAGCTCTTTACTGTTTCTCTGTGTAGTGCCGGAATCCTGTCAAAGTACAATGTGAACATACAACTTCTTTCTGCTGGACTGCGGCGCAAATTACTGCACACCCACTTGTTTTCGTGAAAGTGTATATTGGAGCCAAGTTGTTCGACAAAGCAGATATATTCTTTTAACTTTGCTGCACTATAGTTTTCAGCAATGACAGCACTGCTCATATACAACCTTCTTTCTCAATCATATTTACGACGCTTTGGTAGGACTCCAACAGGCGGTATTCTTGTTTGTACTCCAGGTATTCTGAATAATCCGTAATGCTCTCCGACTTATATACCTCTGCCAGCCGGTCTAAAAGTTTCTCCTGTTCCTGTAGAAGACCTTTCCAATATGGAAGATACTGTTTTCCAGTGCATAAGTTGCGGCAATTCACACAATTATAAAGGCTGCATCGGTCCGCGCACGGCCCATCTGCCACCTTCCGAACACAAAATCCAAGTTCCACACGTCGTTGACCAAGGCAAAAATCCGTATACAGGAGCCTACGTTCTTCTTGCGTATAGTTTTCAAGCTGTTCGCCGGTCATGATTAACTCAAACTTGCTTCTGAAAAATTCAGTATTTAGCTCCGCCAGTTTTTTCTTACGAACTTCAGCATAATATTTCGCCGCCGTGTCGCTGCATAAGTGCCCCAGCCAATAAGCTAATTCAACAGTAGTCGCTCCGTTTTCAATTAACCTAACAGCCAGGGTTTTACGGAATTGTTTAATGGTGAAGTGCCAGAGTTCTCCATTTTCGTCGCATATATCATACTTTCTGATAATCCCACGGATGCATTTGACAAATGGTTGAGAGTCAATAACTGCTCTCTCATACCCATACCTTCTGCTTCGGAAAATATACGATGTCCCCGCTATTTTTCTTTCCTCAGCATCCTCAATGATATGTTGGGAAAGCCTTCCAGCTATATCTTTGGGTATCATGATCCTGTGGTAGTCCCCAGCTCCGTGTCGATGTCTTGCACTTAGTGTTTTATGCGGAATATATTTCAGTTGGCAGACATTAGGGTATCGAGATTCTTCAATGCAGTCTTCTTCAAGAAGGTACACTTCTTTCAATCTCAGTCCTGTATTCATGAATAAATCGTATAGCAGCCTGTATTGACAGGGCATTTCTTCTCGATGCAAGTCCAATTGCTCCACCACTTCTTCCGGAATGATTTCGGTAGGTGTGTTAAACTGGCGAAGATTGTGAAATGTAACAATATCAAACGGATTGGTGCGCGGCCTTGGCGCTCTAATTTGTGTGTCCCGTTCAGTGCTCATGAGGTAACACATGATCCGTTTTAGACCGTTTACGGATTTTGCAATGTAATATTGAGACAATGGTTCTCCATCATTTTTCCGCATTGCTTCAAGGGCTAAAACCAGTGTCCTGATGTGACCTTCCGTTATATCCGCAAAATATATGACCTCCGGCGCAATATCTGCAAGTGTGTTGATTGCCAGCTTACACGCATCAAAAAGAGGCACATAAACTTTCCCTCTTTGTTCAAATAGATAACAGAAATAATATTTCACCTCAGACCGCAGAGAAGGCCGTTTGATGGCTGTGAAATCAAGCCGTTTGAGCCGTAATACATTCCCATACGGCTCATATAACTTCCAAACATCACGGTAAGGTGTCACTTCTGTAGAATTACCTGCAACGAAAAGTTTCCGTTGGATAATACGTTCCTGCTCCACAGCCTTAAGAAGCATTTCCTTGAATGCTGGATCATATAGCGACAGAGAAGACATTTCGTAATGGAACATTGAAAGCAACAATGCACTATGGGATATCTGTTCTCGCTTCTGAGTAATGGCAGAGGCCATCCTCTGCAAATATGTTTCCAGTAAGCGTATGTCTTTAAGCATATACTCTATCGTAGCAACAACCCCTGCACATCTGGATATTTTTGACAAACTGTGTCCCGTAAGCATGGCCTCTCTTGCGGCTTCGCATTGTTCAGCAGTGAGCGGCTTTGCTTTACTCATTTTCCTCACCACCCCTATGCAGCTTTTCCATGACTGACTTTGCTATGATGGGATTATTATGATTCCTGTAATGATCGATAGATGAAAAGCTCCTCCAGCCGAAGCTTTCCATGATAATGCCATCGGTAATATTGTCTTCTGGATGGAGGGACTGATGTTCAAGAAATTCCATAACTTTTGTGCTGCGCCCATTGTGGGTTCGTATTTTCGCCGCATCGAGCCCGGCACGAGTGGCACACCGCTTTAATATCTTTAGGTAATTATGATAAGACATAGGCAGGCCTTGTCTTTTTCCGGAGTTCAGATTTATAAATAAATACTGACTGAGTTTGCCGCTCTCACTCTCGGCATCCGCCCTTTCAGTCTGGATGTACTTGTCTATAACCTCGCAGGTTTTCTTGGGGAGGGCAACAAGCCTGAGTTTATTTTCTCCATTTCTGGCATTAGCTCGTCCCTTTGACCTTGTTGGCTGTACAAGCTGTTCTATGGCATCATAACTGTCAAGCGTAACGCTAAGAACTTCATCGATTCGAAATCCCTCGAAGGTGAGGCGCAACACCGCTTCATCCCGCAGAGTATTGAAGTTTCTACATAGCAATTCTTTTGTTGCTTTGTCGTACCATTTGGTGTAATCACGACTGGACTTAAGCCTGGCAGCATATCCGTCAATCAAATATCTATACTCCCGTGAATAGATTTGTCCATACAGAAAAGAGCAATTCGCCTGTACGGATTTTTTCTTCCAAAGCATCTCTGTCTGTCGCATATCATCCAGCCAGCCATAAAAACCCGTGATGACTGTGACATACTTTGTTAATGTTGAATATCCCACCGATGACTGTAGTGATAGTACTTTTTCGTCCGCCAAGTTACCAAATACGAGTTCATGTAAGAACTCTCGCACATGGTGATTTGTCGCATTTTCGTATGTGACCTTTCTTGAATCCAACCAGTTCAAAAACGCTACAAGCTTCTTTGCATATTCCTTTCCAGTGCTCGTCTTTCGTATGCTTTTCAGTTCGAGCCATTGGTTGCCAGGGAAAAACGGCATATAATTTTTCGTAATCATATACCGTGTATAATTGGTACTGGCATCCGTCTCGAAACGAAAAACAACTACACGAAATGTTTTTTCTTCCCGCATTATTTTCCTCCTGTTACAATTCACTTGGACTAATCGCCCAAATGCATTATAAAGGTTTCTCTCACAAAACACGATACGGGAGGGACACTCTTACCAGTGTCCCTCCTCTGCATTGTCAATCGTGTGAATCTGTATCGTGTGCACGAGGTTCAGAAAAGCCTGT
>OLPS01000815.1_pt1 | contig 36949 bp, 38 predicted proteins | sample 1673071 | NCBI WGS metagenome assembly OLPS01 (sample SAMEA3136752, study PRJEB25190) | human gut metagenome | reverse complement strand
TGAAAATGTGAGAAAAAGCGAGTTAACAAGAGAAAAACAAAGATTATTATGGGAGGTGCGGTATGACTAGCAGATTTCAAGAAGTTTTTAGATTGCCGTCGCAGCAATATATTGAAGGAAGTCCAGTAATTATTGAAGCCGGTGCACTTCAAAAGGATGAGCAGACTGGAAAGATACTTGCACAAATTAAGATAAAAAATATTTCACCTAATATTATAGTCGGTTGTAAGGTTTTTATTCGTGCTTTTGAGTTAAGCGGTGCGGAATTACAAGGAATAGACAGCTTTTCCTATTTGGATATCAGTGTGGCACGAGGTGGAGATTTCGGTACAAAGGTTCCAGTATTTTTGCCAAATGATTTGACACGTAAATTTTCAGTAGCTGTCACAGAAGTATTATTTAATGATAATACCATGTGGAAATCAGATCCTGTTGAATGGAAGAGTATTCCGAAGCAAAATAGGATAGAAAGTGTATTGCAAGATACTGATTTGACAGAGGAATATAAAATAGAGGCTGGGGATAATGCAGAATATTGTCCTGAAATTTCAAATGGTCTTTTCCTTTGTACCTGTGGAAATATTAACATGGATGCATCCAGTCCATGCTTTAGGTGCCATAGAAAATACGATGCTTTAATGCACATTTTAGATGCTGAAAAATTAAGTAATAATAGAAAAGAACGACTTGAAAAGGAAAGACAAAAGAAGGAGAAAGAAGAACAAGTAGCAGCACTTATTGAAGCAGAAAAGAAAGAAAAAATACAGAAAATTCAAAAGAAAGTTATAAAAATTGCAAAAATAGCAATACCTATTATTTTGATTGTTGCGGTACTTGCATATATAACACCAAGATATATACAACCTGCTGTAAATAGAGCCAGAAGTTATAGAGAAGCAAAAGAGTATTTAAACGATGGAAAATACAATGAAGCCATAAATGCATTTATTTTACTAAATGATTATAAGGATTCTGAAGAACAAGTAAAAGAAGCAACATACAGAAAAGCGGATAGTTTCTATCAAGAAGAAAATTATGATGCTGCTATTGCCACATGGAAAACGGTTATTGATTATTCTGATAGTAAAGATAGAATAACAATGGCAGAAAATGCTATTTTAGAAGAACAATATCAAGCCGCTGTTTCTTTGATGGATGCTGAAAAATATATAGATGCTGCAAATGCATTTGATAAATTAGGAGATTACAGAGATTCAATTAGAAAAAATAGAATATGTTTAGAAAATATGGTTGAATACATTAAGCAAGTAGATTATAACAATTTAACCAATGAAGAATATGAACAGAGTATTAGCTATTTTAAAGTTATTTCTAACGATGATGCTCTTACAGCGGCATATTACAAATATGGAAGAAAAAAATTTGATGAAAAAGATTATGAAAACGCATCCTACTATTTGCAAAAAGCTGTAGGATACGAGGATGCAGAAGATTGGTATTTGAATGCAACATATATTGCGGCTTGTCAGAACTTTGATAACAAGAATTATGTAAAAGCTGTTAATGCATTTGATAAATGCTTAGATTATAAAGATAGTTCGGAGAAAATATTAGAAGCAAAATATGCTTATGTGTGTGCTCATAAGTATGATCCTGACGTTGATACTGAGAATTATACAAGGCAGTTAGCAAAAGTTGATTACAAGGATTCTAAGGATATATATGCTCAAGTATTTCGATGGAAATTAACTGTTACGGCAATAAATGACAGTGAATCTAGTAACACGGATATGGATAGTGTAAGTAGACAAAGTACAATTTATGTCCACACAAAATTGGAGGGTGGTGAACAAGGAGAAAGCACGAAAATAAAATGTGTTACAAAATGGCCAGATGGAAGTAAGCGTACATTTACTTCATCTGATAAATGGCATAGAAACAATGAAGGAACATGGAGCTTTTGGTATGAAAATCCTTCATATGGAACGACCGGGCAACTTTCAGTAACATTTTATGATGATAAAGGAAATGAGATAGGAAGCGGATCAGTTCGGATAACATATTAGGTTTTCATCTATTTTATCCCTATACTCCGGTTGCGGTAGCAACTGGATATCTGAGGAGCCGGTTTTTTGACCCACTATGTAGAACAACCAACTATAGTGTATTATAGAAATACGTTCCTGGAATCAAGTTTTTATACCCCCCGACATCATACGACAGCAGAAAAGGCTAGGAGGTTTGCACCCCTAGCCTTATTTTTTACTCCGTCTCTCCAAGGATATATTTTACAGCTTTTTCCGCTTTACTGGATGCCGATATAATGAAATGGTTGTCATTTTTCAGAACTTGCAACCAGTTTTGTATATATGCGGTTGAGTTCTTGAAAGTTCCGGTTGTTTCAAGTCCTAATAGGTTCATTATCATTGCGGAACCACATTCGGCACAGAGCTCTTCACGAGAATAGTTTTCACTTCCGAAATGTGCTTTTGCTGTGGTGTCCAGTCTGTCCAGTCTTGTCTTGTGTCCTGTGGAATGGATGAGTTCATGGAACAAAGTACTGTAAAATTCCTCTATATGTTCGTACTGTTCTTTGCAAGGTACTTGCACATAATCAAATGAGGGACTATAAAAAGCCTTGTTTGTAACGACTTCTTCAATTCTTAAATGTTCCCTTGTCTTGTAGTCTTCCTTGACCTTTTCCGCTTGTTCCAGTGGCTCTATTTTTTTATTGAGCTGTGGAATCTCTTTCGGTTCTACTCCGTCAACTTGCGAGATATGGAACACATTGTAATATCTTAATATAGGTATCTGCTTAACTACTTTCGTGCCGTCTTCCTTTTCTTCCTCTACTGGCTGTATTCTCCAAAAGACTATAATTTCCGCTTTCGCATCCTTGCGAACATGACCGCCAAGACCTACCCATTGCTTGAAACTGGCATACGCTCCCTCATGCTGTAAAAGCATCTGATTCATTAAGGAATAAGGCTTATTAGTAATTCTGTTATATGCTCCGGAGCGGATCCCGTGCCAAGGTTTCTGCCAAGGAATGATTCCTTGCTCTAATTGTTCAATAATTCTTGCTGTTACCATATCATATACGTTTACGCTCATGTTTCTTTTCCTCCGTTTAGTTGAATTGATATTCTGTATCTTCATCAATATAAAGATTGATACTGTCTTTCATGGTTTTTGCTATACAGTAGTCTTCGTGTACTTCTGTAATAATGGCTTTCATTGTTACAGTGCCGTCAAATTCTTTTGTATTCCATGTTACTGTCTGTCCTGTTTTAAATTGTTTTTTTCATTTCTTTTTACCTCTCTTTTCAAGTTGGCTTGATTTATTTGTTAATATTATAATACACGAATACGTGTACTTATACAATTAACAAAGTGCATGAAAAAAATTATTTTTATTGTGCAAGTCCACGAATAAGTGTACAAAGTGAATAAAAACAGAGTACACGAAAAAGTTTATTTTTGTGCAGAATGCGAATTGTAAAAGTACACGATAACATGTACAATATGATTACAAGGTCAAGGAAACAACGACCACACAGCAACCGAGCAAACCGAAAGCACTCGAAACCTTAAGCCATATACCTGTGAGTGAGCCACCGCGAGCAATACCAATAGACAGGAAGATGCTTAAGGGGTTGCTGAACAATCAATATGAATATGGAGGAAAAATAAATGTGCAAATCTATGACAGACTTTGAAACACTGGTGCAAACTATCCAAGCGCAGAAAGAGGAGAGAGACAACCTCAACAAACAGATCAAGGAGAAAGAGGATGAGCTGAAAGCCTATATGAAGAAGAGGCAGAAGCAGGAGCTTGTATCCAAGTCCACCGGTGTAACAGTCTCCTATAAGGAAGTAGAGACACCGAAGTTTAACAAGGATCTATTTATTGAAAGCAACGGCGAAGATGCTTATAAAAAGTACCTTGTTACATCAATAGCAATGCGATTGAACTTCTTGAAGCCGAAGAAAGCATAAGCCAATAGGGGGAGCAGGTCTCCCCAGTCATACCACTGAAAGAGAGGAAAGTCACCATGAAAAAACAGACAGTCAATTTTGCAGTAGTTACCAAGAACGGCATAGTTCAGAGCACTGGAAGAAGTAGCATATTACAGCCAAAAACCAACTTTAAAGGTGGTTCTATCCAGTGGTATGAGGATAAGAAAAAAGCGGATAAATAGATCCGCAGGCAGTGACGGTTAAACCGTGGGAGGTTCAGTTCTCCGCTTGCCTATCAGCAATGAAAACACACAATGCACGGAAGGAGTGGGAAGCAATGAATAGTGCAGAGCTAGCAATATTACAACCATATTGTGAAAATGATATGCGACAGCTGAAACGAATATCAAGAGCAATTTTCACAAAGCTGGGCGAACCATTAACAGAAGCGGACTATGATGATTTTTACAGTGTCGCAAATATGACTTTATGGCAAGCGTACAAGTCCTATGATCCTGGCAAGGGAGCAACGTTCTACACACATCTATATAACTGCTTGAAGAAGAAATTCAAAACAGAGATACGAGACAGGCACAGAACGAAAAGAGTTATAAATCAACTTACAGTCTCAATAGATGCCGAAAATGATGAAGAATGCAACCTACTGGAATATGTTGCTTCAGATTTTGACACATTCGAGGAAGCAATCAAAGACAGCAACGAACAGTTTCGGGATAAGGTACAAGAGTACATTTCAAGGCTGTCTAATCAGCAGGTAAATATATTAAATCTGCTGATAGATGGATATGAACCGAAAGACATACGGCAGATTTTGGAAATGTCAGCAACGGAATACGCTGAAAATATAGCAGTTATGAGAAACTACGAAAACGTAAAAATTCTATTTTAGGAGGACAAATTACCATGAAAAACATCAGAAAGCAGACATTTACACTGGAGCAGTATTTGAAGGACATGAAGGAAGAGAAAATTAGAACAGACCAGGAGTGCCAGAGATTGAGCGGTCAGTGGACACCGAACATGGTGAATGAGTTGATTGCATCTGTATTGTCAGATGACTATATACCACCTATTATTTTAGGGGAAGAAACCACCGCAAACGGAATTACAAGGCAATGGATCATTGACGGATTGCAGAGAAGTACTACATTGTCATTATTCAGATACGGAAACGTAAAAATCACGAATAACCTTGATGAATATATAGTTACCTATCAGACAAAGGCAACCGATGAAAACGGAAATATAAAGCGAGACGAACATGGAGAAATTATTTGGGAGAATGTAAATTTTGACATTCGTAATAAGACTTATGAGCAGTTACCGGAAGAACTGAAATGTGCTTTCAATGGTTATCAGTTAGAAACCGTCATTCATCAGAATTGTGATACAACGGAAATTTCCAAGTTGGTACGCAAACTGAATAATTGTAAACCCATGAATCAGGCGCAGAAAGCATTCACTTATATTGATGCTTTTTCAAGAGAAATAAGGGAGATTACAGAGAACAGATATTTCAAGGATATCTATTCAGGCAACACTAAAGACAGAATTAATGGAACTTATGAGAGGGTAATCGGTGATATGGTTCTTTTATGTGAATATCCGAATCAGTACCGGAAGGATACAAAGGTAGGTTTTAAGTGGCTGAATGAAAATGGAACTATCATGGATTTTGAAAATCTGAATAGTCTGCTTACAAGATTGACGGAATCAATGGAAAACACAAGTGATATAACGGAACTCTTCAACGGAAAGAACGGTTACATTTTCGTTGCAACATTCAAAGCATTCACAACACTGGGAAGGGAAGATAAAGAGTTCGGAAAGTTTCTGCGTTGGTTCGTTGATGGTGGTAAGAATACAGAAATCAATGGAACGGTATGGAATGACTTGGATCTTGACAAATCAACAAGGGACAGCAGAACGGTACACGGAAAACTTGATTATCTGACCGCACTTGTCAATTACTACTTTTCAGAGAACGAGAAAATAGCATAAAGGCAAAGGGGATGGGGCAACCTTCCCCATGCAGCCAAAGTAAGAAAAGAGGCAAACAGAAATGAATACAATAACGGACATTTTAACAGATATAGATAGAGGTTGCATGGCAAATAATATTATTGAGGACTGCTTTACATACAGAATCATTTACTATGTCAATGTGAATAATACCGGTAGAAAGTATTATGAAGATTGCACATACAGAGATTTACGGAAAGCACTGGAAAACATTATAAAAGGGAATCTTACAGTGACTAATAACGTGGTGGTCGCAGCTACAACGATTTTGAAAAATGGAAGATGTGTATATCTTCAAAGCAAAGCATATACATTCAGCCTTGCAGATTATTTTAAGCGGATCAATGGAGATACAGAAAGACCGAAACAGATATACAATAGATGTGCCGGATAAGCGAGTACTTAAAAATCTTGAATGGAAATAATTTAATTTTGTGGTATACTATAGAAAACAGCTCTGATTTTCATAAGGCAAAATTGAGTTGTTTATTATAGGGAAAGCGAGGATACAATGTTGGCACTAAAGGATACCTTTAAAGCCATTACAAAAAATAGAAAAGTTACACAGCTTGAAATGGCAGAAGCACTCGGAATAAGCAAACAGAACTTTAGCAATAAAGTACAGCGTAATACATTCTCTCCAGATGAGTTAGTAAAAATTGCAGATTTGCTTCAAATGGAGATAGCATTTATAGACAAGGGAGCCGAAATATCAAACGGAGAAAAATACACTATTCAATAAAGTAAATACCGGGGAATGTATATGTAAATAGCAAAACAACATACAATATATAGAATATATAAAAATCACAACCGCTATATATTGTATAATGCAGTAATAAGAAACACGAATTTCATCCGAAAAAAGAGGGATTGATTTCTCAACCCCTCATGGTGTATAATCTACTTAGAAAGGTTGTCGGAGGTGAAAATTCCGATTTACCCTCAGTTAAATACTAGAAAAGAAATAGCATCTTACTTTCTCAGGGTAGGGATGCTATTTCTTTTTGTTATTATCGTCACCATGTCTGTCGATGTATGATAGAGCTGCAAAGACAACTAACAACAGAGTAAGTACTTCCATTGTATTCATGGACATCCCTCCTTTGCAGGCAAACGCTTATAGCGAGTACCTCTATAGTACTAGAGGGCATCTAACAATCGGAAAATCGCATCCGCTTTCGTTTCGATTAACACAATGATATTATAACATGAATCGAACAAATGTTCAATTAAAAAAGAGGTAAATCTTCTATATCATATAGGAAGAAAAACCTCTTATTTTTATGCCTATTTTTTGTGGATATTGTCTACCGCTTTTTCTAATTCTATCGTGTGCCAACGATCACGGACAAGCTGTTGTTGTAATTCTGATACACGTTTGTTGGTGTAATTTTCCATCCATTTCATAAACGAAGCCGGAATATATTTTTCAGGAATCTTTAGAAATATATGAAACAGAATATCCTCTGTCTTATTATGAATCTTGTGTAATGTGTCTTTGAAACGGTTATGTTTCTGAATCTCAATATTTATGTAAATCAACTCCTTCCATAAATAGTATACCTAGAAAACTGCAAAGTCACAAGCAAAAATGGAAACTGTCTATAAAGGTGTCATTTTATGGAGAATGATATAGTGTGCGGAAAATATGTCTGTAAATGTAGTTATTCAATTTAGAGATATATCTGCAAATTTACAGGTATTTTATAGACGAGGAGGAAATTATATCATGGGTGAAGTATATGGATATGCCCGTGTGTCCACAACAGATCAGAACCTAGCAAGGCAACTGGAACAATTAAAACAGTTCGGTATCCCAGAAAGAAACATACGATGTGACAAGGTGAGCGGAAAGACGTTCAACCGGAGGGAATACAATGCTTTAGTTGGTACGTCAGACACAGCACCATTATTAAGGAAGGGAGACTTACTTGTTATTGTCAGCCTTGACAGACTAGGCAGAAACTACACAGAAATCAAAGAGCAATGGAATTACATAATCAATGACATCGGAGCGGATATTGTTGTGTTGGATATGCCGTTACTGGATACCAGGCAAACAGATGATAACCTGGACAAAAGGTTTATTGCAGATTTAGTGTTGCAGATTCTTTCTTATGTGGCACAAAAGGAGCTGGAAAATACAAGGCGCAGACAGAAACAGGGACTTGCAGTTATGCCAGTAATAAATGGAAAGAAAACATCTTTAAAGACCGGAAACCCAATAGGCAGACCAAACGCTGAATTTCCGGTTGGATGGAGCGAATATTATGAGCAGTGGAGAGTAGGAACAATAACAGCCGTTAAGTGCATGGAAAATCTGCACTTAAAGAGATCTACGTTTTATAAAATGGTCAAAGTATATGAAGCGGAAATCTGCAAAGGCACAGCACATTAAGATAAGAAATCGGAGGTAGAAGGATGAATCGAGCAAATGAAGTTAGTGCTTTCTGTACCGGTATGATGGCAGGAATTAATATTTTTCAAAAAAAGGTGGTTGCAGCACATAGAAATCACGAACCTATTAAGATTGATGGAGAATTGTATTATATCCAAAGTGCAAAGGAAAGATTGCAGGATATGGTTGACGAAATTTGTAAATAGGAAACGATTTAATAAGGAGAGCAGAATGTCAGAGAGAGAATTAGCAGTATACAAATTTATAATTTCCCATATACAAGAATATGGCTATGCACCAACTGTCAGGGAAATAGCATCAGCGATGTCTATAAGTTTATCTACAGCGCTGTACTGTTTATCTGATTTAGAAAATGATGGCTGGATAAAAGTCAAACCGGCAACAACGAGAGCAATCAAAGTTATGGGATACAAGTTTGTGAAGGAGTGAGAGAATGCAGACGGATGTAATATACCTTCGAGAAAGAAAACAGTCGGAGGAGAACAAGGAGCAGATCAAGCAGGATCTGATAGATGGACTGATTGATAAGCTGTCCAAGGATCAGATCCTTGCAATATGTGAATTGTTCGATGATGTGGCAAAGTCATATATTGTTTCAAAGAGGAGAGCGTAAAAGCGAAGCCATCGGAACTGTGAAAAATTCCGGTGGCTTTTGTAAAATTAAAAACTCCAAATAGAATCATTGCCACTGTACCTGCAACGCATTTCTTTTTCTATGTCAAATATTATTTTATTTGTTTTTTGGTGCAAGTCACTAATATCAGAATTGCCATTTGGTATTGGCAAATCAAAGAAATAATTCAATTTTGCTATTTTAATATATGATCTAAATGCTTCATAAAGTTTTGAAAATATTAAATCATAGTCTAAAGTGAGGTCACTTCTAAAAATAGATGAATATTCTGTAAAATATTCAATATATGAGTAGACGCAAAAATGATAATTTTTAATATCATCTAAAGCAAAAAATAATTTGTCTTCTTCTGAATCGTTAAGATTATTCCATTCTTTTATATTCTTGAAAAACTGATATGAATCATAAGGAGCAACTTCAATAAAACTATAAACAAAGGCTCTCGATGCCATCATATGAACGGCTACATTATTTGCTGCTATTAATTTATCTAAAGAAGAAATATAATCAAGTCTCGCATTAGAACTTTGAGATAATGGATCATCAGGACAATAATGTTTGCCATATAAATCAAGCGTATGTTCAAAATCATTTTGAAAATTATCTGTCATTGTATCTATATACCGGATTATATCTTCTTTTTTTTCAAGGTTATACAACTTTAATTTATCCGATATGACATTTGATAACCTATAAAGTGACGCAGAAATATCTTTCTCACGTAAACTGTCACTTCTACCATGTAAATGATAATCCGCCTCATCATTAATAATATCTGGAGAAAGAGATTCATACTCTTCCCATGAATCGTATATTCCAAGCATTTCACGAACATGATAACAAGGCGCAATTATATTGTTTTCTAATTCTATCATACAATTTCTAGGAAGATATTTAACTATATATTGTTCTGGACGTAAATTTTCTTTATTTGCAAAATCTTGAAAAAGTAGATATAAATCTGATTTTGAAATATTTTTAGTGCGTTTATTTTCTATATTAGGAAGCCATGATTTGTTCTTACCAATTTTTTCTGATAATTGATAGGAGGTCAAATTATATTTTTTCCGTGTATCTATAATTAACTTTATAAGTTCATCTGTTATTTTTATTTTTTCTGGAAACAAGTTATATCTCCTCCTCTTTTAAAATATATGTACATATTATAAGATGAGTTAATAAATATGTAAAGGAAAAAGTATATGCAATATTATATGTACATATAAAAGAAAAAACACTTGACAATATGTACATATAATGGTATTGTATAGCTACAAAGGTGATAGGACAAAAGAAAAAGCCAATAGCTGAAATATAAGTGCTGGTAACACTTATAGCTAAAGGCTCATGGTAGTTGTGTGACAAGCCTGGTAAACTTGACACGCTATATAACTGAAATAATATTATCATGGAAAATTCTTTAAGTCAAGCATTGGCAATTCTGCCGATAGCTTTTTCCCAACACTTTTTACAAAATTGTGGAGAGATCCGCAGGAGTTCTATTATTTATAGAATAGAACATAAGTTCGCACCTTGACAATTACATATTTAAAAAAGCATAAATTTTTTTGATCTGCCGTGTCCGAACTTGTCCCAGAGTGCGACTAGAACATGACCGGAAAAGAGGTGAAATAGGGATGGAAATTAACAAACTTCAACTACTAATTCTTTCTATATTAGAAGACATGGGAGCTACTACACCAGGCACAGGAATGACAATTCACGAAATTACAGCTGAGGTCAATAAGTCTGATGATGAGCAGTTCGCTGAGAAAACTGTGAAAAGAAGAGTATTGGATTTGAGCAAGCGTGGATATGTTACGTGTAAGCTTAAAAATGGCAATGCAAAATTACACTACATAACTGCCAAAGGCAAGGAGATTAAAGGAGTGTTATTAAGAGATGAATAAAACATTGAAAGAAAATATCAGATTTTTATGTGTGGGTGCCGCCGGTGGCAATGTAGGACAGATGTTAGAAAAGAAAGGATACAAAGCGTACTACATCAATCTTGCAAAGCAGGACTTGGACTTGATACCCAGTCCGAATAAACTGCACATTCCCGGCGGTGAGGGTGCATCAAAGAACCGGACAAAAGCAAAAATGGTACTGTCGGAATCCATTGATGAAGTAATGGATATTGTAGATCAGCAGATCACAGAGGATTACATCTTCGTAGTGTATTCCCTCGGTGGGGGAACCGGCAGCGGTTTAGGTACATTCCTTGCATCCGTGATTGCGGAGAATCCCGATAAAAAAGTAGGACTTGTGATTATTCTTCCAGCTATGGATGAATCCCTGCAGTCCAGGATCAATGCTTATGAAGCACTTACAGAGATCGTTGCATTGAAAAACAGTCTTTGCTCCATCTTTATACTGGACAACAATCAGAGAGAGGACAAGCTGTCTATCAATAGAAGCTATGCAACGCTTTTTGATTCCTTCATTAACATAAGTAACTTTTCCTCTATCAGAGGTGTGATCGATACGGCAGAGCAGAAGACACTTTTGGAGACTTCCGGTGTTGCAATGATACACAAAATTGCACAGGGTGGTAAGACTGAGCTGCTTGCTTCTCTGAACCAAGGTATCTATGCACCGATGGACCCGAACAAGAGGATCAAATATATTGGTCTCTCCCAACCGGATGTAAAGGAGTGTATCAGCATCAGTGATGTAACAGATGTGGTTGGTGAACCGATTGATTCCTTTATAGGATACGGCAACGAGGAAACAGTATTGTACCTTGCCGGGTGCTCATTCCCCAAGGCATATATTGAAAATCTAAAAAATTCTATCAAAGCAGAACAGGAAAGAGTTCAGAAAGTCATGGAAGATGATGACTTGCAGATGGACGAAAATATTAACTTCTTGACTGCTGCCAAGTCGGTAGAAAAGAAGGAACCCGAAAAGAAATTGTCAATGCGTGACAGACTGAGAGCCAGCGCAGGAAAGTAAGAGGATGTAAAAAATGAACAAGACAATCGAAGCAATAAAAAACGGACAGCCGGTAACAACGGCAGAAATTTTTGATGTAGTAAATAATCTTATGATTATTGATTTGAGCATTAGATCGGCGGATAAAAATGTAGTCATGGCAATGCCGGTTAATCGGTGTGAAGAGACAGATGAAGCATACGAATTTTCACAGTCCTGCACAGGTCTAGATTCCATGTATAAGCTGAACAAGGCTGACATTTCTGAGGTTAAAGCGGAATACTGTGATGAAGCTGATGCTTTCTATGTTACCTGCAAGTTGAAGACTGGTATGGAACTGTGGTTACTGGTGGTAAATGCTTCAGGGATGGACAGTCAGTTATCCGACTTCCGTGAAATGGACGTATATGAACTGCACGATTTCTTAGAGGAAACGGTCAGTCGGAAGAACAAGTATTCTTGTATCTCTGCTAGGATCACGGACATATTTGGATTTAATGCAAACGTGTATCCCAAGAGCGTATACATCAATGATTTGGATGATGATGGGAGACTGCATATCAGATGTGACACCAGTAGTTTTGAGGTTCCAGTAGTCGATGATAGCGTGAATGAATTCTACGTGAAAGATATGGATGATTCTATCAGGAAAATCATCGTGAAACCTTACGGACAGCCATTCATGGAGATCAGTTTACTTTTCTTCAAGAAGAGCAAGTAAAAAGGAGAACATATTATGGAAGGATCACAGACAGTAAGAAGAATGCTCAAAGTAGACAACGGCAAGCTATCACAAGTGTTGGAATATGATTCGGGGAAGAGAGTAGAGATCCCTATTAACAAGGATGGTTCGATTAGATGGCTGCCCGATAAAATAAAAAATCAGTAAGGAGGATGGTTCGATTAGATGGCTGCCCGATAAAATAAAAAATCAGTAAGGAGACAGAACATGAGTAAAAATACAACAGCACAGAATGTTCAGAAAGCAATCAAGAACAACTTGGTTACGATATCCAATGTGCAGGTGGAGTATTACGAGACAAATGAGATTAAGAACATCACACCTGAACAGTTTATGACCGACTTGGAGTTTTATCTGAAATCGGGAATTTTTTCTGATTCCTTAGATTTCAAATATGATGTTACTGGCAAGGAATACGTTCAGATCAAAGTAGGATACATGAGTAACTACTGTGATCACAGTATTAAGATTACGCTGCGACTGTGCGGTGATGTAACAATGGAACAAGTTGAGAAGCAGCTTAGAGAGACAATTTTCGCCATTTTGTCTGCATAAAGAGAGAACAATATAACAGAGGTCGGTTAGTCCAATCGGTAAAGGAATTTATGAGATACTTTCTCATTCCTACCTTATATATAAAAGAAACAACGAAAGTGAGGAAATTAAAATGAACAAAGGAACAGTAAAATGGTTCGATGTAAAGAAAGGCTATGGATTTATTACGGATGAGAATGGGCAGGATGTATTTGTTCACTATTCTAATATCATATCAGAAAAAAGATTTAAAAATTTATATGAAAAACATCCGGTAGAATTCGATGTGATGGAAACAGAACGAAGTACACAGGCTGTAAATGTCAAAGCCGTATCTAAATCAAATCAGTAAAAATCGTTCTTCAAATGGAGAATATATTACAGAGACCATGTTGCTATGAGAAGACGCAACCTACTGTTGAAGAGGACAGTTACCGTGCAATCGCAAAGGATTGATTAAATGCACATAAAAAATCTCCTAAAGTTATATATCGGTGAGGATGCCGACTACATATTGAACGGAACAACCAGGCACATTGCTATTATGGCGGTGTGCCTAAAATGAGTGAAAAAATGGAGGAATGAAGTATTTACAAAGGAATTAAAACGGATATGTACTTAGTCAGATCCCTAGCAATGACGAACTGGCTTTGTAACAATGGATTTAAAATTTTAAAAGTTGAAGACAGCGAAAAGGATGATAAGTTAAAGATTTTCTTTTTTGAGGATTCGCCAGAACTTCATAGCACTATGATGAAATATCAAAAGAAAGTGTGAAGTATATGGCAAACGGCAAGCAGAAAATTTGGGTATCAGACCTTATAGGGGAAGATTATAAAAGATGGCACAATGAATTTGTGATTTTGGACTGCGGTACAGCTTGTGGAAAAACATATTTTTGCATAAGAAAGTTAGGAAAATATGCAGCCATTAAGAAGAGAAGAATTTTATATCTCTGTAATAGAAGCAAGTTGAAAAATCAGACATATGGACAAGTGAAAGATCAAAAGCTACAAGCAACAATATATGTGACTACATACCAGGCTTTTCAGAAGAAAATACAGCAAGGGGATAAAATACCTCATTATGATTATATTATTGCTGATGAATGCCACTATTTTACAACAGATGCAGGATTTAATAATTATACGGATGTGGCCTATAACTATGTGATGAAGCAGAAAGAATCGGTTGTTGTATTTGTCAGTGCGACAGCAAAATCATTTTTCAAGTATCTGAGAGACACAAACAAGGTAAAAAAGAAGAACAGTTACAGATTGGACAAGGACTATTCTTATGTATCAAAATTATTTTATTATCAGAGTGAAGAACTTCCTGGAATTATTGATGATATTTTGGATGATGAAACTGACAGCAAGATAATTGTATTTTGTAATTCTGGTGACAGAATACTTGATATGAGCAAAATCTATGGAGATAAAGCAGATTACTATTGTTCCCAAAATTCAAAGCAGAAACGATTAAGAGATTTGTGCGGTTGGAAAGAGGATTCCAGTGGAAAGATTATTGATGAGCCAGCTTGTATAAAAAAATATGCAGATGACCTTATAACTTTTGATAAGAGGATTCTGTTCACAACTTCCGTATTGGATAATGGTGTTGATCTGAAGGACAGGAAGATTAAACACATATTTACAGAGATTGTGGATGTGGACACCATGATACAGTCATTAGGACGAAAAAGAAGCCTTGAAAAAGATGATACTTGTTACTTCTATATCAGATTGTATCAGAAGAAAGGGTTACAAGGATTTATTAATAGAATCAATTATCACTTAGAACCTGTGCAGTTGTATAAATCTGATTATGCAGCCTTTTATAAAAAATATGGTGATGGTAAACAGAGAGAAAAATTGAATAAAAACAAGATATTCTATAACCTGTTCAAAAAGAAAAATATCTATGGTCAGATTAAGGTCAACGAATGCAGATTCAGAAAGTACAGCCAAGACCATGATATGTATATCAGTATGAGAGATTTAGGACACAAGAGATACTTAGAAGATATTCTGGAAGAATCGCTGACCAGTAATGCAGAAGAAATGGTATGCAATGTTGAAGAAATGGATAAATTTATTCTGTTTCTTAAATCCATAGAAGGTAAGCGATTATATGTAGAAGACCAACAGTATATCAAGGAAGAATTTGAAACAATCGGATTAAAGCTGAGATATAAAGGAATCAATACTTTTAATGGTGCATTGGAAGATAATTACAAAAACTTGTATAAAAGCAGATTTTACAGTACAGATATAACTGGTAAATCTTATGTTGACAAGAGGAGAGTGCTTGATAATGGCTTACTAAATCCAAACAGAGATAAAAGATACTGGATATTAGAAGATAGATCTGCGATTGGAAATTCGAGCTGACAAGACAATGAGGAAAACTGTGGGGGCAAATCCACAATTATGTATATAATGTCATTTTTGTGAATCTGACCCCAAGGATAAAACGGTTTACTCAATCAGTAAAAAAAAGCTTCAAGAACAAGCAAAAGAGAATATGTCTATAGGGGGAAGTTCTGATAAAAAGGGTTCTCCAAATGGAGAAACCTTGATTGAAAAACAGACTCACACAGATAAGGAACTTGCAAAAATGGCAAGAGTTGGAACTGGTACAGTCGCTAGACATAACCGAATAATGAATTCTAAGTCAGCATAATAAATTTAGCACTTTCTTGGTGCTAAAATTTTTCAAAAACCCAGTAAAATCAAGGGTTTTAAGGGTGTGACCGTTAAAAGAAAAAAGGTAATAAATGAGATAATTTTCGTTTGGTTGGACTGACATATTGCAAGCCGATAGGCGAAGCAATGTGGCAGGACACACCAACGAAAAAGGCAGACAGATTAGATTGTCGCCCATCAAGGGCGGCAAGATAAGATGGCTGACTAACAGGGTGTGGGATGCTCCCGCTAATACATAGAGTCGTAGACAGTCTGGCAATCGCTGCAAGCAGCTCATGCCAACGTGTCCGCACAGCGTCCACGTTTAAAACTCGGCAGATGTATCAAAGAATTAGAAAGATTGTATGGAATTGAAAAAGGGAATAATCAATATGGATACGAAAAAAAATCGTATCCTTAAATCAGGAACAGTTAGCGGAAATGATTGGAATTTCAGTAGATACTCTTAATAACTATAAAAAACTCACGAAGCTTCTAGAAGCAATGATTCATCCGTAAAAGGTGTATATAAATACTTATTACACTTTTGGGTTGTGCCGGTCGAACTACGGTCTTCAAAAACATAGTAATATTACAATAAATCAGATAGCAAATTTCAATGAAAATACATCTGAGGTAATCTTTATAGGCTAATAGATTCTGAGCTGAAATCGGCTGAAATTCTCTTATGTATTATCAGGATAATTTTGTCATAAATGTACATTGAAAATTGAATATAAATAGTTGGTATGATATTATTATATTATAAACATAAAGGAGAATGCGTGATGCCGAAAACGTGTAAAAACTGTAACTATAAAAAACAGTATGATTCTTATTGCAAAGAACAAAGCATACAAAATAATATAGAAAAATCAAAAGATGAAATATTAAAAGAATTACAAAAAAATAAAATAGATTATTCTCAAAAACCTTCTGAGGATGTTATCAGATATTGTAAAGAGGTAAAGAAAGGTTTGGAAACCAAAAATTCTTCATATAGAAAATTATTGTATATTATACATGGTATTTTTTTAGTTATATGTATGGCTATATGTATATTTACAGTCGTATGTTCAATGAAAGAAAAAAATTATGAGAATTTAGTTGTAATAATACCATTTCTTTTATTTATAGTAGCAGAAATATTGTTAATTATTGATGCAAGGAAGAAAGATGAGCAGCAAGCCTATAATTCAATAATGGCAATAGTGGCAGTTATTTCGCTGATTTTAGCAGTTATAGGATTGCTACGATGAACTGATATGGATACCAACCGTCAATATTCGATGGTTGGTATTTTCTTGCTCAAAATTAGGAAGTAAATGGAGAATATTATATATAGAAGAAGCAAAGGAGGTTGATTATTATAGCAAAGACAATAGACTATACCCAAGAACAATCTATCATCTGCATGAAAGCGGTGGAGATAACAGATATTTATTTACAGTCTTATGCAGATAAAAATACGGACAAGAAGATCCAATATAAAATAAATGATAAGTGGTTTGATTTTAATGGAATTCGTGAAAAACAAGCGGTGCTTCCGGACAGTCTCTTTTCAAGATATATGTATAGCAGTTTGACCAGGATAAAAAATTCAGATATATACAGCAACTTTCTTACAGTGAGGACATCATATAATGTGACATATAGAGACTATGAAGGGGATGAGAAAGGTGTGCCGGTAAGCTGTAATGATCTTAGGAATCAGTATTACAAGGATGGAATAGATTATACTTTCATTATACGAAACCGTAGTGGGGAGGAGATAGGCAAGATCACGAAACACTTTATCATGCTTATGAGGAATCCCAGTAAAGCCAAGAAAGGTGAATGTATATTTATAGAAGAAAGTCTATTTTTGAAGGCTATCCGATTCCTGACGATGGGACTGTATGACAAAATGAAGGAACAATATGAAAATGCTCCGGATACTTTATTTAATATAGTAGGGATGTCTGCGTATCAGACACTGACAACTGCTGCCGCCGGGGACGGATATATTCAGATTCCACTGAACAATATTCTTATTATAAAGGACAGAGAGGTATTGTCTAATCCCATGAAAGCAGCGGTTGTGAAGTCTGTGCCGGTGCAATACCGCAAATTTGAAATTGATTTCGATGATCCAAAAGTGGAAAAAATCATCAACAGGCATGACTGTACTTTTGATCCGGAGACCGCAAAAGAAAAAGGATACACTCTTATAGGAAAAAGTAGGGAAAATCTATCTGCTAATAGCATCCGTGTGAATGGCAAGTATCCTGGGGAATACCATTATGTAGACGATGAAAAAAGAAAGCAGTGTACTGTTGTAAGAGTTGATGATTATGAGATTCCTAATATCCTTTGGGACGGACAAGGATTGTGTGATAGTAGCATAATGCCAGAGGGAGCAGAAGGATTTATCTATTGCCGGTCACACTTTTTCAAAAGCTGTCTCTTTGTTGGAAATATACAAGAGTTCTTCAAAGACTATTGCGTAGAACATGACATCGACTATGAGACTGCCACCACAGAAAAGACAGATATGTTCAAGAGGAAGTTGAAACTTTGTGATATAAAGGCGGTTATCTCTGATAAGTCCATTAAGTGGTTAAAATTTGTAGATCTGATGGGAGGTAAAGAATCAAAAGCATTTCGATACTGGCGCAATTTTATGAAGGAACACGGCAACTGGTTTGAGATTGTAAAGACGGTGCATCATAGCAAACTGGGAGAATATCAGAAGTCCGCATATCAGATGAATAATTCTGTTCCGAGTACGGATAGAAACATACTGCAATCCGTGGCAAATTGTAGTATAGAATATTACAACCTTTTGAAGAACAATGATGCGGAATATCTGAAATATTTGGCAATGACGAAGAACCGGTTCAACATCAATGAGGTGTTGCTAGCAATGGTAGGCTGGAATTCAGATTTTACGAAGACAGAGCTGTTCCGGGAGAAAAAGAGTAAGGATCTGAACAAACTGAAGAATGAAATGATGGCTGGGCGGTTATGGCAGAAAGCTGATAATTTGACCATCATGGACAGCCCTATATCTATGCTACTGACTGCGGTAGGGGATAAAGCTCCACTTAATGAAGACTGTTTTTCCGTAATGGCAGACGGTGTACAATGTTATACTGCAAAATTCAAAGATGGGGAGAGGTTAGCTGCCTTCAGAAATCCGCACAATTCCCCTAACAATATCATCCACCTGTACAATGTGTACTCGGAGAAGTTGTTGAAGTATTTCCCTGACATTGGCGAGAATATCATTGTATTTAATGCAATCGGCACAGATACACAGGCAAGGCTCAATTCGCAAGATTGTGATTCGGATTTTGTCTACGTGACAAATCAACCGGAGCTGGCAGAACTGGCACGTACCGCATACGTGGAATATCCTACTATCATCAATTCCGTAGAGGAAAAAGGTGTCAGTGAGTATCATTTTTGCCCGGAGGACTTCGCCAAGATGGACAATGCAATTTCGGCAGCGCAGATCTCGATAGGGGTATCCACAGATTTAGCACAGATGGCACTCAGTTACTATTATGCCGGTAAGATGAAAAGTAGAGAACTGGAAGATATCTTTATCATTCTCTCTGTGATAGGACAGATTTCCATCGATCTTGCTAAGAAGAATTTTGATATAAACGTAGTGAACGAAATAAACAGAATAAAAAGACTTTCCTGTATGGAAAGCGGTCTAGTGGCTAGATTTATGGCTGATGCGAAAAAAATTAAAAATCCGAAGAAGAAGTACTCTGAGGGGACGGTGCAAAGAATGAATTGCCCTATGGATATCATGGCAGATATCATAGAGGAAGAAACGATACAATATCCTGAGAATAGAAAAGAACGCTTACCCGTAAGAAAATTTTTTGATGAAAATATATTAAAAATGAAAGCCGATAATAGAAAAGCAGAACGGCTGGCACAAGTAATTCAGAAATATAATGATTCTATGCAGAAGATAAGAACGAACTATGGATTGGATGAAGAAGACGAGGCATATTTTGTACTAAAAAATAGTGTTTTGAATAACACACTTCATAAAATTAGCAATAAAAATATTGACCAAGCTATAGTGATGAAACTAATCATTGAAGCAATCGACGGAGAGTATACAGACGTTCAAAATACTATGCTAAATTTCCTGTATCAGATGGCCCCGGAGCTGTTTCTAAAATGTTTTGTTAAAAATGAACAAAAAATAGAAGAAAATTTGCAATAAAATGACGAAAATGATTGATTTTAAAGGATTCTGAATATCCTTATATGAAAAGAGGAAGGTGCATACATGAAAAGACCGTAAGCCTAGTAGTGTGTGCAAACCATCTCCTTTCCGTGCTGTGGTACTGGCTCAAACACGGTATCACAGTGCGAAAAATACGGCACATTCAAAGCAAATCAATCCAAGAGCGATCGCTTATGAATTCGTGAATTGTTATGCGAATGGTGAAATAGTATACTGGCAATTTTTATAAAAAATATTTTATATGTAAAGAAAGGAGAGAGAAATAACTTGACCCAAGCAGAATTACGAGAATTATATTGCAAACGGTTAGAGCGTGAAAAGCAGATCTATGTAGCAAAAGCAACCGGAATCAACGGAGCAATCTTATCACAGTTCAAAAGAGGGAAAATCGACTTATATCCTCATCTATTTTCCAAGCTGGAAAGCTATCTTATGAATCCCTAATTTCATCATTGAAAATTATTTCAATCAAAATCACACAAAACATAACTTATGAAAGGAAGACTATTATATGGAAGAAACAGCACAAAGCGAAGAACTATTAGAGCAACGCTTTTTCACAGACGATGTTCTTACGGCATTGCAGCAAATGACCCCAAGGAGAGCAGAGCGATTACTAAGGAATCATACGGTTAATGATATTGTTACCTATGTAAATCAAGGACAAGAATACTGGGACACTATGTATTCCTACTATGATGAATTGATAGCATCACTGGAGGATAGTGCAGAAGATTTTCGAGAGTTGAACGGTTTATTGAATGCTACTGCGCAGGAAAAAGCGGACAGAACTATTACTGATATTACAGAAGCATACAAAAACATGGATGTAGTTGATAAAGTGAGACTGAACCGGAGATTACAAAAAGAAAATACCCTAGCGGACTCGATCTGTCTCCTGTTAGGTACTGCTATGGGACTGAAAGGGGACTGTCATGGGACAGAAACGGAACTATAGTGACCTTGATGTGTTCCTGAAGGATCTCAAATCGGACATAAAGGACACCCTATCGAAGGAAGTGTTTGAAGAGGTTCGTGATATAGAACTGGAACACGTTCAAAGAGATGTATTTGATGCATACCGTCCTAAGATATACAACCGGAGAAGCTCCGGGGGCATTGATGATCCGAGGAACATTGTAGGGCAAGTGGACGATATGACATTGTATGTGGATAATGTCACTCCGTACAATCCAGGATACGGCACGTACAATAGTGGAACTACACTTGCAGACCTTATCAATGAGGGCGAAGGCGGTAAGCATAAATTGTATTATGATTTTACCGGTAATTTTATACAACCAAGACCTTTTCTTGATAATACCCAGGATGAAGTGGATAAGAGTGATCGTGTGGAAAATGCCTTGAAAAAAGGACTGCAAAGAAGGGGATATACAGTAAAGAAAGGATAACAAATGTTAGATATAAAAGTTGGTGTTGATTTAGATATAGATGGTAGCTATAAGGATATTATGAAAGATGCCCAAAAGTTACAGAAACTATTAGAACAAAAAGGTTTGAAACTGAAACTGGATTTAGGAGACATTAACAAGGCTCTGAAAGAATCCGGTGCAAGCAGATCATTGAATAAATTCGGCTCTGATATGGCAAAGGAACTGATTAGTCAATTTAATGTAGCGGATAAAGAGGTTCAGAGAAAAATACAAACAATTTCGCAAGAATTGACGAATTTGTACTCTAACAAATTTATTTCTGCGGATGGCAGTTATGATATTGATTCTGTGAGCAATAAAATCATGGAACTTGGAGATATTATAACAAATAATGCCAATATCATACAGCAGAAGTTAGGTATTTACGATGAATTCTACAGCTATCTGAAGAAGATAGGATCAATTAAAATTTCAGAACAAATCAGATCTGATTTGGGGGACGAGTGGGGAACACTCAGAAATCTATACCCTAGTAAATTTACCACTGGTAAAGGAATCGAACTAGATTCCATCTATCAGGAATTATCTACAAAATTTCCCGATATCTTCAAAGGACAATCAAATCCCACAGAACAATTCAGAGAATTATGCCAGGCAATTCAGAACTATCGTGCTGATGTTGCAAAGATTGAACCACTAGATTCAAAAACACTGGGACTGGATGATTCTGTATATCAGAGCATCATTGCAAGTGTGGAAAAGTTGAATGCTTTATATCAGCAAAGTAATACAAAAGAATCTGCGCAGGAATCCACAAAAGAGATTCAGAATGAAGCATCCGCTATGGATAAAGTAGAGGAATCTGCCACAACTGCTGCCTCCAAGAAAGAAAAATTTGCAGATGCCAATAAGAAAGTAGAGCAGAGTGCGGAAAATACAACAGATGTAGTGCAAGCCGAAGCGGATGCCATGATGGATATGAGTAATCTTGACAGTATTCTTGCCGGTGTGAATATGCAAGGACAACAAGGGAACAGTGTATTCCAAAGATTCGGCAATACATTAAGAGAAGCATTCCTTGCTTATACTGGTGCAAATTTACTGCAAGATGCACTGCATGAAGTAACAAGAGCCGGTAAAGAAGCTATTGACACGGTTAAGGAATTGAATGATCTGAAGACGGATCTACAAATGGTTACTGGCGATAGCAGTGATAAGGTAGGTGCACTAATCAATGATTACAATGACCTTGCGCAGGAACTGGGAGCCACTACGAAAGCAGTAGGAGAGAGTGCAGATGCCTTCTTAAGACAGGGTAGAACCATGCAGGAGACCAACCAGTTAATTCAGGACAGCATGGTTCTGAGTAAGGTTGCGAAGATTGATTCTGATAAATCTGCGGAGATTCTTACCGCTACCATCAATGGATTTAAAATGGCAGCAAGCGAAGCATCTCATGTAAATGATGTACTATCCGCAATAGACCTTGCATCTGCTTCTGATGCCGGTGGTATTGGTGAATCACTTACCAAAGTTGCATCAATGGCAAATAACGCAGGAGTATCATTGGAACGTACCGCAGCTATCATTGCAACCATCAAAGACGTTACACAGGATAGTGATGAAAGCATTGGTACAAGTTTAAAGACAATCCTATCTAGGATGAATCAGATCAAAGCCGGTAAATTCATTGATGCTGAAACTGGTGAGGCTTTAAACGATGTGGAAAAGGTACTAAACAAGGTTGGTATCTCCATGAGAGATGCGAATAATCAGTTTGAAGATTCAGAAGTGGTTTTAGATAGAGTAGCGGAAAAGTGGCAGTCTTTTGACAAGAATACGCAGAAAGCTGTCTCTACGGCACTTGCAGGAACCTATCAGTATAATAAACTGGTAGCAGCTCTCGATAACTGGGATAAAGTACAAAATCTTACGAATCTTGCCATGAATTCAGACGGATCAGCAGAAAGTAAGTTTGAAGTCTATCTCGATAGTCTTGAAGCCAAGACCCAGGCATTACAGGCATCTTTGGAATCACTGGCATCTGATACCATACCGGATGATTTGTATGCATCCGTACTGGACACAGCAAAGGCTATGATAGATGCAGCGGACAGTAGCGGTATCTTGAAGAGTGCATTAGCTGGACTGGGGACAGTAGGGGCAATTTATACATTCCAACATTTAGCATCCTACTTGGGAGAAGCGGCACAAGGATTTTCCGATTTGGGTACCGCTATGACAATGACGAAGAATACCATTGCGGATGCTTCAGATATGCAAAGACTGTTAGATCTCACGCAGGGTCTCTCCCAGTCTCAGATAAGATTGATTCTGTCTACGAATACACTGACGGATGCACAGAAGATCGCTATCCTAATGAATCAAAACATGAGTGAAGCAGAAGCAACTGCCACACTGCAGGCGTGGAATTTATCAGCTGCACAGCGGGGAGCAACAGCAAGTACAATGACACTATCCGGTGTATTGAAAGGCTTATATGCTACGATGGCTGCTAATCCACTGATCCTAGTGGGACTGGCTGTAACCGCAGGAGTTACTCTGTGGCAGAAGTATAAGCAATCCTTAGAGGAAGTGGATAAGAAAGCGGAGGAATCCAAGCAGAAATTTGATGAATTGTCATCCGAAATAGATGATCTCAATTCTGAATTGGAGACTACAAAGAAACGTATTGATGAACTTGCAAATAAGGATGTATCACTGACCCTTGTGGAACAGGATGAATTGGATCGCCTGAGAGAGCAGAACGATGAACTGGAACGTGAAATCGAACTGAAAAAGTACGCTGCGCAGATGAAAGGAAAGAGAGCTGCTACCGAAGCTGTCAGTGCCATCAATAAGAAGACGGAAAGTTATATTGAGTATTACACTGCAGAGGATGGCAATACCTACAATGCGGAGAGACACGAAAGCCGTATTGAAGCCATGCAACGTCAGATTGCCCTTGCGGAACAGTTAAAGCAGGAGCAGGATGAACTGATTCAGAAGCAGAAGGAACTTGAAGATTCCTACCGTGATGCCAATGGTGCCCTTAACTATGAAGCATTAACTAAGGATTCCGCATACGACTATTACAATAATCAGATGGATACACTGGGTAGCCGTATCGAATATGCCGAAGGCAAGATGGCAGACTATTATAACGATCTGAGTTCTTTAGATGATGCCCTCTATGATGATTATGGTAATATCATCAGCGGTGCGGAAGAGACAGCGGATAAGTTGAACGGTGTGTATGAAGCCTATTTACAGTATGGACGAGGTGGAAAGACGGTAGTTCAGAATTTATCTGATTATTTCGATAGCGTGGATAATCAAGCTGTGGTTCAGAAGCTGGATGATGCCTATGCACAGTATGTTAATGGTGACATATCTGATGCTACATTGAAGTCTATGACAGAGTATGCGGAGGTTATGGATGCTACTGGCATTAGTGCGGAAGGTCTGACTACTCATCTGAAGGATCTGTACGAAGCAAAGCAGACTCTTGCAGATACTACGGTCGATATTGGTATTGTAGAACCGGTATCCTATGAGGAATCTCTCTCTAAAGTGGAAGGATTGTCCAAAGGTCTAAAGGATATTTTGGATGAGATTTATGCGGATGTTTTAAATAAGGAAGATTTCGACTGGTCAACCATTTTGAATAATGACGATTTCACAGAAACATTCGGAAGTATGGAGAATGTGACGGAAGAATACAAGACTGTCTATGATGATTTTATCCGGACGGTATCGAATAATTCCAAAGATATTGATGCTTGCCAAGATTCTTTTGATAGACTTGCCACAGCGTACATTCAGAACTCCGGTGCGCTGAATAATCTTACCGAAGAAACAAAACAGGCTACGATTACCATGTTGGAAGAAATGGGAATTGAAAATGCAGAAGAAGTGGTAACGGCAACTTTGGCCCGAAACAAAGAAGAACTTGCTCTGCAAAATACGTTGCTTTCCAACACAACTTCCGATTTATCTTTTGTAACGGCAGCGGAGATTCAAAGTCTGATAGATGAAGGGACTATCTCGCAGGATACCGCACAAAAGATGGCAGGATATGCACTGGAAAAACAGCTCTGCAATGTTAATACTATCAATACTGCTGCCGATTGCCAAAATATCATTCGTTTGGCACAGGTTGCAGGAGCTAGTGTAGAAGCTCTGCAAAAACTGGAAGCACTAAAGCAAAGATTAGCAGAAAATCCTATCATGGCAGATTCTATGAGGGCAAACATCACCAGTAAAATTAAAGAAATTGTTGGTGAAGTAAATGCGTCTATGAATGTGACGGTGGATGTTCCACAAGCAGTATATAAAGGAGCAACAGCTACCAAGAAAGCGCAGGAAGATGCCACGAAGTCAGCATCTGATACCGCCAGTGACATCAAAGACCAAATCGAAGCATATCTGAATTATCTTAAAAAATCCCTAGATGTAGGAAAAATAGACTATCAGACCTATTGCAACACCGTGAAGAACTACTTTGACGATATGCATAAATCGGGAAAAATCTCTGCAAAAGATTATTTCGATTATATCGAAAAAGCATTAGAAAAGCAGAAATCCATACTGGATAAAGTGTTATCTGCGGTGGTAAAGCGGTTTGAAAAAGAGATGGATCGCATACAAGAAAAGATTGATTCCATAGAATCGGAAAATGACCTGCTTAACAGCAATCTTTCCAACATGGATTCCGCACTGAGCGCAGTAGATAAAGTCTATGACACGGAGATTGACCGTATCCAGGCTATCATTGATGGCTTAAAAGATGCCAATGATGAAAGAGACAGAGCACTGGCACTGGAAAAAGCAAAATACCAGTTAGAGAAAGCCTATAACAATAGGATTATCAAGCAATACATTGAGGGCAAAGGATATGTATACACCGTCGACTTTGAAGCAATCAGAGATGCACAGAAATCTTATGATGATGCTGAACTGGATTTGAAAACGTCAGAATTGTCGAAGCAAGTCTCTGAATTAGAAAAATTCAAGGCGCAGTGGGATAGCGTAAAAGATGCTTACCAGGATAATATTGATTTCATGAATGCCATAGCACTTTTAGGATCAGAATATCAGAAATTGATTCTAAACAATAACATTCTTGATATTGAGAATTTTAAGAACCAGTATGTCGGCATCCAACAGCAGATCAACAGTAATGAAGAACTGATTAAAAGCTACGAAGAGAAGAAAAATTATTACGACAAGCTGAAATCTGAATGGAGTGCGTTATCTGATGAATACGAAAATAAGCAGAATGAAATGCTTGCCAGTCAGGTATTGGGATCAAACTGGGAAAATGATGTTCTTAATGGCAGATTGTCTACACTGGACGGCTTTAGAACGCAGTATATCTCTGTTCAACAGGCTATTGCAGATGCGCAATGGCAGTCTGCTAATGAGCAGATCAAAGCATTACAGGCTTTAGCCGATGCGGCATGGGCATCAGCAAATGAGCAAATCAATGCTGCTAAAGAAGCACAGAAAGCAGCTTCTGGAAGTACTGGTTCTGCCGGTTCCGTAGGATCTGCTTATAATGTGTCGGGAATGATTAGTGCCGGTGCGCCCACCAGTGTTATCAACAAGATTACTGGCAACAAGAGTAATACAAGTGCGGCCGCCACTGCTGATCAGCGGAAGAATAATTCTAATATTATCATGTCCAATGAACAGAAAAAGACCATTGCTGCTTCCAAGAAACGTGCCAATAATATTAGAAAGTATGCAAACGGTGGTGTTGTCAAGATCAATCCTGACGATTTATTAACTGGTCTTGCTAAACAGCATGGTGAAGATGGATTTGCAATGGTGCAGGATGGAGAACGCATTCTGACACAACAGCAGACGGCATCTTTTGATCGTTTTGTTGATTTGATTACTGGTATGAATGTTACACCACAAATGCTTATGCCTGATTTTATGAAGACAGCACAGGCTGTTACAAATAATAATAAACAGAACTATTCAGTGAATATAGGTGATATTCATTTGCATGATGTTCAGAATCCCAAAGATTTCGGATCTGCACTTATGAAGTATATTCCTGGGGAATTTGGTCGTCAGTTGTGCGGAAGGACTAGGTAACTATGAGTAAGACTGTAAATGAAATGTTGGAGGACGCAATAAAATCCTCCAACGAGTGCTTAATAGAAATTTATCCTTCTGATGAATGTATCCTCACGATAGAACAGCAAAAAGCAAAACAACAGGCTATTAATAAGCTTATAGAGATAGCATCGCTTCCAAAAGAAACTCAGCTACCTCTTTTTGATTTTGAACATATAAATCAAATGATGGAGAATTTGAAAATACCGCATATAATATAGGCAAAAATGGATACATTGCAACTAAATCATTACGAACAGTGTATGGTGTTTCTTGGTGAAGATTATACACATTGCATGTATATAATTCACCAATATAATACATAAAATCTATCATATGAGGATTTATTTTATTAGTCAATTTATTAGAATAATCGTTGTAAAATGATTCTAAATTATTTTGGAAATATGCTATATTATTTTCTTTATTTATAATATCTAACATTAAAAATGTACAAGATATTTCAATTAATTTCACATGGAATTCAGACCAATAATGAAATGACATATAGTTTGAATTTTTCCTAACAGTTGAATATTTATAATCACAATATTGTTTACAAAATAAATAAAAATCATATGCATGACATAACTCATGAGGAACTACATGTAAATAAGAATTTGCATTGTCTGTAAATAATACCGCCATTTTATTAGGTTTGTCTGTTGAGGATGGGAATAATACTGTTCCATCAAATGATGAAGGACATTTTATTTTTTCAAATATATTAATATCTTCTGCAATATTATCAGATATGTAAATATCATATTCATTTAATAGCGAACGATCTATTTTTGTGTATGAATAAAATACATCACTTAGAATTGATATAATACTTAGATTTTTATCGTTCTTAATCAGCATAGTGTGTTCCTCTCTTGTGTATGATATTTAATAATATTATAAGCTGTTTATAGTTGTAAAACAACAGAAAGGTAAAATAAATGAACGGTGAAGAGAAAGAAGTAAAGACACTTGTTAAATATATTATAGATGCAATAGATAAGAAAATTGAATTTTTAAAATGCGATAGAGAAGCTATTGTACTGGAAGTCAATAACAATATGTGCACGGTGCTTATTGATAACTGTAGGTACACAGTGAAGAACGGTACACCGTTTGAATTTCAGAAAAATGATAAGTGCTTAGTTCATTTTATCAATGGTGATCAGCAAAGAAAAATTATAATTGCAAAGTTATAGACTAAGAAAAAGGGGACTTGGGATAATTCCTAGTCCCCAATAGAAAGAGAGGAGAATTTATATTAGCAATATACTTGATTTTAAAGTAAAAAATATAAAGTCAGATAATTCCGAAGAAATATTGAAATTTCTTTCTAAAAACAATATGATAAATTTGGATGACGTGCGAAGCAATATGAGAGAACAGGAACGACAAAGACTGTTAGCAAAGCACAAATACAAAATATTCCAATCTACAGATGGGAGGTGGAGAACTGATCTACCGGATGAGACAAAGAAAAGAAAGGTAAGAACTATAGCAAAATCCAGCTTGGAAAAGCTTGAAGATGCCATTGTTGAGTTTTATGCGGAGCAGGAGGATGAACAGTATATCGTAGTAAACACGAAAGATACTGTGGATTCCCTACGAAAATTATTTCCCAAATGGCTGGCGTATAAGCAAGCGCATACAAATTCTGCTACATATATTAAAAGATTGATTTCTGATTGGAATAGATTCTATGATCAGAATGAAATTGCCGATATGGAGTTAAAGGATCTTACAAGAGTTTACCTTGATATGTGGTTGCATAATACCATTAAGGAATACGGATTGACACGTAATGCCTATTATAATATGTCTACTATATTGAAGCAATCATTAGAATATGCTTGTATGGATGGTGTGGATATATTGCAAAAGAACCCGATGGCAGGAATGAAAGTCAATACGAAGCTGTTTGTAAAAAAACCGAAGCCAAAGAGTGAAACACAGGTATTTTTGCGATCAGAACAAAAGCTAGTTGCGGAAGAATGTTCCTTTAGAGTAAACAGGAATCCTAACTGCACAACACCGATTGCGATATTACTAAATTTCCAGTTGGGTTTAAGAATCGGTGAGCTGGTAGCTTTGAAGTGGAGTGATATTGAGGGCAACTACATCAATATCTGTCGTAGCGAAGTAGAAGACTATGAGATGGCCATAGATGAAAAAAACAGCAAAGTAAAGGTAATTCCGAAAGGCTATAAAGTTGTGGATTTTACAAAATCGGATGCCGGTATGCGAAGCATATATCTTAATTCCGAAGCAAAAAGACTACTGGAAATCATACGCAATATCAATGATAACTGTGGATATTACTCTGATAACTTTATACTAATATCCAGTCAGAGAAAAGAACGTTCCAATGCCAGAACAATCACGACTTATCTTGAAAAACTATGTATTGCTATAGGTATTCTCAATAAAAGTAATCATAAAATTCGTAAAACATTTATATCTTCCCTGTTTGATAACAATGTGAATATTGATACGATCCGAGAAACGGCAGGACACGCAGACGAGAGAACCAGTCTGAACAACTATTGCTTCAATCAGGATGATACAAAAGAAATGGAAGCAAAGTTAGAAGAATGCAAAAACGCCATGACTGCAACCTTTCAAATTACGTCATAGCGTTTCGTTAGGAATGTTCGTGATTTTTGCAATAAAAAAAGCCGATAACATCGACTTTTTAAAGCAGGGGAAGAGGGGATCGAACCCCCGTTAACGGTTTTGGAGACCGCCGCACTACCGCTGTACTATTCCCCTATGAAATTGTATCAGCTGAATCACTGACGAAAGCTATTATAGCATAGATGTTTATCATTTAGCAAGTGAAAATTTTAAATTTTTGCAAAAACTTTTGCAATTCCGAGGAAAATCACAAAAAATACCTTATAACACAATTAAAGCAGCCGCAGGCGGGAAACCTGCAGCCACTTTAATTGTGTAAAAGGGGAATTCTTCCGGAAATCTACTTATATAAGCGGTTCGGCTCTCGCCGAACATCTTAAGTATATTACACATTTCGGCTTTTGTCTACCATTTTTTTGCATAAATTTTACAAAAAAAGACTGTGGTATGACAAAAACGGTGAGAGGAAATGTATATAATCAGATACATAGGGGGAAAAGCTTGCTTCCCGACGCAGATTTCGTGTAATATAGGTAGTAAATGAGTATGAGAAAGTACGGCAGATAAGGGCTGTACGGAAATGAGGGAAAATATGGAACAGCATTTTAATACCCCGGCAGAAGTCATTGATAATAACATGAAGGCCGGAGAGGGCAAGGCACATCTTCCTCTGGGCAAGATGATCCTGTTAGGCATTATGGCAGGTGCTTTCATTGCACTGGGCGGAGCTACCAGCAGTACTGCGGCGCATGCTATTGACAACGTAGGTCTGGCCCGATTCGTAGCCGGTATCATCTTCCCTGTGGGACTGATGATCATTGTATTTGTAGGTGGAGAACTTTTCACCGGCAACTGCCTGATCGTCATGGACGTGGTAGGCAAAAAGGTGACCTGGTTCGAATGTATCCGCAATCTGATCGTGGTATATTTCAGCAACCTGATCGGCGCGCTGATCATTGATACCCTGATCTACTTTTCCGGAAATCTGGACTACACCGGCGGATTGCTGGGGGCTTATGCCATCAAAGTGGCAGTCGGCAAGGTAGGCATTTCTCCGCTGAAAGGAATTACCTCCGGTATCCTGTGTAACATTCTGGTATGTATTGCGATCCTGATGGCAGCGGCAGCTACGGATATCGTCGGTAAGGTCTGGGCGATCTTCTTCCCGATCATGGCCTTCGTAGTCGGCGGTTTCGAGCACTGTGTTGCAAATATGTTCTACATTCCCGTAGGCATGATGGCTGCACAGAATCCCGCGTATGTTGCAAAGGCACAGGAAGCATACGGCCTGACCGCAGAGCAGATCCAGGGACTGACAGTACTGCACAGCCTGAACAACTTTATTCCCGTTACCATCGGCAATATCTTAGGCGGAATGGTATTCGTAGGAATCCCCTGCTACTTTATTTATAAGAAGAAGTGGCAGAAATGGCATGAGGAATCCAAGAACGCATAGGACGGGAAAGTAAATACAGAGCGGAACAGAAGCAGCTTGGGATAATGATAAGATCCCCGGCTGCTTTTTGCTTATACGATGTAACCGGTATAGCTTTATGTCTGCACAGGAGTTTGCAAGGGATGAACCGGATATGGATTTTCAGAATTATAAACGAAATATTAAATCGCATTTTTACACATGTAATATAAAAACATTAGAAAAACTGAGATAAAACGAGAAAATAAAAGAAATAGTTATTTAAATAACGGTGAATGCGTTTGAAAAACTCGGCATATAAAACTAATATAAACTATAGAAATTAGCACTCGATAAAAATGAGTGCTAACAAATGAAAAAGAGTAATATGATATTTAAATAGTTATAAGGAGGCAGTTGTCATGAGTTTGAAACCTTTAGGTGACAGAGTAGTATTAAAACAGTTAGTTGCAGAGGAGACTACCAAGTCCGGTATCGTGCTCCCCGGTCAGAATAAGGAAAAGCCCCAGCAGGCAGAAGTTGTTGCTGTCGGCCCCGGCGGTGTCGTAGACGGTAAGGAAGTAAAGATGGAAGTTAAGGTTGGCGATCAGGTCATCTATTCCAAATACTCAGGAACCGAAGTAAAGCTGGATGATGAAGAGTACATCATCGTAAAGCAGAGCGACATCCTTGCAATCATTCAGTAATTGCAAACCTAAAAAGAAATTAAGACTAAGAACAAATAAATTGGAGGCTGATTATTATGGCAAAAGAGATTAAATACGGCGCAGAAGCCCGTGCAGCATTAGAGGCTGGTGTAAACCAGCTGGCAGATACCGTAAGAGTAACCTTAGGACCCAAAGGAAGAAACGTAGTACTGGATAAGTCCTTCGGCGCACCCCTGATCACCAACGATGGTGTTACCATTGCAAAAGAGATCGAGCTGGAAGATGCATTCGAGAACATGGGTGCACAGCTGGTAAAGGAAGTAGCTACCAAGACCAACGATGTAGCCGGTGATGGTACTACCACCGCAACCGTTCTGGCACAGGCTATGGTAAATGCAGGGATGAAGAACCTGGCAGCAGGTGCTAACCCCATCATCCTGAGAAAAGGTATGAAGAAAGCAACCGCATGTGCAGTAGAAGCCATCGGTAAGATGAGCCAGAAAGTAAACGGCAAGGAGCACATCGCAAGAGTAGCTGCAATCTCCGCAGGGGATGAGGCTGTAGGACAGCTGGTTGCAGATGCTATGGAGAAGGTAAGCAACAACGGTGTTATCACCATTGAAGAGTCCAAGACCATGCAGACCGAACTGGATCTGGTAGAAGGTATGCAGTTCGACAGAGGTTATATTTCCGCTTACATGGCAACCGATATGGATAAGATGGAAGCTGTTCTGGATAACCCTTATATCCTGATCACTGACAAGAAGATCTCCAACATTCAGGAGATCCTGCCTCTGTTAGAGCAGATCGTTCAGTCCGGCGCTAAGCTGCTGATCATCGCTGAGGATGTAGAGGGCGAGGCACTGACCACCCTGATCGTTAACAAGCTGCGTGGTACTTTCAACGTAGTAGCCGTTAAGGCTCCCGGCTATGGTGACAGAAGAAAAGCTATGCTGGAGGATATCGCAATCCTGACCGGTGGTACCGTGATCAGCTCCGAGCTTGGTTATGAACTGAAAGATACCACAATGGATATGCTGGGTCGTGCAAAATCCGTTAAGGTACAGAAAGAGAACACCGTGATCGTAGACGGTGAAGGCGATAAGGAAGCATTACAGTCCAGAATCGCACAGATCAAGAAGCAGATCGAAGAGACCACTTCTGATTTCGACAGAGAGAAATTACAGGAGAGACTGGCTAAGCTGTCCGGTGGTGTTGCAGTTATCCGTGTAGGTGCTGCTACCGAGACCGAGATGAAGGAAGCTAAGCTTCGTCTGGAAGATGCTCTGGCAGCTACCAGAGCAGCCGTAGAGGAAGGTATCATCTGTGGTGGTGGTTCCGCATACATTCATGCATCCAAGGAAGTTGCAAAACTGGCAGCAAGTCTGGAAGGTGATGAGAAGACCGGTGCAGGCATTGTCCTGAAAGCACTGGAAGCACCTCTGTATCACATCGCAGCAAACGCAGGACTGGAAGGCAGCGTTATCATCAACAAGGTACGTGAGTCTGAGGTCGGTGTCGGTTTCGATGCTCTGAAAGAGGAATATGTAGATATGGTAAGCGCAGGCATCCTGGATCCCGCTAAGGTTACCAGAAGCGCTCTGCAGAACGCTACCAGCGTAGCAAGCACACTACTTACTACCGAAAGCGTTGTAGCTAATATCAAAGAAGACACCCCCGCAATGCCCGCCGGCGGCGCAGGCATGGGCGGAATGATGTAAACACCCATAGAAAAAACAAGCGCCACACCTTCGGGTGTGGCATTTGTTTTTTATGGGTGTTTATCGAGAAAATCATAAGTGCGAAGCACGTGCTCTGCAAAGCAGAGCGATTTTCGAAGATAAGGCGGCGTCCTCTTGACTCTCCCCCAAAAACCTCTTAAACTTATCTCAAACACATCAAAGAAAGAGGTATACCCTTATGAATCGTTTTGAATACATCGTAGAAAGCATTGACGGCGATTATGCCCATCTTCGCAGAACAGACATCGAATCCGATGAATTAAAGCTGGTGGCCCGCGCGCTGCTTCCGCCCGAGATCATGGAGGGCACGAAGCTGTTATACGAGTGGATGCAGTATTCCATTATGGAATAATTATGCCAAATTTTGAAATGTCCGGAGAAAACGCAATATTTGTCATAAAATAAAAGGGAAACTGGCACGACAGGAGAGTTGGTAAAGAATACACTTATAGTATGAGCGTGGTACACGCAGCTTTGCGCAAATAGAAAGACTAATACATGTAAAAAGGAGACTCCCTATGAGTGAACCTAGAACTTATCATAACCCTGTACAACGCGGTTTTTTCCCGGATCCTTCGGTGATCCGTGTCGGTGACGATTATTATATGGTGAATTCCAGCTTCCAGTATTTTCCGGCAATCCCCATTTCCCATTCCCGGGATATGGTGCACTGGCATATCATCGGCCATGCCATCACGAACCCGGAATGGCTGGACATCAGTGACATCCGGGATTCCCACGGAATCTGGGCACCGGATATCGAATATGTGGACGGAAAATACTATATCTATGTAACCTTGCGTCTGAATGCGGATGGCAAGCGTGACAATAACGTGATGCGCAGACAGCTGGTGATGGTATCTGACAAGCCGGAAGGACCCTACAGCAAGCCGGTATGTCTGGAAGTGGATGATATCGACCCCTCACTTTTTGTGGATGATGACGGCAGCAGATATATGATCATAGCCAAGGCGGCACAGGCGGTTCCTCTGACTGCGGACGGACTGGCGGTGGCTGGTCCTGCGAAGACTGCATGGGAAGGCACAGGCGAGCGCTGTTCCGAAGGCCCCCATATCATGAAAAAAGACGGTTACTATTACGCTATCGTGGCTGAGGGTGGTACCGGCTACGGTCATGGAATCAATGTGGGAAGAAGTAAGAATTTCTATGGCCCCTATGAATGTTCTCCCTACAATCCGGTCATGCGTCAGAAGGATCCCACAGCCCCCATCCAGAGAGCCGGACACGGCAAACTGGTACAGGATCAGAACGGTCAGTGGTGGTGTTATTATCTCTGCGGAAGACCTAACGAGGGCAACTATACTACCGTAGGCAGAGAGTCTGCTCTGGATCCCGTACAGTGGACGGAGGACGGCTGGTTTACCGTCAACGAAGGAAAAGGTCCCAGCCTGACACAGATCGCACCGGATCTGCCGGAGTGTATTTATGAGAGAAATCTGTTCGACGATTTTAACGATACAAAGCTGAATCTGGAATGGGAGTTCGTCCGCAACCCGGATAACGGTTCCTGGTCTCTGACCGAGCACCCCGGATATTTCCGGATCTGGACCAGAGATGGACAGCTGAATGAGATCCGGGCGAAAAATACGTTGCTGCGCAGAGAACAGGAATTGTCCTACGTGGCAGAGACGAAGCTGGAGTTCTACCCGGATAAGGACGGAGAACAGGCGGGACTGACCTGCTATTACAGTACTGCTACTTATGCCAGATGCTCCCTGTGTTATGAAGGCGGACGAAAGATCCAACTGGTCATCAACCGCAACCACGGTGAGGAATTGATAGCGGAAGTGGATAATGTGAAGGAGACCCCGGTGTATCTGAAGGTAGTGGTGGAGAAGCTGACCAGAACTTTCTATTACAGCTATGATGGTCAAAAATGGGAAAAGGTCGGAGCTCTGGAGAACTGTATTTACCTCTGCGACGAGGGCGTGCCCGACGATCCCAAGCGTCACACTGGTACGCTGGTAGGCATCTACGCCAACAACGGAGGCTGCGGAAGCCGCAAAGCAGCGGATTTCGATTACTTCAAATATGAGGATTAGACAAAAATGAAGGTGCGATTTTGGCTAAAAGTGCGAAAAACTCGCAACTGTAAGAAATCTGTTTGCCAAATAGTCGAAATAATGGTAGAATAATTATGATTCAAAATGTAAGAGCTTACATTATGGATCGACAGGAACAAATGCAACGCATAGTTTCATACATCTCTTTTCAAAGGATCCCGGGTGAGCAGCCCGGGATCTTTTGTGCATCTGAGGTTTGTGCATCCGAAGCAGTCTGGAATAGAAAATAATAGAAAATAATTTCAAAAAATTTATAAGATTTTGTCGAAAACTGTCACGTATATAATGTAGTGAGGTTTTAACATGACTAAAGACGAAGAAATCAGAATGATAAATGAAAAACTGGATTTTTTATGTAATGGAGGCAAGTGATGAGGAGTTCGATACCGAAGAGGTACGCAAACTTGTGAAGCGATTAGATGAATTGGATCCCATACCATTGCCGTGGAAATCGGATGAGGAAGCATTGAAAGACTTCTGGGATTATTGTGAAGAGAGACAGAGGGAAGAACGTATAATAGCAGAGATGAAAATTAAGGGCTGAGAAGTCAGTGCCTTTGGAAAAAGTATGTGGTAAAATATATATACGAGAAACGAAATGCTGCAAGAATTGCCAGACGTAGGTCAATTCATCCTAGCTATGGATACCTGGTTTGAAAAACTGATGGAGAAATAATCTAGGAAAATAGTTTAAAGTTTACATGTT
>OLPS01000792.1_pt1 | contig 37864 bp, 30 predicted proteins | sample 1673071 | NCBI WGS metagenome assembly OLPS01 (sample SAMEA3136752, study PRJEB25190) | human gut metagenome | reverse complement strand
AAAGGTGCATATGGGGCGTTTTCTCGTCCATATGCACCACGGCGGATATAATTGTCTCTTTGGACTGATGCTGTTCCAGAAAGTGCAGAGCTTCCTCGAAAAATACCCGAATTTCCGCCCGTTTCTTTCCCTTAAAGAACTCCGGGCTGGCTGTGAACAGCGTCTCGATCATACGGATACTGTCTTTCCGGGTACGGCATCCGGCAGCGGCAATTTGCCTCTCTGACTCGGCCCGGTACTTGCCGGGCGGTTTGACCAGATGGAAGTTGTACTTGCTTCGGCTGGTATCCACATCGGGATTACTGGCGTACTTTTCCTTTGTGCGCTCGTTATGGGCCTCGATATTGCCGATTTCAGGCCCCTTATATTTGGCAAATCGCATAATCGCGTATTGTGCTTTTTCCATACTCAATCCCTCCGTTTCTGCCAGACAATGTCATATCCCAGCACGTCAGCCAACTCCACGGCCTCCCGATACCGCAGCGATTCCCGCTGCAATTTTCCGGAAAGATTGGATACGCTGTCGCTCCACCCATACTCATCGTGCAGCTGGTCAACGACTTCCTGCATGGTGTAACCGGCGCGGATGATCTGCGCCTTGATTTCGTTTCGGATACTTGACTTCATAAAATATATTCCTCCATTTTCGCAAGTGAAGCCCTTTGTCACTTGATAGATAAAACATGATTTTCGGTTGCGTCATAAAAAGAACCGGCTACGCTGGGGAGCGCACCGGCTTTGGTCAATGGTGAAATTTGTGCAAATGCTGTTTTGCGATAGAAATGATTCCCTGCGTATCGTTGGTCAACGGCGGAATATTCGACTTCACAGAAATGCGGGACTTTTCACTGTTCGGGCTGTATTGTCACAAAATGCTGCAATCTGTACGTCGTTCCGTGAGCCGCCATCCGGCGAACTGTATACGGATAAAAGAGAAACATTTCGCTGTTTTGAGATTGCTCTAAAATATGCCTGCAAAATTACCGCTTTTACTGACCGCTTCAGGTGTGGTCAAAATGACCACACCTATTTCACAGCACAAAAGCGCGAAGAATTTCACGGTTCTGGTGGTGGACAAAATATCCATAACCACTTTTACACATCAAAATAGGTGTACCCAAAATGGGCACGACCACTTTATCCAAATGAAGCGCCTCTACAATATATGAGGTAACAGGGTCAATCGCTGCGTACATACGTACCGGCGACCAGATCGGAAATCAATCCCGCCAGTCTTCCGGTACGTACGTACACTGTGAAGCGTCCGTAAACTCGTTTATATGCGGCCTTGCCACTGCCTCGATCCCCATAAAGCCCCATACCCGGCGTCCTGCCGAATTGGTAATCGTGTTGCAGTGTTCCAGATTGTACTTACCGCAGGCTGCCACCAGCGCATCGCTGAAGCTGCGGCGTTTGAGTGCAGTCAGGCTATTTTCCTCGCACCACATCCGGTAAATGTCGTAGCAATCCTTTGAACTGATGGACGCATCCGCTTTCAGCCGGATATAGCCCTCGGATTCCAGAAAATCAAACACGTTATTGTTGTCCCGCTTGACGGCCTCCCGGTTCTCTCTGGTGCGCTGGCTCTCGGTGAACTTGAAGTTGTTCGCTACCAACCGCTGCAATCCCGCAAAAGCCCACAGCAGAATGCCCTCCACCTCGGCCTTCATCTTCTCTGCCAGGTCGGGATCATCCACACGGTCGGCAGGTTTCTCTTTGGCGGTCAGCACCAACTGCCGCCGATAAAAGCCATCACTGCGGTCAAAGAGAGCCTGCAAGTCGCCATTGCTGAATGCCAGCAGCCGGGCGCACATCCATCCCTGATAGCTCTGCTTGCCTTTACGCTCCAAATCCATTTTACCCTGTGCGGTGACGATGGATTTGACATAGTTGGTCTGCCGCAGGGCCTCCATCCGCATATCATCATCGACACACAGCAGAATGTGTTCCAGATCAGCGCGAGCAAAACGGTTCTCGGAAATTTTGCCGATGCTGCCGTCCTTCATGTTGCTGCCGAACAGGGCGGACAGCACCGCGCCGATCTGGCTCTTACCCTCGCCGCCATTGCCCTTAATGACCATCATGCGCTGTCCCTTGTTGCTGGGGATCAGGCAGTAGCCGATATATTCCTGCAAAGTGGGAATGTCCTCCGGGTAAAGAAGCCCATCCAGAAAAGCCAGCCAGCGGGTCGGCGTGGGCGCATCGGGATTATAGGCCACCGGCAGGCGGCAACGCACGATGTCCGGTTTTCCCTCCGTAAAGGAGCCATCCAGAAACAACGTGCCGTTTGCCAGATGAATGCGGTCAGCCTCCGGCGGGAAATCCTCTACCAGCGCCGCCAGCTTCATCAGCTCCACGATATTGCTGATTTTGCGGGGGATATTGCTGACCGCGCAGCATTTCAGTTCCTCAAAAATTTCTCCACGCAGTGGCAGCTCATCGGTCACGCGGCCATCAGGCGTGAAAAAAGCCCCGTTTGTGTAGATGATTTTGTGTCTGCCGAGAAAATCATCACAAAACAGGGCTTCATTGATACTCTTGCCGTCAAACCAGATGGGCTGGTTGGCCTCACGCGATTGCTCGTTCTTCGCCACGGTGCTGCACCTCCTTTTCCAGACGTCTGAGCCGCTGCTCCAGCGCGGTGATAGTGCCGTCCTTCAGCAGCATATCCACCGCTTTCACACGCTGCTTCAGTTCCGCAAACATGAGAACGTCCAACAAATCATTTACATACTCGATCATATGACAGGCTTCCACAAAGCGGTCATCCAGTTCATCCTCCGGCGATTGCGGGGCATATTCGACCTTCCAGCGTTCCAGCAGATGCAGATAATCGCAGAGCACCCGCTGGCAGTGTATCTCATCGTTGCGGAAAGCCCGCGCCAGCGGATAGGGCTTTTTCAAAGCCATCGCTGCCGGGGGCTTGTCCGGGTCGATGCCAAAGTCATAGGCCAGCTTCTTTGCGGCCTCGTAGCTGCTCAGGCCGAACAGCCGCGCCACAAAATCTATCACATCCCCGGTAGCCCCGCAGCCAAAGCAATAGAAATAATCCCTGTTCAGCTTCATGCTGGGATGCCGATCATCGTGGAAGGGGCAGCAGATCATATCGCCCCGGTTGACCTTACAGCCGTAGTATTCGGCGGCCTGCTTCACGGTGACAGCGGATTTTACAGTTTCAAATAAATTCATAGGCTTTGTCCTCCATTATTTATTGACGGTATCTGCCCGTCTGCCTGAATATACGGGAAAAAAGACTATAAACCGAAAAATCCGCTAAAAGTGCAAGAAATGAAAAAACGCCGCCCTGAAATCTTGCAAAAATGCAAGACCTCAGAGCGGCGAAGCCAGCGGAAAGCATTTGCCCGCGCTGGTTTTATCAGGTATAATGGATAAAGAGAGTTTTCAGAAGAGAGGTGCGTCACATGGAGGGAGCCTATCTGCCCGGCAATATCCGGCAGCGGATGCAGGAGCTTATGAAGGAACATAAAATTACCCAGGCACAGCTGGCGACCCGCATCGGCAGCACCGAGAGCGCCATCAGCCGGTTTGTCAGCGGTAAGACTGATAAGATCAGCACAGAACATTTGCTCCGCATTGCGAAAGTGTTTGAAGTCTCCACAGATTTCCTGCTGGGGGAAGTCAACACGCCCGACCGGACAAATTTTGATATTGAAGAACTGGGCCTGTCGGTGCAGGCGGCGCGGAATCTGTACACCGGAAAAGCCAATGCAGAGATCGTCAACCGCCTTTTGGAAAGCCCTCGCTTTGCAGAAGTCACCTATATGATTGAGCAATATTTTGACGATACGCTGGCCGCCGGTTTCGCCGGACAGAACCAGATGCTTACTACTCTCAGCGCCATGCTGCGCCGAAACAATAAAACAGACGCTGCGGTGCAGGCGGCCAGAACTGTCAACCGGCAGAAAGTTCCCGTATATCAGGCAGACCTGACGATGATACAGAACACATTTATGGCGGCGCTGCGGGAAGTGAAGAAAGAGATCGGCAACGATTTCACAGCAGCGCAGTCCTTGACCAAGGGCATCACTCAGCAGATGTTTACCGAACTCACCAAAGGGGCGGATGTTCATACTCCGACCATCACGCCCGAAATGATTTCCGCCGCCGTCACCCAGAGCGCAGCGGGGATGGACGGTGTGCAAAAGGAAGCATTAGACAAGTTCGGTCAGGCGCTGACGGAATTTCTCCAATCCACCTTAGACCACGCGCAGGAGAAGCAAAATGCCGACCCGGAGCAATGAGCAGCTGTGCAGAATGGCACAGAAAGGGGATACGGCTGCCCGTGACATTCTGCTGGAAAAGAATCTGGGATTCATCCGAAAAATTGCGCTGGAGCAATACCGAAACATGGGGCTGGATGAAAATGATATTGGAATTGATTTGGATGATTTGATGCAGGAGGGAAGTATCGGCCTGCTGAACGCGATCCCTTTGTTTGATGCCGGACGGGGCATGAAATTTCTGACCTATGCAGCACCGGCGCTCCGCAACGCCATGACGGACTGCATCCGCGCCGCCCTCGGTTTATTTGAGCAACGGATGGTGGATAAGAAAGACGGCCCCGGCTTCCAGAGAGTATATCTGGATGACGTTCTCTCAGAGGATGAACGGATGCTGCGGATCGAAGCCATAGCCGACCCTCACACCCAAACGCCGGAGCAAATCTATATCCAAAAAGAGCAGCTGATAGAATTGTATGCGGCGCTGGACAAGCTGACAGCCAGAGAGCAGACCTATCTGCTGTACCGCTATGGGTTTACCGATGGCATCGAGCACCCGCTGATCGGCGCGGCACTCCATTTCCATCTCAGCGAGAGCCGGACAAAGAAGGTGGAGGGTGAGGCGATGAATAGCCTGCGCGGGAAGCTGCCATGGTGGTTCTGATACGATGGGAAGTAGTGGCTGACGTGGGCTTTGATATACCTTTGTTCCGCAGATGACACGGCTGACAGACAGTGCTTGCCGCATCGCCTGCCAGCCTTTTTCTGTCGCTTATGCTGCCCCGCAAGGGGCAACCTTTCCCGCCAGAACACCGCAACTGTAGCCACACTTTCCGGGGTGTGCTACAATTCCGGCTGCCACCTGCTCCACAAAGGTATAACACACTAGACTTTCCGGAGGAAAGTCGTGTGCCACGAAACCGCCGGTTTCTTTGGATTCTTCCGGTCAAAGGGGAACTCTATCCCCTCTGAACACCCCAGACAAAGGAGAACGCCGTTCCCCTTTGGAATCCCCTTGCCAACAGGGATGCTGCTCGACCCTATTGGATGACCCAGAGCAAAAAGTAAGCAATTTCCTTTGACAGTAGGCTACATCATCCTATCAGATGTTCTGAAAAATGTAGTTGAAAAAGCACTGTGTCAATCAGTATATTTCTTGAAATTCTCAGCTTGCTCCATTACTTTTTCAAAAACCTCTTCGTCCCACTCAGGGGGATATCCGTTCTGATATAGCAAGACAGTCAATTCCATATTGAGTTGATTTTTAATATCATCTCTGGTAGACCAATCAGCAAATTGAGCTTTATCATCAACAAGTTCCTTGATTTTCTTAGCCAATACCACACATTTTTCATCGGCATACGGAAAACCGTGGTCATCTCGCACTTTGACAAGAATGTCATAAAAAGCCTTCTCTTCAAAACTAATTCCCATCTTTTGAAAAGAGGACTGATCTTCTTGCAGATCCCTTAAAATTTGTAGCAGTTGGTCGGACAGATCATTTACAAAATCAGAAACCACCTCGTTGGTAAATACCAACTTATCTCTGCTGTTATAATCATCAACTACTTTACGGAGACGCTCATCAAACTCCATAGCTTTCACTTTATTAGTGCGCCCATAAGCGCTAATAGCTTTACGGAGCAATTTCAAGAGTGCATTGAATTTTGTGATTGGAAGTTTTACCGTATTCAGTTGTTCAATAAATTCATCGCTGAACAGGTCAACCGACTTGTGTTCATCTACAACATTTTCAATTCCAGTACAGGCAATAGCCTCGCGAACCATATTTTCTACAACTTGGTTCATCACTTCGGCGTCAGGGGCATTCCCTTTGGTTTGCTTGTAAATGATAGATCGAATGGCGAGATAAAACTGAGCTTTCGCCGTTTCTTCATCTGTCAGTTCACCAGAGGGGAAGCAGATATTGTAAGCACTTTTCAACCTTCTAGACAATCCCATAAAGCGCGTTTCGGTGTCTTTCCGACTTTGAACGTACTCTGCCGCACTGTTTAAACAATTCAGCCTTTCTAGGGGGTCACCAGTAAAAAATTTACTTGCATTAAATCCAAGCAGCAAATCATCAATCATTTTCAAGTGATTGCGAAAAATGCCAATTGTAATATCAAGTTCATCGACTGGACTTTCTTGTGGACCACCATATTTTTTTATGGCTTCCATCATGTCATTCTTGATACCAATATAATCTACAACCAAGCCTTTGTCTTTGCCATCAAAAACACGGTTTACGCGAGAAATTGTTTGGATAAGGGTGTGCTTTTGCAGTGGTTTGTCAATGTACATAACAGCCAAAGATGGCACATCAAAACCAGTAATCCACATATCAACAACAACAGCAATTTTGAAATTGGAGTTATCATTTTTGAATTGCTTGTCCAGCATCTTGCGGTATTCTTTTGTTCCGCAAGCCTCATACAACTCCTTTTCGTCATTGGCCCCTTGTGTTGCAACAAGGTTAATTTTCGGGAGGGGAGACAACTTATCTAGTTGTTCTTTTGTCAGATCATTTTCGTTCTCTGCACGACGTTTTTCTCCCCAGGCAGGACGAATTGCAAGAATATCTTTTAGAAGACGAAATGCTACACCTCGATCGGCACAGACAATCATTGCTTTTTGTACAACGTGAGGCTTCTCAGCGCAAAGAGCTTCATAATGCAGGACAATATCCTCAGCTAATTTTTTTAGGCGATCCGGGTGGCCTAGAATAGCCCGCATTCGTGCCATAGCTTTTTGGCTTGCTTCAATTTGCTCGGTCGTAGAACCTTGTTCAGCACAACTTTCGTAATATTTCTGTATTTCTTTGGCCTGCTCATCTGAAAGGATAACACGCGCTAAACGCGGCTCATATGCAATGCGAACTGTAATGCCATCGTCACTGGATTCTTTCATAGTATAGCTGTCTACCACATCGCCAAAAACGGCTATTGTCTCATCAATTGGTGTTCCTGTAAAGCCACAATATGTAGCATTTGGAAAGCTATCTCGCAAATATTTTGCAAAACCATACGTAGTAAATACGCCCTTCTCTGTCTTTTTCAGTTTCGAACCAACACCAGTTTGAGTACGGTGAGCTTCATCGGAGATACAGATGATATTGCTCCGAGCAGACAAAAGGCCAATCTTCTCACAAAACTTTTGAATAGAGGTTATATAGACTCCACCGCTAGGTCTATCCCTCAATGTCTCAGCAAGATCTGCACGAGATTCAATACTCCTCACATCATCTTCGTGGAGGTACTTTTTCGCTGTTGCAAATAGTTCCGCTGTCTGCGTATCCAAATCTTCACGGTCAACGATTATTACAATCGTCGGATTGTTAAAGGCATCAGGATCGCGTAGGGCAATCATCCGCGACAGAAATAGCATAGTATAAGTTTTGCCGCATCCCGTTGCACCAAAATACGTGCCACCTTTGCCATCTCCTTCTGGTCGGAGATGCCGCTTAATATTTTCCAACATTTTGTTGGCTCCGAAAAATTGGGGATAACGACAAACAATAGCCTCACTTTTCTTGCTATCGTCTGGATAAAACACAAAATCGCACAGCACACGAAGGAGGCGCTCTTTTGCAAAAGCACCTTCAATCATCGTAAATAGCGAGCTTACACCATTTGAAACTTTATCTTGTTCATTGGCTTTATTCCAAGCATAATAGTATGGGTAGGGCGTAAAGATACTGCCCATTTTTGTGTTGGCTCCATCGCTGATGACCGATAGGAAACAATACTTCATCAGTTTTGGAATATCCCGGGTATAACGAATAGTAATCTGTTCCCAAGCGTCATGGGCATTCGCATCCTCATTGATTGCTGACTTAAACTCAAAAATGGCAACCGGGATACCGTTAATAAATACGAGTAGGTCCGGTCTGCGCAGACGCTCGCCCTGTACAGAGTACTGATTCACCACTTTGAAAATGTTATTCTCCGGGTGGTCGAAATCAATGTAATCAATATGAAGCGCCACCTTGCTCAAATCGTCTCGCTGCAGATCAAAGCCTTCATTAACTAGCCAAAAAGCAGCACGGTTTCCCTCATAAAGCGGAGACGCTGGGATGAGAGTCAACTGATTGATGATCTTCTGTATTTCGGTTTCGCTCAGGTCTTCATGGGCATACCTCTCCTGTAAGAAGGAACGCAGGTCATCTTCCAGCAGAATTTCTTCATACTGCCGGTGGATTTTCTCTCCGTGGACATAGATATAGCCTTGCTGCTGGAATATCTCAATGATAGCCGCCTCCAGCTGAGCTTCGGTAAATTGTCCTCTTACAAATTCGTAGTCCACATAATCCCTCCCTTACGCCAGATATTGGATAGCGAGCGCTATCAAAGACAAGCAACGATTAAAAAAGTAATCATAATAACGAACATCGGTAATATCTACTCGATTAGTTTCATGGTGCCTAATTCGAAAATGATTTCCGATGTCTGTAAGAGCTTTGAACTCAGCGTTGAATAGCGACTCATAGGCATCTTGCCCATTAGACATACTCTGAATAATCTTTTCTATCGACTTCTTTTTGTCTAAATCTGTATAGTATGTCTTTAAGCGTTCTAGCACATCCCACAACTTTTCAACTGCATCTTTATGTGCTTGTAAATTGGGTTGCATATGGTTTTCTACGGCGAGGTCAAATAGTTCTTTCAGGCCAGGTTCCTTAATCTGTTCACTTAGCATTATAATTTCCGGCGATAAGACTTCGTGTTGGGCCAACTGCTCAACAAGGCCACGATCTGTTAAACGAAAGGAAAGATTATCTTTCTGAAAAACAGCGTTAATGGCTTCTTGAAATGGTCCCTTTTCTCCCGCAGATAGTTCATCATATTGAAATTCGACTACATCAAAAATAAACGGCGTAAAATAATTTGCTAATAATTCCGATACAGGACAAGGAGAGAACATGGCTCCGCGCAAATCAATTACAGGAATATCCATGAATTCATTTAAGCGGTTGACTGCAACATTTAGTGCATCCGTTGTTTCTGTCCAGTTGTCATACCGATTGGGACGATACAATATTGGTTCTGCAAAATCTGTCATGACGCTGCAAATATGCTTCTTAGCCTTATAATCAACATGGTTACTAATATTATCAACCGGCTGACCATGTCCATAATCAATCAAGTCTTTGTATCTTTCTGAAAACAAATTTTCCGGGAGCAAAGGTCTATCCGGCTCAACATATTCTCGTGCTCCATAGACATCACGACCTGATATGTGCTGCGCGGGATACAACTCATAGCCATCAACTCGAAGTAAACTATTAAATTTTTGGAGATACTGTTTCCATGGAGCTTTCTCATTTCTTACTGCAGGATGAAGCATTTCACACATGAACCGTAGTAATGTCTCATCGCCATCGCCTGGACGCAAGTTGAATCGCTCGTCCTCAAAAAACCAACACTCTTCTTCATAATCTCCCCATCTGAGATGACAACTGATATCGTCATATGCAGTTCTGTATCGACTGTCATGGGATGGCAATTCTTTCAAATTGTAAAGCCTGGATAAAAATCCGAGTGTATTAAGCCGTCCAGAATATAGCATTATCACTGTACGTTCGGTAATATATTCTCCGGAACTGCTATCATATTCCTCTTCATCTAGTTCTACTGAGAAACCGTTTTTAATAATATCTACAATATCTCGTCTTGTGATTTCAGATATTTTATCCATTCTCTGCCTCCTCCAATGAACCTTTAATTAGGATCGGGCATACATTCTTGACTTGCGCTTTAAGCTGTTCGTTAATTTCCTTGCGCAATAGATAGGCAGTATAAATATTAACAATATACTGCTGAATTTTGATATCTGGAATGGGGATCTGAACATCACACATTTCGGACCAATCAAAGGTTTCCCTGGCACTTCCCCATGAGTGGAAGCGAGCATAACGGTCAAATTCACTTCGCCCAAAGAAGAGCATCAAATACTCAGGCAAAAGTACGTCTTTTTGTGTGTCAAAAACAATCGAGATAGAGGAAACCAGATAAGTATTTTCTGAAGTATTCAACGCTAACGATATTTTATCTCCTCGTCTTGATGTATCTGGAACATATGCAAATTGACCTGGAGCAACGACTTTATAATTATTAAGTCCTACTCCTTCCATATCTGCTTTTGTATTAATAAATTCTTTGCTTGTAGCAATTCCTCGAACAGAGGATACGCCTAAAGAACCGTCATTTCTCAGATCCCTCTGAAAAATAAATTGTCCGATAGTGACACTTTGGTAATCTTTACTTAGTTCTTCAATGTAGGCATCACAGACTAATTTTAAATCCTCCAGTGCACTTTCATAGCAACGCTGATTTTCCAGCATAGCATTATAGAGAGCAACATATTTTTGTTGAACGGAACGTGAGGGTATCTCTATGTCCATGTCGCAAAAATCATCCCATGACATACCATCCCGTACCGATGAATCTGTATGAAACCAAAAAAATCTATCCTTCTCTGAGGATTTTAACTGGATAAAAAAATATTCTCTAACTACCGGAGCATCTTCTGCAATTTTAAAAATCGTATATGCCGGGCTGACAATCTTATTTTGGTTTGTATGGTTCAAAGCAATTGGGAGGACCCGATCTCTCCCAACGTGCATTAAATTACAGGCAAAATGGTTAGGAGGAACAACTTTATAATTACTTGTATCCGAGCCTACTTGCCGTGCAGGTTCAAAAAATTCTTTATCACTATTAACACCGGATATATCCCAAGCAGTCAGATCAGCATTCCCACATTTCTCATTATACAGTTCAACAAAATCGCCCAGTCTATATTTAGTCAATTTCATAGCCAATCCCCTTAAAAGCATCTTTTAACATAGACTGTGAGAGTTCTTCTGAAGCCAGCAGCAGACGCAATTCATCCTGAATTCGAGCCATTTCTTTTTTGTAGTCGATGTCCAGATCATGGTCAATAAATTCGATATACTTGCTGGGCGCCAAGGACCAGTCCTTATTCTCGATGGAAACATCCTCCGGGTTGACCTTGTCTTTCTTCAGCACTTTGACAGACTTACAAAATTCCGGCACATCCTGATAAAGAGTTGTATCCACGGACTGCCAGTTATTATAGACTCGCTTTACTTCCGCAATTTGCTCGTCAGTCAGAACCGTTTTCTTCTTTTTCTTGCCCTTGTCGATGACAATTTCCTCGATATTGCTGTCCCACCGGCGCAAATCCATAAAGAGCACTTCACCGCTGCGGTTACGAACTTGCCTACCGTTCACGGTTCTCGCTTTCTTATTCATGTTCACAAGCCAGAGCGTCACCGAAATATCGGTAGTGTAAAACATATCACGCGGCAAGACAATAATTGCTTCTATCTTATCATTCATCAAAAGACGTTTCCGATTCTCATATTCGTCTGGATCGTTCAATGCACCATTTGCCAGCAGAAAACCAGCGATGCCATGATTAACATCCAATTTAGAAATAATATGAAGAATCCAAGCGTAGTTTGCATTGGAAGCGCGAGGAACCACATATCCATTCCACCGGGGATCGTCTAACAATTCATCTTCTCCACGCCAACCTTTGAGATTGAACGGTGGATTTGCCATGATAAAATCAAATTTTCGATCTTTGTGCTGATCGTCCGTAAACGTAGAAGCGTTCTTTTCGCCTAAATCATGTGAAATTCCTCGAATCGCTAAATTCATCTTGCAAAGACGCCAAGTATCCGGTACACTCTCTTGACCAACAACAGAAATATTGGCTCGGTTTCCCTGATGGCGTTCGACAAATTTATGCGATTGTACAAACATTCCGCCGGAACCACAGCAAGGATCATAGACTGTTCCACTAAATGGCTCAATCAGTTCTGCAATCAGTTTTACCACACAAGCAGGCGTATAGAATTCGCCATCTTCCTTAGTGCCGCTGGCAGCATAAATCTGCAAAAAATACTCATAAACGCGACCGATAAGATCTTCTTCGTGAAATCGAGTTTCCGAGATTTTATTAACCTCATCAATCAATGTTTTCATTTTTTCCTTCGGAGCACCTAAAGTCGCATAGAAATTTTGCAGCAACGCTCCTTTCAGAGAAGGGTTAGCTTCCTCAATATCAGCCATTGCCTGATCCAAAATCACGGCAATATCATTTGCCCCTGCATTCTTGACAATGTAGGACCAACGCGCTGTTTCTTTCAGATAGAATACATTTACCGCATTATAGAAAGAGGGCTTCTCTAGGAACACGGGAATGTCGCCATACTGTTCTAAAAGCTCCGCACGGCGCCTTTCAAATTTATCTCCAGCAAATTTCAAAAATGTCAACCCAATCACGGCATCCCTGTTCTTCTCCGTGCTGCCAACACCACGCAAGGCCACGCGGCAGTTCCACAGAACTGTTTCCAAAGTTACCTCTTTATCTTTTTTAGTGGCCTTAGCCATAGTCTAATACCTCATTTCAACTTATTATAACAACCCAGTATAATTGTACCCTAGATGAGCGCGACCGTCAACAAAGGGAATCAATCGCAAACAATTCTAAAATCATACCATTTTACTAGTAATACCGGCTTGAATTAAAGACCAACCACCATCATAGTAGTTGGTCTTTAATTAAGAAACAGTCCTTATTCAAGCATTTGAAAATATTTCAGTGCTTCCACAATCGCCGCTTCCTTTTCCGGCGGACATTTTGGCACTTTAGCATCTTCTTTCTTCGGCAAATTATAGTTCTGCCCCACATCCAGCCCACACTTCCGCTTGACCTGGGAGATATACAGGCTGGACACTTTCAACCCATACTTCTCCAGCACATAGGCTTTGATCTCGTCATAGGTAGCCTTGCTCTCCGCCGCTGTCAAATCCAGCTCGTCCAGATTCAACTCCACCTCGATATGCTGCTTGGTGTTTAGTTTGGACAAAAGTACTACCGTCTCGACGTGCTTCGTCTGCGGGAACAGGTCTACCGGGCAGAACTTGGCGGCGCGCCAGCCGAGGCGAGTGAAGGCGGCGACGTCGCGGGCGAGGGTCTCGGGGTCGCAGCTGACGTAGACGACGCGGCGCGGCTTCATTTTGTTGACTGCCGCGATGCACTCCGGCGTACTGCCCGCGCGGGGCGGGTCAAGGAACACTACATCCGGGTGCAGGCCCTCCCCGGCCGCGGCGGCCATCCATTCGGTGGCGTCGGCGCAGACAAAGCGGACATTTGCAATTTTGTTGCGGCGGGCGTTGGCGGCGGCGTCCTTCACGGCGGCGGGGTTGCTCTCAACACCGATGACCTGTTTGGCCAGCGGTGCAGCGCAGAGGCCAATCGTGCCGATGCCGCAGTAAGCGTCAATAACCGTCTCCCGGCCCGTCAGCTTGGCAAGCTCCAGCGCTTTCTTGTACAGAACCTCGGTCTGTGTGCGGTTGACCTGGTAAAAGCTGCGGGACGAAATGGCAAACTGCGTGCCGCACAGCGTATCCAGCACAAAGCCGGGGCCGTAGAGAGTTTTCTCGCGGTTGCCCAGCACGGCGCTGGAGCGGGTGGGGTTGATATTCTGCACGATGCTGACGACCCAAGGCGCTTTTTTGCGCAGAGCCGTGCAGAAATTCTTGCTGCCGGGCAGGTCGGGGCCGGGCGTGACCAACGTGACCAGCACCTTACCGTCGCCGGAGCTGCGCAGCACGGTATGGCGCAAAAGGCCGGTGCCGCGGTCCTCATCGTAGGCGGTCCAGCGGCAGGCGCGGGCGGCGTCCAGCACGGCGGCGAGCGTCTTATTCAAAATTTTCTCCTGCAAAAGGCAGTCCGCGCCGGGCAGGACACGGTGGGTGCCCTCGGCATACAGGCCGCAGACGAGTTTGCCTCGCTGGGTGGCAAAGCTGGCAATGGCCTTGTTGCGGTAGTGCAGCGGCTCGGCCATGCCCTGCACGGCCTTGACCGGGGCAAACCCGCCCAGCAGTTCCTGCAGGCGGGCCTGTTTTTGGGCAAGCTGTTCACGGTAGGGCAGCGCCAGCAGCGGGCAGCCGCCGCATTTTTTCTCGTAATTGACACAGGTGTTTGGCATAGGAAACGGCCTTTCTCTTGCACATCGCTTGCAAGGCGTGCTAAAATGGTAATAAGAGCAAATCCAAAACGGAGGTACTTACTATGAATGTATTGTTGATCAACGGCAGTCCGCACAAAAACGGCTGCACCAACGCAGCCCTGACCGAGATGGCCAAGGTGCTGAACGAAGCAGGCATCGAGACGACGATTTTCCACATCGGCTCTGCGCCGGTGGGCGGCTGTGTGGGCTGCGGCGGCTGCAGCAAGGCGGGCAAATGCGTGTTCGGCGGCCCTGTGGCCGACGTGCTGCCGCTGGTCGAGAAGGCCGACGGCATCGTGTTCGGCGCGCCGGTCCACTACGCCACGGCGGCGGCCAGCATGCTGGGCTTTATGCACCGGCTGGCCATCAGCGGCGGCAAATACCTGCGCCACAAGCCCGCGGCTGTCGTGACAAGCGCCCGCCGCGCGGGCACGACGACGGCGCTGGAGGCCATGGAGAAGGTGCCGCAGTTCTTTGAGATGCCGCTCATCAGCTCTACCTACTGGCCGATGGTCCACGGCGGCAAGGCCGAGGAGGTTCTCTCCGACGAGGAGGGCCTGCAGATCATGCGCAACCTGGGCCGCAACATGGCGTGGATGCTCAGGTGCATCGAGGCCGGCAAGGCGGCGGGCATTGCGGCACCTGTGGCGGAGAATGACAAGCGGACGAATTTCATCCGGTAAATTTAGCAAATAAAACGGGAGGTCAGAGACCTCCGGCGGGCGGCAGAGCCCCTCAGGCCTCGTGCGCTCGGCCAGTTCCCCACTTCGTGAGGAGCCTCTTGCGCGGGCAAGACCCGCGCAAAGCCTCCCCTGTAAGGGGAGGTGGTCGAGCGCAGCGATGACCGGAGGGGCTTTTGTCGCTTTGCCTTTACGCCAAGCTCTTGCTCCGGCCCCCGTTGACGTCGTCCTCGGTCACGGCCTTGGTCGTTTTATCGGCGGTCTGGGCGTTTTCCGGGGCATGGCCGGTGGGCCAGACGTTCTGCAAAAGTGCGATGATCGGCTCATAATCCTGCGTGCGGGCAGCGGCCGTGACATAGATCGTCTCGCCGCAATCGTAGTCGATCTGGGCAAAGATCGTCTGGTAGCTGCCGCAGTCATAGCGCACTGCCGACACAGCGGCATCGGGTACGGTAAAGCCGATATCATACCGGACCGTGCCGGTCGTTTCCTCCAACTCCTGCCCCGACTGGGCAAGAAAATCCGTGTAGGTGTCGGTGGTCTGCAAAAGCACCACCGTGTAGCTCAGCTGGTTGCCCGTGGTCAGTGACAGTGTGTCGTCCTGCGCCATGACGGGCTGCTCCCATTGGTTCTGGTCATAGACGACAGTCACGCCGTTGTCGCCGTCGCAGGTGGTGTAGTCCGGCTCGGCGCTTGTCACAAAGCTGTCGCCGCCGTAGAGGTAGAGCATCACATCCTGAAAGCTGCACCCGGTCAGGGTCAGGGCAGTCAGCGCGGCGAGGGCCGCAGCGGTCCATTTTTTCATAAGTCTGTTCCTTTTATAATAGCATAATGGCGTAAAAGCCCAGCGCCGACGCGGCCAGCACAAAGGCGTTCCAGCCAAGCACGGCAAAGACGCTGCCGAATGCGAGACCGGCCAGCACGTCGCTGATATAGTGTACGCCGGTCACGACGCGGGAAATCGCAATGAGAACGCCCAGCACGGCCAGCACCGCGCCGAGCGGCGGCAGTACGTACCACGCCGTCCCGGCAATGGCCGCCGCCGAAAAGCAGTGGCGGCTGGGCATGCTCTGGCCGGTCTTGTCCTTGGGGAAAAGCGGCGTAAAGCCCAGCGCCGTGTAGGGCCGCGGGCGGTCAATGAGCTTGCGCACCAGCGTGCCGACGACGAACGCCGACGCGGGCACGACGAGCGCGGGCCAAAGCTGTCCCATCCGGTGCCACGCCAGCCAGGCCAGCATACCCAGGTACAGCAGGTAGACGAGCACCACGGCGCTGCGGCTGACGAGCCGCAGCGCCTTTTTGGCGGCTGGCCGTGCATTGAACCACCCGATGACGGCGCGATATTGCTCTGCGTTCATAGGGGCATCCTCCCGGAAATAATTGTACAGTATAAGAATAACATTCTGCAAAAGGCTTGTCAAACGGCGGGTGGAATGTTTATAATGTGTTTGCATGGTTGGCTGGAAAAGCCTTGTTTCCGCCCGAAGCATTTCGGATTACCGCAGGGCTCTCTCCCCCACGCAGAGGGGGCCGAGAAGAAAAACGGGAGGTTTGTCCCTTTGTTTGGTTTTGCAAATGGGCTGCTGGCGTTTCTGGCGCTGGCGGCTGTGCTTGATTTTCTGCCCGTGCTGCGGCACAGGCGCGTCCCTGCTGTCTGGTGGGGCGAGGAACGGCTGCTGTTCACCACGCGCTGTGCGTCGGTGCGCCAAAAATACGGTGCATGGGCGTTTTTGCTGGGCGTGATGGTGTATGAGTTCATCGTTGTGTTCAACAACAGCATGGCGCGGGAAAACTGGCCCTGGCTGCAGACGCGGGTCTCCCCCGTGCTGGACTGGGTCATGTATCTCTGCTTCGGCTTTAAGATCCTGCTGGGCACAAAATACAATGGCCGCAGCATGGTCTGCGCCGGGCTGCTGTACTTTGTGGCGCGGTGGGTCTACTTCAACGGGCAGAACATCTGGTGGCTGGGGCTTTGCGTGGCCCTGCTGGCCGCCAAGGACGTGCCGCTGCGCCGTGTGATGAAGGCATTTCTGGCCTGCGGCGTGCCGACGCTGGCGCTGGTGGAGCTGCTGCACTTTGCGGGCATCATCGCGCCCGACGCGGCCAGTGAGCGCAACGGCAGCTACCGCCTGATGTTCGGCTACGGCCACCCCAACACCTTCGGCGGGGTGATGTTCGGCCTGCTGCTGGCGTGGGTGCTGCTGCGCCGCGCCAGGCTGACCTGGCCGGAACTGGCGGGTGTGGCCGCCGTGGGCGTGTTCCTGATGGTCGGCCCCAAGTCCCGGTCCGCGGCGCTCTGCACGTTTTTGCTCGTTTTGCTGCTGGCACTGGCAAAGCTGCGCACCCGCAGGGGGCTGCACCCGGGCAGCAGACCGCTGGCAGCGCTCTGCGCGGCCACGGTGCCGGTGCTGGCCGCGGTCAGTTATATTTTACCGCTGTTCGTCGTAAAAATCGGGCCGTGGGCCAACGACATCGGCCCCAGCTGGCTGAAGAAGCTCGACGACCTGCTGACCTGCCGCATCTCGCTGGCATGGGCGGCATACCGGGTGTTCGACATAAAAATTGCGGGCCAGATGCTCCCGGACTGGCCCGCGCTGGACAATATTTTTGTGTATCTGCTCTACCTGACTGGCCCCGTGATGGTCGTGCTGGTCTGCGCACTGATGATGACGGCGCTGTACGGCTATGCCCGACGCGGGCAGTGGCAGGCCGTGGCCTGCCTTCTGGTCATGCTGGCCTATGGCTACATGGAGAGCCAGGTCACCCACCTGACCAGCGACCCCGCGCTGCTGCTGCTCTGCGGCGCGGTGTTTGCACTGCCGCGGGAACGGTGGTTGGATGAATAAAAGACAGCCGACGTAAAGCTCCGCGGGCGGATATGGAATCCGCCCCTACGGCGTGTGCGCGGGCGAGCAATGCCCGCCCGCGCAGCGTCCACCGCGTTTACTCCTCCGGGTAGGCGTCGGCGGAAATTTCCACGGTTTCCTCCTCCGAAGCGGCTTCGGCGCCGGCCTTGGCGGCAGTGATAAGCCCTGTCACCTCGCCGGACGGTTTTTGCAGTAAATATGCCCCCACGGCCTTAGCCTTGTAGACCAGCAGCACACAGTAGGTGTCATGGTCGCCCGTAGAGAGCTGCGGGCAGAGCACAGTCCACTTTTCCACGGTCTTGCCCTTGTAATCGGCCAGGTCAAGGCCGCTTTCCTGCACGATCTGGTTGAAGGCGGCAAAGCTGTCGTCCCACTTTTTGGGGATCTTCACTTTGTCCACCGCCGCACTGGCCAGGTCGGTGTCAAAGCCGTAGCCGGTAAAATAAGTCCCGATGTCCTGCGTGGTCTCGATGCCCGGCACCGCCGCGGCGGACGCCGTGACTGCCCCACCGGAAAAATGTACCGCCGCGGCCACCGTGCCGCACAGGCAGACGGCGCACAGAGCCAGCGCGCCCGCCTGCCGCAGACCGGGTTTTGTAACGGTAAATAAAAACATAAGCGCAGCCCCCTCACACATTGTCAATGCAATGTATGCGGGGGCTGCGCGTTTTATGTGTTCAGTGCGCGGCGTGTGGCGGGCGCATATTGAATGCGCCCCTACGACGAAATGCGGCACCCTGTCCGTAGGGGCGGATTCCATATCCGCCCGCAATGGCAACGGCCATACGCATTACTTATACTGCTGTTTCGGCGCGTACCACTGGAAAATGACCGCGTCGTTCTCGGCCTCGAGCTTCCGGGTGTCATGCTCGGGCAGGGCGGTCCACATGACCATCATGGCACCCAGGCGCGCACAGAGACGCACGGCCCAGTTGCGCTTTTCGGGGCACCAGGCGATAAAATCAGGCCGCCCCAAAAAGTTGCCCAGGCAGTGGGAGAACACGAACGCGGGCACGGGATGTGCACCGGTCTTGCGGTAGCTCCGGTAGCTGTCGGCCAGCTGACCGCGCAGCAGACCGGGGGCCTGCCGTCGCACGATGCCCACAACGCGGGGGTCGAAGCTCTCGATGCAGTAGGGGCCGGGGTAGGTTTTCAGCTCGGCAATCGTTGCGCGGCAAAGCTCCTCCAGATAGGTATGCTTGTACTCGCTGCGGCTCTTGATCTCGACGATCAGCGGCGTGTCGGGGTTGGCCTCGGCGACGGTGCGCAGCATATCGGCAAACAGAGGCGGGTGCTCGTCGCTGCCGGCCAGCGGCTGGGCCGAGAACTCTGCCCAAGGCATATCATGGACAAAGCCCTTGGCCGGGGTCATACGATCCAGCGTATCATCGTGAAAAACAACAAGCCGCCGGTCCGCGGTAAACTGTACATCCAGCTCAATGCCGTAGCCGTTTTTGGCCGCCGCGGCAAAGGCGGGCAGGCTGTTCTCCGGCGGGCGCTGATCCTTGCCGAAGAACCCGCGGTGTGCGCAGTTGCGGCCCAGAAACGGCGCACGCAGGGCGTCCCGCCGCTTGCCCGGCCAGACGGCGAACAGCGTCAGAACCACCAGAAGTAAGACAATGCAAAGCAGAATTTTCATAATCGCTCACGCTCCTGCCGTCATTGTACCGCGTACAGCGGCAAATTGCAACAGGTTTTGCAAAAAGGGTGCCTTTCCGTAAAGTTATATGGCAGGACCCGGATATAAGCAAACATTTTTATAAAAATTTTATTTTTTTTCACAATTCTTCCACTCTTGCATTGTATTGTGGTAATATAGACGTATAAGGAGGGCATTCCTATGGCTAAAATTCTGATCGTGGATGATGAGCCGCGCATCCGGGACCTCATCCGCGAGCATCTGCAATACGCGGGCTTTACCTGTGAGGAGGCCGGCGACGGCACCGCTGCGCTGAGCGTGCTGAGCCAGGGCGGCATTGATCTGGTAATTCTGGACATTATGATGCCGTTTATGGACGGCATGACCTGCCTGCGGGAGATGCGCACCCGCAAGATCATGACCCCCGTGATCATGCTGACCGCCCGCAGTGAGGAATACGACAAGCTGACCGGGCTGGAGAGCGGCGCCGATGACTATGTCGTCAAGCCGTTCTCCCCGCGGGAGCTGGTCGCCCGTGTTAAGGCTGTGCTGGCCCGCACGATGCCCAAGCCCGCCGAGGCCACCGGGAGCTATACCTTCGGCGATTTGTCCATCGACACGGCCAGCCACAGCGTAAAGGTGGCCGGGCAGGAGGCGTCGTTGACCCCGAAGGAGTTTGACCTGCTGGTTTTTCTGGTCAGCAACAAGGGCATTGCGCTGAGCCGCGAAAAGATCCTGCAAAAGGTCTGGAACTATGACTATTACGGCGAGGACCGCACCGTCGATACCCACGTCAAGATGCTGCGCGGCCATCTGGGTGCCTGCCGTAAGATGATCGTGACCGTGTGGGGCATCGGGTACAAGTTTGACCCGGACGCTGTATGAAAAAGGACGAAATAAAGCAAAAGCGCCCCTTTGCGCCCGGCATCCAATGGCAGCTGATGCTCTTTATCGGCGGCATCACGCTCTTTACGCTGCTGCTGGTGTGGGGGATCATCACCTACGCGCTGGAGCCGCAGTACAACCGCAACATTCGTGCCAAGCTGGACAGCAAGGCCGCCGCCATCACGGCGCTGATCGACCAGTCGGACGCGGAAATTTCAAGCCGCACCTATCAGGGGCTCTATCTGAACGATGAATTCTGGAGCGGCGTGAGCCAGACGTTTCGGGACAAAAAAATCAACGTTGACGGCAACTGCGTGGATTTCTCCGATTCAACGCTGCGCTGCCTGAAAGCCTACGAGAGCATGTACCCCTGCCTGCTGCATGAGAGCACCGGCGCGTTCGGCGGGGAGTTCGGCTACAATCTGGACACCCGCATTGCCATTCAGCTGCGGCAAAAGCTGTTTCAGGACGGCTCGCTGTACCAGATCGTAAAGATCGGCTCCTCGATGCAGATGTGCGTCGGGCGGCTCTCCGCCGACGGGCAGTACGGGGTTATTGTCTCGGCAAGTCTGGCGCAGATCACGACGGCTGCCGAGGTGCTGCGCGCGATCCTTGGGCCTGTCGCGTTGATTCTGCTGGTGCTGGACCTGCTGCTGGCGATACTTTTCAGCCGCTGGTTCACGAACCCGATCCGCAAGCTGTCCAACGGCGCGCAGGAGATCGCCTCCGGCAACTACGATGTGCAGATCAAGGTGGAACGCCACGATGAGATCGGACGTCTGGCCGAGGATTTCAACCACATGGCCGCTGAGGTCAAGCGCAGCGCCCAGCTCGAAAAGGACATTCTGGCGAACGTCAGCCACGACCTGCGCACCCCGCTGACCCTGATAAAGGGCTACGCCGAGACCGTGCGCGACCTGACCGGCAGCGACGACGCCAAGCGTACCGAGCAGTGCAGCATCATTGTCGATGAGACGAACCGGCTTTCCACGCTCGTCAACAGCGTGATGGAGCTGAGTAAAGTGCAGAGCGGTGCGGAAAGGCCGAATCTTGTTGACTTTGACATGAGCGACCTCTGCTTTGAGGTCGCGGGCCGCTACGACGCGCTGTGCGACAAAAATCACTGGCAGCTTGATTTGCAGGCCAACGAGCCCTGCCCGGTCAGTGCCGACCCCGCCATGATGGAGCGGGTCATGCACAACCTGCTGGGCAATGCGTTCCACCACATCGGTGCGGACGGTGTCGTTGTGCTGCGGGCCATCCCGCAGGAGAAGGGCTGCCGCATTGAAATCGAGGATCACGGCCCCGGCATTCCGCCGGAGGATCTGCCTTACATTTTTGACCGCTACTATCGTGCGCGGCAGGACAGCGGGCGCACCGGCACCGGCTTGGGCCTGTCCATCACGAAGGCAATTTTACAGCAGCACGGCTTCGCCTTCGGCGTTGATAGCGCCGTTGGCCGCGGCTCGACCTTCTGGTTTGAGATGAAGGATACGCGGAAATAGCAGCCCTGCTGCCGCGTAGAGGCCGGGCATGCCCGGCCCGCAGCCTTCCCGCAAGTGCCCGTTTACCGTACACGTCAGGGCCGGACATGTCCGGCCCCTACAAACCTACCTAAAGGGAGTACGCTATGGAAAACCTGAACACACAAATGGACGACCAACTGAAAAACCGCGTTGCGGAGCTGAACCGCGCCAACGACGAAAACCGCGACGGCAGGCTGGACGCCGCCGACCTGAAGGCGCAGCTCAACCGCATTGAGGCCCAGCTGGAATTACAGGATCAGCAGAACCGCGGCATCATTGCCAACCAGCGCAAGCGCATGGTGCTGAGCGTCGTGCTCTGCGTGATCATTCTGGCGGCACTGGCGTTCTTCAGCTGGCGGATGAACGAGGCCTACGTCAACGTTATGGACGCCTGCAACCGCGTGAACGATCTGGCCGACACCGTTCAGACCAGTCTGGACACACTGGATCAGGCCCAGCTGGACAGCATGATGCAGGATCTGCCGGAAATCACCGCACAGCTGAAAAAGGTCGATGTTGACGCCCTGAACAAGGTCCTGACCGAGCTTCCCGCCCTGATGGATACCGTCAACAGCCTGCAGACCCAGGTACAGAACATCTCGAACTGGTTCAGCAGCTTAGGGTCGGTGTTTGGACGGTAAAGGTAAATAAAAATAAGAAAGCCTTCCCCCTTGGGGGAAGGTGCCCGAGGCTCTGACCGAGGGCGGATGAGGGGCAGCCTTCCGGCTGCGGCCCGGTTACGGGTTGCAGCGGAAGGCTGCCCCTCATCAGTCCGCTGCGCGGACAGCTTCCCCCGCGGGGGAAGCCTTTTGGGTTGCGGCCTTATGGTAATACGCCCACCGCGGCGAGCCATCCTCAGTGTAGATCCTCCCGCACCTCACAAACCCGCTCTTTTCCAGCGCGCGCTGCATGTAGACGTTATCGGCGTGGGTGTCGGCACGCACAGGCAGACCCTGCCGCAGGCACCAGTCAATACAGAATTGCCCGATGCCGCGCACCTGCCCTGCCGACGCCATCCGGTGGATCGTTGCGTAGGGCAGGTCCTCTGGCCAGGCACCGTCCTCCATGATGCGATAGGTCGGCTCGTCGCCGGGGATCAGGCAGAACACGGCCTGTATGGCCCCCTCCCCCATCACCACATAGCAGACGCCGCGCTCGATCTCGGCGGCCAGGCGCGCCGCGCCGGGGTAGCTGTCCGGCCACTGGTGCGGGTTGCCATGGGTGCGCATGAAAGCCCGCGCGTTGTCAAAAATCTGCAAAAGCGTCGGCAGGTCCGCCGCCGCGGCCCTGCGTACTGTCAGCTTCATAACCATCCTCTCCCTTTGGTAAAAAAGTATACCACAACCGCCGCGGGCGGGCAATACGCCCTTGCATCTCCACCGATGTTGTGGTACACTATAGCTGCAAAAAGTTAGACAAGTCAAACTTTCAAAGTGAAAGAGGATTGTAGATATGACACTGGCGGATTTGAAAATCGGGCAGGATGCTGTACTGCGCACCATCGGCGGCCAGGGCGAGCTGCGCCACCACCTGCTGGACATGGGCCTGACCCCCGGCACCGAGGTCACCCTGCGCAAGGTCGCGCCGATGGGCGACCCCATCGAGGTCGAGCTGCGCGGCTATGAGCTGACGCTGCGGCTGGACGACGCGGCGAAAATCGAAGTGGAGAACGTCCACGAGACGGACCGCGCCGCCCGCAGTGAGGAGCGCCACGCCGCGGTGCCCCACCCCGGCGTGGGCGAGCTGCGCAAGGCCCCCAGCTACCATGACCGCAAGAGCGGGGCCGAAATCCCCAAAGGCCAGCCGCTCCGGTTCGCGCTGGCCGGCAACCAGAACTGTGGCAAAACGACGCTTTTTAACCAGCTGACAGGCTCCAACCAGCACGTCGGCAACTTCCCGGGTGTGACGGTGGACCGCAAGGACGGCGTCATCCGCGGCCATGCCGAGGCTACCGTCACCGACCTGCCGGGCATCTACAGCCTGTCCCCCTATTCCAGTGAGGAGATCGTCACCCGCGATTTTCTGCTCAACACGCACCCGGACGGCATCATCAATATTGTGGATGCGTCCAACATCGAGCGCAATCTGTACTTAACGATGCAGCTCATGGAGCTGAACATTCCGCTGGTTCTGGCGCTGAACATGATGGATGAGGTCCGCGCTAACGGCGGCACCATCATGGTCAACGAGCTGGAGGAGCTGCTCGGCGTGCCGGTTGTGCCAATTTCCGCCGCCAAGAATGAGGGCATTGACGAGCTGGTCGAGCACGCCCTGCATGTGGCCCGCCACCGCGAGACACCGGGCCGCATTGACTTCTGCGACGCCGGGGACGGCGCGGGCGGTGCGGTGCACCGCTGTGTACACGCCGTAAGCCATCTGATCGAGGATCACGCTGCCCGCACCGGGCTGCCGCTGCGTTTTGCCGCAACAAAGCTGGTCGAGGGCGATACGCTGATCGAATCCGCGCTGGACCTCGATGCGAACGAGACCGAGCTGCTCGGTCACACGATTGCCGAGCTGGAAAGTGAGACGGGTCTGGACCGCGAGGCAGCACTGGCGGATATGCGGTTCAACTTTATTGAACGCCTCTGCGACAAAACCGTTGTGCGCCCCGGCGAAAGCCGCGAGCACAAGCGCAGTGTGGCCATTGACCGCATCCTGACCGGCAAATACACCGCCCTGCCCTGCTTTATCGGCATTATGGCGCTGGTATTCTGGCTGACGTTCGGTGTCATCGGCGCGGGCCTGTCCGACCTGCTAACACTGGGCATTGACGCGCTCACCAACCTGACCGACCACGCACTGACGGTCTACGGCATCAACCCCGTTGTGCACAGCCTTGTTATTGACGGCATCTTTGCGGGCGTGGGCAGCGTGCTGAGCTTCCTGCCGACCATCGTCACGCTGTTCTTCTTCCTGTCGATTCTGGAGGACACCGGCTATATGGCGCGTGTAGCCTTCGTCATGGATCAGCTGCTGCGCCGCATCGGACTTTCGGGCCGCAGCTTTGTACCCATGCTCATCGGCTTCGGCTGCTCGGTGCCCGCCATCATGGCCACCCGCACGTTGTCCAGTGACCGTGACCGCAAAATGACGATCCTGCTCACCCCGTTCATGAGCTGCTCGGCCAAGCTGCCGATCTACGCCCTTTTCACGACGGCGTTCTTCCCCCGGCAGTGGCGTGCCGTCGTGATGATCGGGTTGTACATCACGGGCATCCTGTGCGGCATCCTGTACGCGATCCTGCTGAAATTCACCAAGTACAAGGGCGAGCCTGTCCCCTTCGTCATGGAGCTGCCCAACTACCGTTTTCCCTCGGCGCGCAGCGTCTGCCAGCTGATTTGGGAGAAGGCCCGCGACTTTTTGCAGAAGGCCTTCACCATTATCTTTGTGGCAACGGTGCTGATCTGGTTCCTGCAGACCTTTGACATGCGCCTGAACGTGGCCGCTTCGGCGGACAAGAGCCTGCTGGCGGCCATCGGCAGTTTTATTGCCCCCCTGTTCAGGCCGCTGGGCTTTGGCGACTGGCGCGTTTCCACCGCGCTGATCACCGGCTTTACGGCCAAGGAGAGCGTTGTCTCTACGCTGACGGTCCTTCTGGGCGGGGACACCGCCGCACTGACCACGCTGTTTACCCCGTTCACGGGCATCGTGTTTCTGGTGTTTACCCTGCTGTACACGCCCTGCGTGGCCGCGATTGCTGCCGTCAAGCGTGAGCTGGGCGGTGCCCGCGCCGCAGCAGGCGTCGTTTTGATGCAATGCGGTATTGCATGGATCGTGGCATTTGTGGTACACTGTGTAGGAACGGTGTTCGGCCTGGTGTGAACCGCGCCGGAAAGCACCCCTACAGATACGTATGAGGTAGTATACGATATGGCAAGTGTTATCATTGTTGTGATTATTTTTGTGCTGCTGGCGCTGGCAATCCTGTTCATCTGCCAGAACGGCGGCTGGCAGGGCGGCTGCGGCGGCAACTGTGCCAGCTGCCACAGCAAATGCGCCGAAGCGGAAAAAAAGCCGAAGAAATAACTCTTCCCTCCCTCTGCGAGGGAGGGGGCCAGGAATTTTGCTCCCCTTTTGCAAGGGGAGCTTTTTTCTTGCCCTGCTGTTGCACAAATGCACAAAAACGGGTATACTTATAAATAAGTATAATTTCAGGGAGGCATTGCCCATGAAAGCTGATAAATACCGCTTCGACGGTGCCCGCACCTGTGACCTGCGGGCGCTCTTCTGCAACGGCAAAGAGGATGCAACGGACAAAGACGAAATTCCGGCCAAAACTGCCGAGAATCTGCAAAAGATGACCGCATTGGAGGCTGAACGCTGATGCCGCCCATCCGTGTTTTACAGGTCATGCCCGCCATGGACGCCGGCGGTATGGAGACCTTTGTCATGAACGTCTACCGCACGATCGACCGGGAGAAGGTCCAGTTCGATTTTCTCTATCATTACGATAAGCCGTGCTTTTTTGACGATGAAATCCGTGCGCTGGGCGGGCGCGTCTTCAAGCTGACCGTCCGGCAGGACAACAACCTGCCCCGCTACCTGCGTGAATTGCGGGCGCTGTTTGCCGCCCACCCCGAGTGGCGCATCATCCACGGCCATTACAGCGGGTTTGGCATGTTCTACACCCCCGCGGCACGGCGCGCGGGTATCCCCGTGCGGTGCGGCCACAGCCACAATACCGCGTATGAGCGCAATTTCGTGGGGCGGCTCGATCATTTTATGAGCAGCTTTTTCAACATCGGCCTGACGGACCGCTTTGCGTGCAGTGAGAAGGCCGGGCAGATGCTTTTTGGCAAGCATCCGTTCACTGTCGTGCCCAACGGTATCGACACGGCGCGGTTTGCCGCCCGCGACCCGCAGCGCCGTGCGCTTTTGCGCGGTGAGCTGGGTGTGACCGATCAGGAAATCCTGTTCGGCCATGTGGGGCGGTTTTCCGACCAGAAGAACCACCCGGGACTGCTCAAAATTTTTGCCGCCGTGCGCACCCGCCTGCCCAAGGCACGGCTGGTGCTGCTGGGCGGCGGCGACCCCGCCTACGTGGAGAAAATGCAGGCGCTGGCCGCCGAGCTCGGCCTTGGCGACAGTGTGATCTTTGCGGGCGTGCGCAGCAACATCCAGAGCTTTTACGACGCGATGGACGCCTTTTTGCTGCCCAGCCTTTTCGAGGGTCTGCCCGTCGTGCTGGTGGAGGCGCAGACCGCGGGTCTGCCTTGCTTTGTGGCCGACACGGTGGACCGCGGCGCGGCGTTCAGCGACAAGGTAAAATTCCTGCCGCTGAACGACACCGCCGCGTGGGCAAACACAATTGCGGCGGCCTCCTTCCGCCGCGACCCGCAGGCGCGGGAGAAGGCCATTAAGGCCGGATATGACATCCACACGAGCGCCGAGGTCCTGCAAGCCTTTTACCTGCGCCGTTATGCCGAGGTGACGCCATGAAGCCCTGTGAGATCGCAGTCATCGTACCTGTACATAATGCGGCGGCGTTCCTGACCTCCTGCACCGACGCGATTGCTGCCCAGAAATTTGACGGCTTCCGGTGTATTCTTGTGGAAGACGGCTCCACCGACGACTCCCCCGCGCTCTGCGATGCCATCGCGGCGGGCGACCAGCGCTTTGTGGCGCTGCACCAGACCAACAGCGGTGTCTGCGCGGCCCGCACGGCGGGTGTGCGCGAGGGGCGGGCGCTGGGGGCCAAATGGTTTGCGTTCTGCGACGCGGACGATTTGTACCACCCCGAGTTTCTGGACACGCTGTATGCGGCGGTGACGAACAGCGGGCTGCCGCTGGCCTGCTGCCGGTACGATACCTTTACCGACACCGTGCCCGCCGACGCGCCCGCGCCCTGCAACAGCAAGATCCTGCGAAGCCCCGCCCATCTGGACGCGCTGCTGCATGACCACGCCGTGGATTACGGCCTGTGGAACAAGTTGTTCTCCGCTGACCTGCTGACCGAGGAGATGCTCGACAATGGGCTGGCCTATAACGAGGATCTATTGGCGAACTGGCGTGCATTTTTAACCGCTCCGGGGTGTGCGTTCTGCGATTTTGCAGGCTATCACTACCGCCAGCACGCGGCCAGCGCCAGCCACCGCGCCCTGCCGCCGCAGAGCATCGACGACCAGCGCCGCGCCGCTGCGGAGATCCGCGCCACAGCCCCCGCCGAAATGCAGCAGAGCGTGAACGCCTTTTACTATGAAAAGCTCGTCTATCTGGCCAGTATGATCCTGCGCCGTGCCAACGCCGCAGACTACCGCGTCCAGTTGAACGAGCTGAAGATCGGCATTGCCGCGGGGGCCGACGACCCGCAGCTGGGGCGCAATCCGCTGCTGCCCCGGAGCATCCGTTTTTCGGCCTGGCTGACGCTGCACATGCCGCGGCTCTGGCAGTGGGCGTGCCGAAATTTCTTGAAGGACCGACAATAATGCGCATTTTACTTGTACTGGACCGGGTGGAAAACCCCGCCAGCGCCAACGCCCTGATGGGCTTTCGGCTGGCGGAGCAGCTGCTCCGCCGCGACCATACCGTACATATTTTGACCCTCTGGGACGGCCTGCACACCCCGCCCGCCCCGCCGGAGGGGGCCATGCAGCACCTGCTGGCCTTTGCCGACGAGCGCCAGATGAACGAGGCGCTGGAAAACGGCCAAAAGGGCGGCACGCCGGTGCCGCTGCGGCTGGCCCGGCTGGCTGCACACCCCGCGGCAGCGGTGGCGGCGTTCCGCCAGCTGGTGCTGAAGCAGCCCCGCCGCACCGTGGACAGTCGGCGGGAAATCGAGCGGCTGGACGCCGAATTTCACTTTGACGCAGTCTGTGCCGTCTGTGCGCCCTACCGCACGGCGTTTGCGCTGGAAGCTGCCGCCATCCGCGGGAAGAAATTTTTGTGGCAGCTGGACCCCTATGCCTCCAACCGGGACTACTCAGCCCCGGGCGGCTTTGCGCGGGAGGGGCAGCTGCTGGACGCGCTGGACGGGACCTTCGTCACGCCGCAGGCCCTGCCCGACTACACCGAAGGCGCCCCGCTGGCCCCGTGGCGGGAAAAGGTACACGTTCTGGGCTTTCCAACGCTGCTGCCGCGGGTCATGGAGCCGGTGGAACACGACGATATACAGTGTGTTTTCTGCGGCAGCCTGCACCCCGGTATGCGGGAGCCCGGCTTTGCACTGGCGCTGTTCCGCGCACTGCACGACGACGCTGTAACATTAACGATGGCGGGCGGCGGCTGGGAGCGCTTTGAAGCCGATGCCGACGAGACAGCCCGTGCTCTGGGTGCAAAATTTGTGCGCCCCGGCCTGCTGCCGCCCGACGAGGCCGCCGCGCTGGAAAACCGCGCCGACGTGCTTGTAAGCTTGGGCAACACCTATGACAACCAGATGCCCAGCAAGCTGTTTGGCTATTTTGCCACCGGCAAGCCGGTACTGCATCTGGCTGTGAGCGAGAACGACCCCACCCTGCCCTATCTGGCGCGCTACCCGCTGGCGCTGGTTTTGCACCGGAAGGACGGCGTCACGCCGGGCACCGTGGCAAAGCTGCACAGCTGGCTGCACAATGTACAGGGTCATGCCCTGCCCTTTGCCCAGACGGCAAGGCTCTACCCCGAGTTCACCCCGGAGAAGGTCGCGGAGGAGTTTTTAAAGTGGTTGTGAGCGGTCAGCTGCGGCCATTCAAGAGAAAATAAAGGAGTCCCTATGCACATTCTTTGGCTTGTCAGAACCACCCTGCCGCAGGCGGCGGCTGCCTGCGGGCTGGCCGGAGCCAGCGATGTCAGCGGCAGCTGGCTGACCGGGCAGCTGGCCGCGCTGCGCGCCTGCCCTGATCTGCACCTGACCGTGCTCTGCGTGGGCAAAGAGGATGCCGACGGCACCGCGGACGGCGTGCATTACCGCGTCGTGCGCGACACTGCCGCCTTTGCGCCGCTTTTGCAGGCCGAGCGCCCCGACCTTGTGCATATATGGGGCACCGAGTTTGACCCCGCCGCCGTCATGGCCGACGCTGCCCGCGCATCAGGCCTGCCCGTGCTGTTCAGCGTACAGGGCGTTATGCGGGACTGCGCCGCGCACCTCTGCGACGGCGTACCCGAAAAATACTGCCGTTCCGGTGCGCTGTGGCACGCCATTGATAAAATCATTCCCGGCGAGCTGCTCGACAATATGCAGGTGAGCTTTGACGCACTGGCCGCAAAGGAGGCCGCAGCGCTGGCCGACGCCCGCTATGTGACGGGCCGCACGGCGTTTGACCGCGCCGCCTGCGCCGCGCTGGCCCCCCACGCCCGCTACTATCCCTGCAACGAGACACTGCGTCCGCTGTTTTATACGGGTACGCTGTGGCATGCGCGGGACTTTGCCGCCGCGCCGGTGCTGCTGCTGCCCCAGGGCAACTACCCGCTGAAAAACCTGCACACCGTCATCCAGGCGCTGCCTGCCGTGCTGGCCGAGTGCGGTGACGCCGAGCTGCGCATTGCGGGCTGGCCGCCGCTGGACAAGGGCCCGCTGCTGCGCCCGGTCATTGACCGAATGTTCCCCTACAAGCTCTACTGCAAGCGGCTGGCCGCACAGCTGAGCGTGACGGAGCACATCCGCTACACCGGGCCGCTGGATGCCGCGGCCATGCGGCAGGCGTATCTGGAGGCAGACGTCTTTTTGCTGCCGTCCGGCTGCGAGAACAGCCCCAACAGCTTAGGGGAGGCCATGCTGCTGGGCCTGCCCTGCGTCGCCAGCGCCGTGGGCGGTATTCCTTCGATGCTGGCGAACGGCACCGAGGGCCTTTTGTACGGCGATGCGCTGGACGCCAACGCGCTGGCCCGCGCCGTTTTGCAGGTGCTGCACAGCCCCGACGGCGGTACGGCCATGGGCCGGGCGGCCCGTGCCCGCGCACTGCAGACCCATGATGCGGCCCGCAACGCCGCTGATTTACTGCACATCTACGAAAGCATTTTGCAGGAGGAGCACCCGTGAGCATTTCCGTCATCATCCCCTGCTACAGGGCCGCGGCCACGCTGCGCCGCGCGGTGGACAGCGCCCTGACCGGTGCGCCCGCCGATTTGGAGGTCCTGCTCGTCGACGACGGCAGCCCCGACGACACGGGCGCCCTCTGTGACGAATTGGCAGCCGCTGACCCGCGCGTCAGGGCGCTGCATCGTGCAAACGGCGGCGCGGGTGCGGCCCGCAATACCGGGCTGGACGCCGCGCACGGGGACTGGGTGCTGTTTTTGGATGCCGACGATGCGCTTTTACCCGGTCTGTGGGCCGCGCTGGACGCCCTGTCCACCGACGCCGACATGATTTTGTTCGGCCTTACGCGGGAAAGCAGCGGTTCGGTCAAGCCCACCGACTACCTGCCCGCGGGGTTCTGCCCGGACTTACAGGCTCTCGGCAGTGCGCTCTCCCCCCTGCTGTTTGACACGGGGCTGCTGGCCGCGCCCTACCCCAAGCTGTTCCGCCGCGCGGCCATCGGGGCGGTGCGGTTTGATGCGCGCCTTGCCATCAACGAGGACGTGCTGTTTAACATACAATTTTTACAGAATACCTCTGCCATTTATTGTCTGGATGGTGTATACTATAAGCAGTATGATACCGAGGCCGGCAGTCTGTCCCGCCGCCTGCGGGGGGACTTGCTGGACGCCGAGCGCGTGACCCGCCCGGCGCTGGCCGATTTACTGCGGCAAAACGGCATCGACCCGGCCCCCTATGAGGCCGCGAGCCGTCTGCGGGCCTGCCTGAACCAGTACGGTCTGCTGACCGGCTGTAAGGGCACGCTGTCCTATGCAGAGCGCCGCGCGCTGTTTGCTGAAATTTTAGCCGACCCCGCCGCCCGCAAAGCCCTGCGGGAACGCCTGCGGAATGACCCGAACAGGCTTCTGGCCGTGCCGTACCGCATTGGCGTGGTGTGCAATTGGCCGGGGCTGCTGGCGGGGTATACGATGGCGAAGCAACGGCTGCTGTAATGCGGGCGGATATGGAATCCGCCCCTACGGATGCCTCCGCGTAGGGGCCGGACATGTCCGGCCCTCCACCTCGCCAAAACGACCATCTTCCGCTGTGCTGCGGGCCGGGCATGCCCGGCCCCTACAAAGTTGCTTTAGAAGGAAAAGCCTATGTCCGACCATCCCAAAATCAGCATAATCTCCACAGTCTACAACACGGGGCCGTACCTGCGCCCGGCTGTGGAGAGCATTCTGGCCCAGACGTTCACCGACTTTGAGCTGCTGCTTGTCGATGACGGCAGCCATGACGGCTCCGCCGCGGTCTGCGACGCGCTGGCACAGGAGGATGCCCGCATCCGGGTGTTCCACCAGCCGAACGGCGGCCCGGCCCACGCCCGCAACACCGGGCTGGACAACGCCCGCGGCGACTACATCGGCATAGTCGATTCCGATGATTTGATAGAACCGACCATGTTTGCAACGCTGTACAGCGCCGTGCAGGTCGATGGCGTGCGGCTGGCCGCCTGCGCGGGCGACTGCATCGACGCCGACGGCAAAAAAATCGAAGGCCGCATGGTCACGATCCGTCAGGGCGGCGTGCGCGATGCGCAGGAGCTTTTGCTCGAGGCGTTCCAGACCGGCAGCTTTTACGGACCTTTAAGTTGGAACAAGCTGTTCGACGCGCGGTTGTTTAAGGAAAAGGGCATTCATTACGATGAGACGATGCTTTTCGGTGACGATGCCAGCGTGCTGCACCGTGTATTTGAGGGTGAGCGCTGCAACTGCCTGACCGATGTGCTTTACCATTACCGCACCCGCGCCGGGCAGATCACAACGGCGGGCTTTCCGCCGCGCAAGACCGACGACCTGCGGATGTACTGGGAGTGGCTGCAATACTTCTCGGCCCGTCCCGGGCGCGAGGAGTACTACGACTGGGCCGTTGTGCGGTACTGGAAGATCTTTTACCAGTTCTGGTGCCAGTCCGATGCGGCGGGCAACCTGCCCGAGGTCAGGCCAAAGTTTATGGCGCACAAAAAGCATTTGGATGCCATTTTGCCCGACATACTGGCAAGCAAATACCTGCCGCTGGGCGAGAAGCTGCGGGCTGCCGCGTTCTGCGCCAGCCCCACGCTGACCTACGGCGCGGCGGCTGCCTGGGGACGCCTGCATACGAGGAAGGGGAAATAAATTATGGAACATATCGCGATCAGTGTAATCGTGCCGATCTACAACACGAAGCCCTACCTGGCCGAGTGCATCGAGAGCATTCTGGCCCAGAAGATCAATGTGCCCATCGAGGTGCTTCTCATCGACGACGGCTCCACCGACGGCTGCGGAGAGGTCTGCGACAAGTACGCCGCCCGTGATGAGCGCGTGCGGGTCATCCATCAGGAGAACCAGGGCCTGTCCGCCGCGCGCAACGCCGGCATCGACGCCGCCAAGGGCCGCTATTATTCCTTTATTGACTCCGATGATGTCGTTCTGCCGCGCTTTTTGCAGACGCTGTACGACGCCTGCGAGGAGCACGACGCCTATATGTCCCTCTGCTCTGTCGAGGACGTGCAGGAGGACGGCAAGAGCTGCGACCCGGCCTACTTCACACGCCCCACGCAGGAGGGTGTTTTCTGCGGCAAGGACCTGCTGAACGAGTTTTACACCCCCTACGGCACGGTCTACACCGTCGCGTGGAACAAGATGTACCGCGCCGAGGTCTGGAAACTGCTGCATTACCCCGAAGGCCGCCTGCATGAGGATGATTTCGTCGCACACCGCCTGTTCTGGCGCTGCGACAAGGTCGTCTGCATTGACAAGCCGCTCTATCACTACCGCCTGCGCAACGGCAGCATCTGCCGCACGAACATACGCCCGGAGGCGTTCGACGCCGTGGATGGTCTGGCGGACCGCTATCGTTTTTATGTTGAGAACCACGCAGACCGCGCGGTCATCGACGCGGCCTATGCAGCCTGCTGGCGGCGGTATCTGTTCCTCTGCGCGAAGGTGCGCCAGTACCCGACGCCCGAGCTGGTCAAGGCCATCAGCAAGGAGCAGTTTTTGATGCAGGGGCTCATCAGCTACCTGCCCAACTGCCGCAACATGAAGATGACCGAGAAGCTGAGCGCCGCCCGCTGGTCGATGATGAGCGCACAGAGTTTGTGCCCGATCAAATAATCGTCCCTTCTTGCCTCCCCTAGCAGGGGAGGTGGCCCCGCAGGGCCGGAAGGGTTGAACCTTGCCCTAATCCGAAATACTCCGGGTTGTTGGGAAGCTCTCTCCCCCACCGCCTGCGGGCGGAGCCCCCTCCCAGAGGGGGCCAAGAAGCCAAAAATCCACATTCTAAGGAGCCCACATTGGCGTTATTGAAGCTAGACAAGGAAAGACGTCCCCGCGTGCTGCTGGTGCCGCCGCCGGATCTGCCGGTCCCCGCGGTGCAGGGCGGCGCGGTGGAGACGCTGCTGACCCACCTGATCCGCGAGAACGAGAAGCAGGGGCAGCTTGATTTGCTGTGCGCCAGTGTCACCGACGATGCCGCCCGCCGCGCCGCCGAGGGCTGGCAGCATACGAAGATGCTCTACATCAACCGCCCGGGCGGCCACCGCCGCTACTGGCCGATGGTCTTTCTGGAGCGGTGCGCCGGGATTGCCGCGCCCTATGACCCGTGGTACCAGAAGGTCCAGCTCTCGCTGGCACTGGAGCTGCCGCCGCCCGACCTGATCGTGGCCGAGGGCGGAAATCTGACCCAGTGCAGCGCCATCAGCCGCATGTTTGGCCGCAAACGCTGTCTGGCGCACCTGCACGGCCAGACGACCTGCACCCCCGTGATGGACGACATCTACGGCGGCGTGCTGGCGCTGAGCGATTTCATCCGCGAGGATTACCTGCAATCCAGCACCCTTGACCCGCAGCGGGCCTACATTCTGCACAACTGCATTGACACGGCCCGCTTCTGCCCCGGCCCGGCATCCAAAACGCTGCGCGCGCAGCTCGGCTTTACCGACGAGGATTTCGTCGTGCTCTACTGCGGACGGCTCGACCCGGACAAGGGCATCCATAAGCTGATGGAGGCCATTGCCGCGCTGCATGAGCCGCACATCAAGCTGCTGATCGTGGGCAGCCCCTTCTTCGCCCGCACTCAGCAAAGCGCGTTCCAGCGCAAATTGGAGCAGCAGGCCAAGAGTCTGGGCAACCGCGTACAGTTCACGGGCTACATCCCCAATGAGGACCTGCCCGACTACTACCGCCTGGCCGACCTGTGCTGCGTGCCCACGCTGGTGGAGGAGGCCGCGGGCCTTGTGGCCGTGGAGGCGATGGCCTGCGGACGCCCCGTGCTGGCGACCCGCAGCGGCGGTATGCCGGAGTATCTGGCCGGCAGCCAGGCCGTGCTGGTGGAGCGCGGCGACACTGTGACCGACCAGCTTGCGTGGAGCATCCGTATGCTGTACGAGCACCCGGCCCTCTGCACCGAGATGGGCGCGGCGGGCGCGGCGCGCGGCAGGGAGTTTTCCACCGCGCATTACTATGAGGAATTTGTGCGCATCGTGCGCGATGTGACGGAAAACGGAGGTGCCCAGTGAGCAAGCCGACCCTCTGCGTGATCGTGCCGGTCTACAAGGCCGCTGCGACACTGGACCGCTGTGTGGCCAGCGTTCTGGCCCAGCAGGTCGCAGGCGGGCTGCACTGTATTCTCGTGGACGACGGCAGCCCCGACGAAAGCGGCGGTCTGTGCGACGCCTGGGCCGCCAGAGACCCCCGCGTGACGGTTTTGCATCAGGAGAACCGCGGCGTGTCCGCCGCGCGCAACGCCGGACTGGCTGCAGCGGACAGCGAGTACCTTGTCTTTCTCGACGCAGATGACGCGCTGCGCCCCGGCGCTTTGCAGGCGGCGCTTGACGCCCAGAACACTGCGCCGCAGAGCTTTGTGCTCTGGCACTACACCACTGACGAGCAGGACGCTGCAGCGGTAACTTCGGATACTGCCACCCGCCTGCAGAATATGCTGGCGCGGCTTTGGCTTGACTGTCTGCTGGCTATGCCGTGGAATAAGCTCTACCGCACCGCGCCGGCACAGCAGCTGGCATTTAACAGACAGTATACTTTAGGTGAAGATTTACAATTTGTATTGGATTATATCGACCTGCTGGGCAGGACTGTTCCCGATTTTGCCTACACTATCCTGACCACACCGCTGACGTTTTACGATTGCAGCCGCGAGGGAACACTCTCGACGAAATACCACGCCGACTACTGCAAGATCTGGCCCGAGCATTTTGCCCGGCTGAACAAGGCGTGCTACGCGGCGCACTGCCCGCAGGAGGATATGCGCCCCCTGCACCGCGCCGAGCTGACCGTTTACGCCGAGGGCGTGGCAGACATCCTGCGCCGCGACCCCGCCAAGCGCAGGGCCGTGCGCCGGGACAAGGCTTATGCCGCCCTGCGCAGCCCGTGGCTGCATGCCCTTTTGGAGCGGATGCGCATTGAGGGTTGCTACAGCGCCTACTACCTGCCCTGCCGCTGGCGCAGCATCCGCCTTGTCTGGGTCATGGCCGAGGCCAGGCGGACCGGCTCTCCCCTGTTCGGCAAGCTGGACTGGGCTGGATATTATCTGCTGGGCAGGAGGCTGCGCAGGGATTGATGTGCCGTACCTATCGGAAACAGCTTGCAGGGGCGACGTAATCACTGCCCCCTGCAACCTCTACACCTCATAACTTCAAGCGCGGCCTTTTCAATGAGCCGCGCTTTTTCTTTGCGCACCAATCGTGCAGACTGTGCACAAATGTCCATGCGTTTTGCTCTGCTTTCCACTGTAAACCGCGCACTTCTTCGTACAGAACGGGTATTCTGTCTTTTTTGCGGATTGGTTCGTTGACTATGTTAAATTATTGTCGTATAATACAATCATACGCAAAGCGTGTAATGCTTAACATAGAGAAGGGTTCCTCATGGAAAAAAAACTTATCCTTGTCACCTCCCCGCCCGCCTGCGGCAAGACCTACGTGGCAAAGGCGCTGGCTAAAAATTTAAAGCACGTTGTCTACCTCGACAAGGACACGCTCATCGTCCTCTCCAAGCAGATCTTCAAGGTTGCCGGGCAGCCGTATGACCGCAGCAGCGCGTTTTTCCAGCAGAACATCCGCGATTATGAGTATGACTGCGTTCTGGCCTTGGCCATGGAGGCACTGGACTACGACGATATTGTCCTGATCAATGCGCCGTTCACCCAGGAGGTGCGCGACAACGCCTTTATCGCGGACCTGAAGGCCAAGCTGGCCGCCAAGGGCGCGACGCTGGCCGTCATCTGGGTCGAAACCTCGCCCGAGGTCGTCCATCAGCGAATGATCGAGCGCAACTCGGACCGCGACACTTGGAAGCTGGCTCACTGGGATGAGTATCTGCGCCGGTGCAACTTTGCCATCCCGGAGAACCTCGCCGACCCGCAGCACAAGGACAATCTGATTTTGTTCCAGAATAATAACGACGACGAATTTGACGCTTCGATGAAGCGCTGTGTTGCCATCTTAGAGGAATCCCTCGAGGATTGACTTCCCTGCCCGGCTCCCGCCTGCTGCGGATGCCGGGTCTTTTTTGTGCCGTCCTCTGTCAGCTCATGCAGCAGCGGCGCGTAGGCTGTGCGCTCAACCTTGCCGCCCGGGTAGAAGATCAGACCGGCACGGGCAGGTGTGATCTGCGGGGCAAAAAGCCAGCCGCCGGCATAGCCCTAACGATGGGCATAGGCTTCAGAGCGAAGCGCTGCTTTTTCAAAATGGTATGTCCCCGGCAGATTAGAATGTAGATTAGAATATGACACGAGATTTTTCAAGAAAACATTTGCATTTTGCTCCCGGATTTGGTATACTATAAAGGCATTCGGGGTCTAGGCTCTGTTTGACAGGAATTCATAACCCTGCGTCCGTAGCTCAGCTGGATAGAGCACTGGCCTCCGACAACTGCGACATGGCAGGTTTTTGGCTTGTTTTTGTTCGATACAGCGTGATTTGCGCCCGCAAAAACGCGGTGGTCAACGGTAGTCAGACCACGAATTGACCACTATTGGAAATT
>OLPS01000787.1_pt1 | contig 37940 bp, 37 predicted proteins | sample 1673071 | NCBI WGS metagenome assembly OLPS01 (sample SAMEA3136752, study PRJEB25190) | human gut metagenome | reverse complement strand
TGGATACTATAAGAATGACGATTACACAAAGGCACGTAAATATTTGAAAGTTCTTGCGAGAAAGAATCCTGATTTGAAAAAGATGATGAAGAGTGGCGCAGAAAAGGGCGTTCATTGGGTTTTAAATTTTAACTTCAAGACAGTTGTAAAACAATTAAAATATGATTGACACAAATATCGTAAATGGTGAATTTAATTTTATTAAATCCATATCAGATCTCTACAAGGAATTAGTTGCAAAATTCAATGGCAAATCCGAACTGGATTTGAATGCTTCTATCGTTGAAATAGGCAGGACAGAGGAAGAAAAGGGGCAATTACAAGAAATGTGCGATGATATTGACTCTTATCATAGAAGGATTAAGCAATTAAGAGAAAGTGGATTGACACCAGGGAAATGGCTTGAAAAAGAAATAGAAAACGAATTAGAAAAAGTTGACCCTCAAGTTTCGTATGAATCAAAGGAAGAATTCAAGAAGTTCATTTTGGATCAATTTGGCAAAGAAATAGGTGCTCAGGCCGATGCGCTGGATGAAGAATTGAATCAAACTGTTAATATTACGGAAGGAGGTATTTTATGATTCGTACTTTTCATTTTGATGATATAGCAGCTGTAGATGCCAGTCTTAAAAACTTACGCAGATATAATCAAGCTATGTATATATCTGTTGACGAGAAATTCTTAGATGACGATTTGGCTGAGCTCTATTTTAGAGCAGAAGAAGGTTCAAAAGAGGAAATAGCATTGGAAAAAATGATAGGAGCGGCAGCTATACAAGCATGTAATGACAATCAAGATATTCCACAAAGATACAAACAAAAGGTCGGAAATCGCATGCAACGCGAGTTCTTAGCATCATTTCGAGCCTCAAAAGTTGATTTCCTGTATCATTCTGGACAACTTGGTATGCCTACAACTATTCAGGCTGAACAAGAACGGGAGAGAAGGCATAAAGAAATCGCTATTGTTGGGAAAGCCCATTATCTTGATAAAGCGACAAAGATTATTCGCCAACGTTCAATTCGTTTAGCTGAAAAAGAAGGGATAAGTAAAATTATTGAAGTAATTACAGATAATGAGCCAACAATTAAATGGACTACACGAGCAGCCTTGTGGGCAAAAAGTTTGCTTCCGAATAGCGTTAAAAACAAAGTGAAAGAAACTGCAAAAAGAGCTTTTGAAAAAACAGCCAACATCATAGAAAAAAATATTGAACGTTTTGCGAATACACCTTATGGAAATAAAGTAGTCAATGTGATAAATACAAAGGTTGCCCCAATAATAGAGAGAGGCATCGAAAACGTTGTCCAAGCGTGTTCCACAGTAAAACAGAAAATTAAATCTGCGTGGACAAGTCTCAAAAGTCGTTTCGCATAACAACTTTTGAGTACTCTCCTGTTAATTAATATACTTTTTTATATAGTTACAATCCGTGATTTGTAAAGACTCCTACAATCTAAATTGAGAATATCGCTCAAATGGTACTGCTGTAGCGGTCTGCTTGTACCGCACGGAGCGGAAGCGTGGAATCTCTCATATCGGTCGGATGGTACTGGTATCAAATCACCGATATTATCACTAAATGGATAATTACGACAAATATTATGTATAATGAATTAAAGAATCAGATAATAACAGGTCTTTTAAGTTCTCCTGTTATTTATATATCTCATTTCCACTATCAACTTGTGGATGAGATTCTTATGGAAATAGTAGCACCTTCAACAGATAAAAGAAAAATTCTGAATTTGGATGAAAATGCTATTATTGAATATGATTTATCAGAAGGAATCGTCAACTTTAGAAGCAAAACCCGAGAGAAGGATTTAGACGCATATTCTAATATATATACATATTTATCTGATATCGTTGAATATAAATCTCATTTTGATCAGGAGAAGATATTCGTTTTTAGGAATTTCTCACATGTTATCGAAGACCCTAAGATTCAATCCCTTCTTAAATTATTTGTCATGAAATATGAAAGAGGAGATTATGACAGATATACAACTATTTTGATTATTGATGAAAAGCCAATATCTGAACTGCCGCTAGGTATCGAGAAATTATTGACCAATATTGATATACTATCACCTAATGAACATGAGATTTATGATTACATAGATATCCTTGGACTGAAAGTTTCAAAGCATTATGGTGAGCAGGAGGCGAAGGCTGTGATGAAAAACCTAACTCGTACCCTTCAAGGGTTACAGTTTTTTGAAATTAAGCAAATAATTAATTCGTCAGTTATTCGCACAGGTGGAGTTGTTTCTGATAAAACGATTAGTATTGCTCTTGAAGAGAAAAAGAATATTGTAAAAAAGACAGGCATCATTGAAGTCGTTGATACAGATGTCACATTTAAAGAAATAGGAGGGTTGGGGAATCTTAAAGAGGACTTAGAAACTAAATCAAAAATCTACCAAAATCTAAGCTTAGCTGCTGATTTAAATGTTCCTTTACCAAAAGGTATTCTAATTATTGGTATGCCTGGGTGTGGCAAAAGTATGATAGCAAAGTCAATCGCTGAGGAATTCGGAGTGTCCTTATTGAGATTAGACATAAACAGACTGATGGGGCAATATGTAGGACAGAGTGAACGTAACTTAAGGCGTGCGTTGGAAACCGCTGAAGCAGCACATCCATGTGTGTTATGGATAGATGAAATAGAAAAAGCATTTGCTGGAAGCAGTGGGCATGGTGAAAATGACATGCTTGTAATGCGTTTAATGGGACATTTTCTCACTTGGATGCAAGAAAGAAAGACTGCCGTTTATATAGTAGCAACAGCGAATGACGTTATGCGTCCTGAATTTATGAGGAAAGGGCGTTTTGACGAAGTCTATTTTGTGGATTTTCCAACGTTAGAGGAACGGATGGAAATACTTGCAACGAAAATCCATAAATATGATAAAGATGATTCCGTTTTTGACTTTTCGGATTTTAAATCCAATGGAGAATATAAAGAAGAAATATTAAAAGAGATTTCGGAGAAAATGAGCGCACGTGATGGCCAGGAAGGTGGTTTCTCTGGTGCGGAAATTGAAAGTGTCGTAAATATGGTTATAGAATCAAAATTCATTGAGTATATAGACGCTGTTGATTCAGGGAAAACTCTTTCTTCTGTTAAAATATCGCCAAAGGATTTTAAAGAGAAAATATCACTTGTAAAAGATGGAGCTATGTGCAATCAGAAGGGCAAGAAAACAAACCAAGATGATTCTAATATGACTAATATCGAAAGAATTCGTAATGTTCAAGAAATATATAAGTTTAAGAATGCATCAAAGTCTAAAAATCAAAAGAAACGATGAAAACAATTTTATATATAGGCAATACATATTGCTCCAGTATTGAAGAACTTAAAATTATCATAGAAAAATCCCCTGCTCAAGACTCTTTGTTGGGTAAAGAATTATTGTGTGCACTAAAAGATGGAACTCTGGAGAGGTGGCTACAAGAAGGTGAAAAGGAAGAACGTTTACTAGCTAATGAGCTTCCTCAAATTCAAATGGGTTCTTCTGACTCTGATTTATTAAAGAAATTGGGAGAAAGCTTCAAGTCTGATTACAAAACCAAGGTGTTCAATATTTCAGATTTCATCAGACTGCATGAAGTCAAAGGCTGCATTGGAGACACCCCTTCATGTATTCTTGCCATAAATGGAGGATATATTCAGTGTCCTAAAGAAAATAGCGCAGAGATGTCCTTCAATTTTAATTTCATAGTTGATAAAACAATTGGAGAGAAAGTCGTATTCCGTATGAGGATAAAGAATGATCAAAATGTCATAGAATGTTCTGATCCAAAAGATTATCATCTAAAAGAACTCGACAAATCATTATATGTAAACTTTAGTATTTCATACACTGAGATTAAGGAGTGTGTTCCTTTTATGGTTAAGATTGAGCTTGTTTCTGTATTTATGGGCAATGAAACTGTGGTTTGGGAAAGCACATTATCGACTTATGGCGAAAAACAGTATTTGTCTATAGAGCGTGAAAAAACAAGTATGCAGACAACAACTATAGACGTATATGACTCTAATGGACAAATTGTAAAAGAAAACTTAAACACGCTGAAATGTGGCCATGATACAATACCATATGGGTATGTGATTGGAAGTTGCAAAAAAGATGGTCTCGTATATGTTGTGACCAATAAAGGTGTACAGCCTATTTGTTCGTGGGACATAGATCTTTTGAATAGTTTATCTCTTTATCATATAGAATTTGTAGGAAACAATTGTTCTACATTCTGGTTGCGTGACGAAAAGGGCTCTGAAAAACATTTTATAAAGCAAGGAGGCAGGTGCATTTTGAAAGAAGAGTATTTAAAAAACTTCTGTGAGTCAAATAACCTGCCATATAGTTTATTAAACATTTCAAAGATTGGAGGAAAGGATGCTATATATATAGGAAAGAAAGATGGTGAGGCATTATTTCTTGTAAATACACTAGGCCAAGATGCACAAATAATTAATGCGAATGGGGATTTTAAATGGAGACATGGCTATAACAGTCACGTTTCGCCAACATTTGACGAATCTCTATATATAGCAACAAATACAGGACGTAAATACTCAAAGTTGGTGTTTATGTCTACAGATGGTCTTGTCGTTAAATCATATAATATTCGAACAAGAATCAGCCCTACGATTTTGACTGAAACGAAAACCAGTATTACGATTTCTTCATCCGAGAGATACCTAAAGAAGTTAAATGGCGGAACATTGATTGATTATTTAAATGTTAATGATTTCTTTTATATAAAGAAAGGAGTATATGAACAAAACGACTGGGATCCAACCATCTGCCAACCTGAATTATATCTGACCTTGAATGACCAAATGGTTATGTGTATACATTGTTCGTCCTCTGACTTCAACAATTCATATTTCGAAGACTTAGGTTACGGTTATATCGCCGTTAGGAAAGAGGATGCAAAGAATAGTATTGTAATTTTAGCTCCTGACGGAAGTGTTGTATATACACTAAATAAAACAGAATCAATATATCAAGGACAAGGAATACGATGGGTATCTTACAATAACAAAGTTGGATTTGGTGTGTCAGAGGGTGCTTTTATCATAAAAGAATCACGTAACAATCTGTATAAAATCATATCTTATGATGGTCTGGAGGTATGTAGATTTAACACAGATGAAAACATATGTTTAGGATTCCACGCAGGCAAAACAGTTTATTACACTAATTATGAAATTGGGTATTATGATGACAAAGGGGAAAAGCATAAAATACCATGGTCTAGGAGGAAAAATCGTTATATTAATTCCGTTAAGGTTCTGATTAATGGAAATGTATTGATTAATTGTGATCCTAATCAAGAATGGGTGTTGATTGATACAAACGGGAAAGAGCTTCTTACAAGCAAAAAAAACATCAACATAATATAATATTGATTTGTGTCTTGACGCATGTTTATATAACCCCAAAGGTCATTTCAACTTCCATTTCGTTTAAAAATTCGTAATATTGGTAATCGGAATGATAGAAATATACATTTAGAGGCTTCTATTCATATATAATCAAAACAAAGTTAATATGAAAGTAGAATTATCTTATGGTGAAATCATCAATTATGTGGAACAGAACTACTTAATTCGTCCGCAATTGGTGTACATTGACGAACGAACGATTGACATAGAATATAAGCCAAGCAAATTCCTGCCTGCGATGTCAATTAGAGTTCACATAGATGGTTATAGAAAAGATGTGGTTTGTATCTCTTACGAGTGCAGTGCCCCCATGTCCATGATTATTTCAGGTGCAATAGGTCATCTTGGGAACAAAATTCCACAAGGGATAGATGTGAATACAACTGAAAAACGTGTCGTGATGTATCTTGACCAAATAGAAGTCTTAGATAAGCCTTTGTCATATGTGGAATTAGAAGCCATATCACTTTGTGATAACCATATCGACATTTCTGCTAGATTGAAATAAGCAGTAATTATTGTGCATAAATGGAAATGATTGAATTACAAACTCTTAAAAGGAATAGATTATGACAACGATTGTATGTTTGACAATTTTAGTCTATTGCATTATGGGCAAAGACATACGTTCTCTATTGGAGAAGGTAAAAGATGTTGAATGGAAAGAAAAGGGAGAAGAGTTGATGGAGAAGATAAAGCCATACGCTCAGACCGTAGGACGTACCACGGCAAAACCTTTGTTGCAATTCTACTATGTGATGGTGGATGAATCAACTCAAACCTTGGATAAAGTGCTGATATACGCAGCTATCTTCTACACTATCTCACCTGTCAGTCTGATTCCAAGTTCCGTGTACAAATTACTGGGCGTTCTGGATGAAGGTGCTGCCATTCTATACGTATATAAAAAGGTAAAAGAGAGGATTACACCAGAAATTGAGCTAAAGGTGGAAAGCATCCTTGACGAGTGGTTTGGTACAAAATACGAACTTGTTGAGTAAAGCAGAATAAACAACGTTAGGTGGATGGGATGTATGCAACGATGCTGCATCCCATCTTGTTTTATATACCAAGAAAAGATAGATGAACGATAGAAAATCGAAGTTTAGTCGTTCCTCTATAATATAACATCATAAAAAAACGATTATGAAGAAGTTTAAGTTGTTCGGAAATAGTTCTCCAATTGAGAATACTGGTGCTTGTGGATTGTACAAGGCACTCAGTGCTGAGGAATATACTCAATACCCTTACGAGAAATGTGACCTTGATGATGGTATGAGTGTCATCAACCAAGTTATTGGAGGGTATTGGAAGCCTCGTTTCCTTATGGATGAGGGGAATCAGACTGCCGTTGAATTTATGGATAGTTGGACTACCCTTAAAACCATTCGAACTGATGACATCGATTGGCAGTCATTGGAAGGTTTGCCACAAGATGCGATTGACAAAGCGAAAGAGTTGAATGCCCATTTCCCTACTTTTGTGAGAGGCTATAAAAATGGTGTTGCAGAAGTTTCTTGGCAAATCAATCCCGATGGGCGTTACTACATGGATGAAGATGGCTATGGCATGACAGATGACGAAGAAATCACTATTTACAGTTATGTTGACAGAGCAGGCAAACCATTGGTTAAATTCCGAAACATAAAGGAATACAGTGAGTTGGATGAGATGGAAATAGAAGCTAGAAGAAACCTCAAAAAAAGGAAGTAATATGAACAAGGTTTACCAAGATTATCAGGCTGGTGTTGAAAGCATCTTCAAGATGTTGGCTCAACGGGTGGATGACAAGCAGATGCAGCTTGTCCGCAACGCATACGAACTGGCAGCGGAGGCACACAAGGAGCAGAAACGCAAGACGGGTGAGCCTTATATCATCCATCCGATAGCTGTGGCACGTATTGTGGCTGAGGAACTGGAACTTGGTGCCAATCCCGTGATGGCGGCGTTCCTGCATGACGTGGTGGAAGATACAAAATACACAATCGAGGACATCCGTGAGCGTTTCGGGGAGGATGTGGCTTTTCTTGTGGGTGTAGTGACCAAACAGAAAAAGGAGAAGTACGACAAGTCGAAGCAGGTGGATAATTACCGTCAGATACTGGCATCTGTTCAGTATGATGTGCGTGCCATCTTGGTAAAGCTTGCCGACCGGCTGCACAATATGCGTACTCTGGCAAGTATGCGTCCTGACAAGCAGATGAAGATTGCCGGGGAGACAGATTACTTTTATGCCCCGCTTGCCAACCGTCTTGGGCTGTATCATGTGAAGACCGAGTTGGAAAACCTGTCGTTCCATTACCGCTGCCCTCGTGAGTACGAGCAGATAGAAGGGATGTTGAAGGAACTGAAACTGGCAGAGGAGAAGAACCTCGAATGTTTCATTTCAAAAGTCAGTGAACTGTTGGAAGACAATGGCATCAAGGCAAGGATAGAGCTGCGCTACCGTATGCCCTATAGCATCTGGCGCAAGATGCATTCAAAGGGATGTGACTTCCACCACGTGGATGGCAAGCACTATATCCGCATCATCTATGATGCAATTGATTTGCAAGAGGAGAAGAAACTGAGTTTGTATATCTATGCCGTACTTTCTGACTATTTCAAGGAGCGTCCAGGCAGTGTGGCCAACTATATCAATGCTCCCAAGGAGAACGGCTATCAGAGCTTCCATGTGAAGCTGCTCAACGACCAAGGCGGTTGGGAGGAGATTCATATCTCGTCTGAACGAATGGTCAGAAACTCTCGTCTTGGTTGTACGGCTGAGAGAACGGAGGAGAATGTGAAGGCTTGGTTGGAGAAGTTCAAGGCTGTGCTGAAGGATGTAGCGTACCACAGTCACGAGATGGACTACATGGACGGGGTTACGGCATCGTTCTACAATGATGATATCATGGTATTCACACCTCAGGGTAAAGGTGTCATTCTTCCCAAGGACGCTACGGCATTGGACTTTGCCTTTGAGATTCACAGTGAGGTAGGACTCCATGCGGAGTATGCCCGCATCAATGGTAGGCTTTGCTCGGTGAAGACCATGCTGCATCGAGGTGATTGCGTGGAGATCGGGACCGAAAAGAACGCCATGCCCGAGGAGGAATGGCTGAAGCATGTACTTACCTACAAGGCAAAGCGAACACTCCGCAGTTATTTTGCCAACAAGGAAAAGATGCCATACGTTCGTTGCTCCTGCTGTCATCCATTGCCAGGCGACGAGGTGATAGGATTCAAGGGTGCTGAAGGAAAAGTGACACTGCATAAGCGCAACTGTCCCGATGCCATCCGCATGGCTTCGGAACAAGGCGACTCCATCGTTGCCGTCAACTTTGAGGAACAGGAAGGGTTCCTCTTCCCCGTCCGTATCTGCATCCGTGGCATTGACCGCCATCACCTGTTGAGCGATGTGGTGGCATGTATCACCGAGAAGCAGAACCTCTCTATCTCACGGCTCAACACCGTGACCGTTGACCGCATCGTTGAGACTTCGGTTGATTTCGCAGTCCATTCGGTAAGAGAGTTGGAGATGGCTATGGAGTCCATTTCGGCAATCAGAAACGTGGATGAGGTATCGAGAATTGACATTGAATAAATAAGAATTTTATGAAGATACATTACGCTACAATCAGTGAAACGGGAAAGCGTCAGAACAATGAAGATGCTTTCCGTATCGTAAATCGTGAGGACGGAAGCCGTTGGTTGGCAGTGGTCTGCGATGGCATGGGAGGTCACGCCATGGGAGAAGTGGCAAGCGAGACAGTTTCAGATGCCATTGTGGATTACTGGAAAAAACATACGGACGAGCCTGACAGTAAAACAAAGGTAGAAAAGGCCTGCGCCCATGCCATGAGGGCACTTGACAAGAAAGCCAACTCGTTAAACCATTGCCAAATGGGAACGACGATGGTGATGGCAAGCATTGAGGGCGACACCGTGACCATTGCCCATGTAGGTGACAGCAGGTGCTATTTGCAGCGTCCTGATGAGGGGCTGCTCTACCAGACGAAAGACCATGTGCGTTTGGATTATGGTTGGGAGGTCATTGACCGTTGCTTTTTCTCCTATCATCATGAGGCTGATGTTCCGGACATCGTGCAGTTCAAACTGAAGGCAGGCGACAGAATCCTGCTTTGCTCCGATGGCTTATACAAAAGCATGGCTCTAGACATTCTGTTGGCAAGGATGATGGACGATAAGCCGCTTGCCGACATCCTTGATGTCTATGATTTTATGTGCGAAAAGCAGGGCGATGACAACTATACGGCAGTCTTGATTGAGGTAAAAGAATAAAATAGGACAGATAGTATGAAATGGTTTTGTATTATTGCCATGACATTGTTGATGACAATGACTGGCTGCAAGAAAGAAATGGGAACCCAGTATCGTGGATGCTTTGAGAATGATGATGCCGTCAGTCTCAAAGACGTAATCGAGATTTATGACAAATACGCAAGTGCAAAGAAGGACAGCACGGACTTTGACCTCTTTGCTGCCTTCTATGGACAGGATGCGGCAGACACTGTTCTTGAATATGAGATTGTTAGTGATACGGCATTTGCCCTGCAATTGCCGGAATATGCCGCAAGCAAACATCCGTTTCTTTCCAATGCAGAGGTGTTCTACAACTCTTGCCTGTTGGCTTTCAACGTGTGGAGCAATCACGATTTGTGGCTGAGAGGATGCGATGGTTTTGAACTTGCTGAAGAAAAAGACGTTGTTGCCGGCATCAAGGCTCTTAGCGAGGACTGCGTCAGGGACAAAGAACTCCGCAAGGCGGCCAAGATTTACAAAGACAGCATCGTCATTATGATGAAGCGTTCTCCAGAAGAATGGGGAGAGGATGAACATTCCATGAATCTGTTGATTGCTTTGGGCAACAAGATTGAAGCCAAATCCTATCAATATTTCACTGATGAGGAAAAGTTTGTCGATTCGTTAAATGCCATGACCAAGGAACTGACTGATGCGACAAAGCCAACTATTGAACTATACAAGCAGGTTGAAGCAGACAAGAGAGTGGAAATGATGCTACACAGCTTGAATGACTGTTCCACTTTTGACGAACAATGCTCGTTGTTCCTGAATTGGGCAGACTGTCCAGAAGCAGAACTTGAAGACGAGTGGATTGTGGCTGTGGCAGAGAAGCTGATGAACAGCGGCAAATACAATCCTTGTCTTAACAATATCTGGATTATCTGGCGATGCCTGTATCAATATTGCTATGGCGGAATATCCCGTGATTCCTCCATACCCAACAGCATTTACAACGATATGCGCAAGAAATGCTATCTGACTTGCCTGAAAAGGATTGAGAAAAATCCTAATGATGTTTTTGCCATGAACTGTGCGGCAGCAATTGGTGGCAGGGTGAACATCAACCGCTTCGGACAGAATATGTTTGGCAATGAAGCTGTGATAGAGAAGCACACCTACTTATCCGGTCGTGACGATAAGGAGGATAAAGAAAGTGAAGAAGCTGAAGATTAAAGAAAGATAATGATTATGAGATTGAGTAAAAGAATGACAATGGTTTTGGCATTGCTCCTCTCGGTGATTGGAGCGGATGTCTGTGCACAGGAGGTGGCGGATTCGGTCTGGGTTGATTCCGTCGAAGTGGATTCCGTGGCACTTGCCGAAGAGTTTAAATCGGATTATGACTCGGAAGAAGACAAGGCGAGGATGGACAGTTGCATTCAGGCGCGTTACGTCATCGTCTCCATGAATGGGAAGTATGGTATCTATGACCGTGAGAAGAACGACAGTGTCACTGCTGTGAATATGGACTATATCGAGTATTCCCACTATTTCCAACCAGAAGACGGTATGTGCTTCTGCTATTTCTACTATGAGAAAGGGCTGCAATGCGGAAAAATCGGCATCAATATGAATGACAATACGAAAATGGAAGCGTTTGCCGATAATCCAAGACTCGTGGGTAAACATGAGGAATTCCCTGCCATAGACTCATTGATTTCGGCGCGGAGTTATGACGTGCTGAGTGAATGCATGGCGGATATTGATGGAATCCAAGGACAGGTGTCGGTCATTGACGCAAGGACAGGTGATGTCTTGACATGGGGAGCATTGGAGAATGTAGAGGGTGACATCGTGTATGCTCCTCTTCTTAAAAGGTTTTGCAGTTCGGAAACATATATGCCTTTCGTGGCTGCCGACTGCCTCGCCCAGTCAAACACCTCGTTGGAGGACAGCGTCTATACAGGGCAAGGTATTCTTGTGTTGAACGACAGCGTGCGGATAAGAGACCATAATTGGCGCAGAGGTGGTTACGGTATGTTGACATACCGACAGGCTCTGCTCAACAAGTCGAGGATTGGGATGTATCATGCCATGATGACCCTGTCTGACGGTATGGATTATTGGAGGTATGCCACAGACCAGACGAAGAATACCAATGCGTTGGAACTGGCTATGGTATTCAACAATATCTTTCATTTAGATTCCGTGAACGTCTCTGCGGAAAGGCGCGGCAATATCCGTGCAATTGCCATTGGGATGTTCCAGGAAGGGGGCATACAGCATAAGCGTGCGCCGAAGGATGTGGAATTGGCAGGAGTGTATAACGTGACTGATGACGGAACGGAGCAGACATTTACGTTTGTAGGCTGTTTCCCTTCTGACAAGCCAAAGTATGCTGTCAGCATGGTCGTGCAGAGAAAGCATAAGCTGCCGGCATCGCCAACAATGGTGTCAGACAGGGTGAATAAACTGATTGAGTGGTTAAACAAAAAGTAAATCTGATAAATAATATGAGACAAAAGATATTTTGGCTTGATTTGGCCGTCTGTTCCTTATGGTCGTTCATTGCATTGGCAAACTGTAGTTGGTGGTCATTACCAGCCCATTTTCTTATGGTTGTCACAGTCGTGATGAGAATCATTCTCTCCTTCTCCCTTTATCGCAGGGAGAAACGAAGTTGGATTCCATTGACAGTTTTCTCGGCTTTATTCGCCTTGCTGTCTGTTGTGGGGCAAGTTATGATCACAACCGGTGATTTCGCTGATTTGCCGTTCGTCGTTATGGGCATAAACAATGACCACTTGACCCATACCATTATTAAATGCACACTGTTGGCATGGCTGTTCTTGGGGCCGTTGGCTGTATATATTGTTGGACTTTGCAGGAAGACATTGACTGCATCCACCTTGAACAGGAAGGATGCTTTGGGAGGAATCCTTTGGAAGGACAAGGGAGCTAAGAAATATTGCCAACTGATGTTGATAGCTGTCTGTGCGTTATATGCAGGGCTTGCCATGGACATGAGAATGTGTCGTTTCGCTTGTGTCGTCCTGCCGCCTCTCAGTCTATATCTGATTGCCAGATATATGACTTCCTGTAAAGATACAACAGAGAAGAATCCTGTTGTCGGGAAACTATGGATAATGGTAGCTGCTATGGTACTATTCTTCTACGCCCAACGCTATGCTGGGATGTGGCGCGTGTGGATGCTCGTTGTCAGTATAGCAATGGTTGCTTACGTATGTTGGCATACTTTTGGCAAGCAAGGATTGGCAGGAATAAGCATATTGGCTACCGTATATTTGGGAATACTCCTCCCAACCTTGGCAATTGGTTATAATCAATATGCCTGTATAGAATATGGTCGCCGAGGTTTATATACGTTGGAGCCATTGAGAGGCGTTTTCTATATCAAGGACACTAATACGGACAAGGTCGGCTTGCGGGACAGATACGGCATACTTATCGAGCCTATATATGACAACATTGTTCATAATTCACGCAATCGTCCATTGGGAATCTATGAGCTAAGAAACAACGGATGCTATACTTTGTATAATGTATATCAAAACAAAATGATGACATCAAATGTCAGCGACCCGAATCTACAGGACAGTATCTGCCAAATACTTGATAAGTATTGTGACAGTAATGCTTATGGATACAGAGACAGGTTGGAAGTACGTGTTACCAACAAGTTCAAGGCGGAGATTCCTCTTTCTCACGTCAAGATGACGAGAAACGGAATCACCTCATACTATGATTACTCAGATCATCCGTATATATCGGAAGACTCGGTGACTCTTCGTTCCGGAGAGTTTGCAACTGACTCTGTTGTGCGCTATGGTGACACATTTCATGTACTCCATTACTCCTATGACGTGAAGCGTGACAGTGCGGTATTATACAATATTGACCTGAAGACTGCAAGACAAAGTACACCACAACATAAGGAGTTGGATGAGTTGGCAAAGAGAATAGAAACATTATTGAAACTAAGATAATAATAAAAATTGATATACAATGAGTTAAACCGAAGCAAGATGAAGAAATTGATAATGCTTTCCATTGCTCTCATCACCCTTATAGGTTGTGGGGGCGGCCACCAGCAGGAAGAGAATACTTCTGAATGGGGTGACAGTATAGCCACGATAAACAACACGGCTTACTATTGGCTGCAACTGGCAGATGATTCTGCACGGATTTCAGCAGTAAGAGACAACCAGTTGGTAACTGAGTGTATCGTGAGAGGACAAGTATATGGCGCAAGGCAATATGATGACGGAGAAATATACATTCTGTGCGGTCAAAACCAAATCTCTTGGTTTGATGTCAGAAACATCCCAAGCGAAATAGATTTGATGACCGAGGAGGATTTGGATAACTATGATCTGTCGCAAGAAAATGCGGATGCAATAGTCGATATAGGCATGTGAAATAAGGGAAAAGATGCTGAAAAGCACATTGAATAGTGGTAATTTCGATAGAAAAACGTCTGCCTTGTGTAAATTTTACGCAAAATGTTTTGGTGTTCAAAATAAACACATTACCTTTGTGGCGTAAATTTAACGCAATAAGTATATGGATAAGATAAACAAGACAGACGAAGAGTTGAAATACTGCTATAAGTACCCTCATCCAAGTGTAACGACCGACTGTGTCATCTTCGGATTTGACGGAACAAAGTTGAGAGTGCTTTTAGTTCAGCGAGGTATTGAACCTTACAAAGGGCGATGGGCTTTGCCCGGTGGATTCATGAAGATGGACGAGAGTGCCGAAGAGGGTGCGCTGCGTGAATTGCAGGAAGAGACAGGATTGGAGGGTGCATACATCCGTCAGTTCCATACCTTCACTGCTCCACAGCGTGATCCTCGTGAGCGTGTCATCACCATTGCCTACTATGCTTTGGTGCGGATGCAGGAAGTGAAGGGTGGCGATGATGCTGCCGATGCGCGATGGTTTGCTTTGGATGAAGTGCCGCAGTTGGCTTTCGACCACGACCAGATACTCCGAAAAGCTGAACAGGCATTGCGTCAGCAGATACACTTTGAACCCATTGGCTTTGAACTGTTACCCGAGGAGTTTACCATCAAGGAATTGCAGAACCTCTACGAGGTCATACTGAACGTGCGTTTTGACCGCCGTAACTTTTACAACAAGATGAAGCGGCTGGAAATGCTGGAACAGACGGACGAAACTGTAAATCCGTCGCAGAAGAAAGAAGCTTTCCTCTTCCGTTTCAACAAGGCGAAATATGAGGAACTGAAGCAAAAGGGATTTAGATTGGAGTTTTAAAATATACAAGATTATGTTCGGAGCAATAATCGGTGACATCGTGGGCAGCACCCGCGAGTGGTACAACATAAAGACAGAGGATTGTGAACTGGTACCCAAGGGAAGCAGGTTCACGGACGACACGGTGATGACTCTTGCCGTGGCAGAATGGCTGATGACCGACCCGGAGCATCAACCTGAGACATTGGTGACATGTATGCAGCGTTTGGGAAGGAAATACCCTAATGCCGGCTACGGAAAGATGTTCTCGAAGTGGCTGATGAGTGACCATCCCCAGCCCTATAACAGTTTTGGCAATGGTTCTGCCATGAGGGTAAGCCCCGTGGGGCTATATGCCAATTCGCTGGAAGAGGCATTGGAGTTGGCACGTATCACGGCTTCCGTTTCTCATAATCATCCTGAGGGCATCAAGGGAGCACAGGCCATAGCAGGTTGCGTCTTCTTGAAGAAAAACGACAGTTGGGGCAGTGAAGAAGAAATAAAGCGGTTTATAACAGAAAAGATAGGATATAATCTTGACTTCAGTCTTGATGATATCCGTGACACATACAGCTTTGATGTGACTTGCCAAGGCAGTGTGCCCATTGCTATAAAGGCATACCTCGACAGAAGCGGTTATCCTCCCGAGAAGGCATTGCAGCTTGCTATCTCCATGGGCGGCGATTCTGACACTATTGGTGCCATGACCGCATCAATTGCAGGGGCACAACCTTTTTACATCATCGGCGGTGGTTTCTCCGATGACCTTGTCAATCAATGCCGTGCGCTGCTTCCGGCTGACTTGCTCGACATCAACGACCGCTTTGAGGCTTTTGTCAGCCGCCCGTTGCATCAGTCCTATTATATAGGTAAGCGTCTGTTCGCAGGTGAATATCCCGGGGACAAGTATGGGGAACTGGCTGAAGCAAAGCTAAAAAGAATGTATCACTTTGGCGTGCGTCATTTTGTTGACCTCACCGAAGAGGGTGAGCTACGGCCTTATCGCCAACTGTTGCCCAATGACACCACCTATCTGAGATTCCCCATACGGGATGTGGATGTGCCTAAGTCGGTAGAGACTGTGCACCAACTCATTGACAAGATGGAATACCTGATGCAGCAGGATGGATATACTTATATACATTGTTGGGGAGGTGTTGGGCGTACCGGTACCATAGTGGCGTGCTATGAAGCGCGACAGATGGAAGAGCCTACATTGGAGAAGGCGCTTACCGCTATGCGGAACAATTTCGCAGAGATGCCTAAAGCATCACACCGCAAGTCTCCTGAGACGCAGGAGCAGATTGATTTCGTGCGCCGGTTTGTGGATAGTTGCAAACAAAGAGAGGAATATCTGAAGTTGAGGACAAAAGACCGCATCCGTGGATCACTGATGGCAGGTGCGGCAGGCGATGCGTTAGGTTATACGGTGGAGTTCATGAGCCGCAAGAGCATCCTTGCACAATATGGCAACAAAGGTATCACGAAGTTCGACCTGAGCGCAGAAGACAAAGCTTTGGTCAGTGATGACACGCAGATGACGCTCTTCACTGCTTGCGGTATGCTGATGGGAGTGACACGTGGCTATATGCGAGGTATTGGAGGACAGCCGGAGAAATATGTGGATGGAGCATACCTTGACTGGTACTATACGCAGACGGGCAAGAAGAAGGAGATGCTGACGAATGATTTCCACTACACGTGGCTCCGTGACCTTCCTGAATTGGCTCACCGCCGTGCTCCCGGAAACACATGCCTGTCGGCCTGTGAAAGTTTGTTCCAAGGCAAAGAGGTGCAGAACAACAGTAAGGGTTGTGGCGGCATCATGCGTGTGGCTCCTATGGCACTGCTCATGGCAGGTTATTGGAGTCGTGGCGAGTCGTTCTACGATGTACAGCAAATGGACGTGGCCGGAGCTGAAGTGGCTGCCGTTACCCATGAGCATCCCTTGGCATTCCTGCCCGCTGCCATGCTGACCCACCTTATCTATAGCGTGATAAGGATGGAAGAGACGGAAGTAAAGGCTAACATTGCGGACATCGCCCTTGAAACCATTGATGCCCTTGACAATATCTACAAGGGTGAATTCGAGGAAGACAAGCGTTACCTTGCCAATCTCACCCGTATGGCTGTGACGCTTGCCGCCAACGACAAGAGCGATGCAGAAAATATCCGCCTCCTCGGTGAGGGGTGGACAGGCGAAGAGGCATGGGCTATTGCCCTTTACTGTGCCGTCCGTCACGTCGGCAGTATGGAGGATGCTCTCATCGCAGCAGTAAACCATGATGGTGACAGCGACTCTACTGGTGCAGTGTGCGGTAACATCATGGGTGCAATATATGGATATGAGGCGATGAAGCGCAAGCATCTGTTCTGTCCGCAAGGCAAGGAACTGGAGCAGACCCTTGAACTATCCGATATCATCCTCACCCTTGCCGATGACCTCTATACAAGCTGCATCATCAGCGAATATGACCCCATCGACACTCCGAAAAAGCGTCAGTGGTATGAGCGTTATTGTGTTATTGTGAAATGAAGCCAGTGGGATTAAACAAGAAACTTATGTACAGTAGAGAATATACACCCGAAAGGATTTCAGAATTGAAAGAGAATGAGATATTCGTGTTTGGCAGCAACCTGGCTGGCGCACATGGTGGCGGTGCAGCACGGTTTGCATACGAACGGTTTGGTGCCGTATGGGGCGAAGGCGTTGGTCTTCATGGTCAGACATACGCCATACCTACTATGCAGGGCGGTGTGGAAACCATCAAGCCCTACGTAGATGCGTTTATTCGATTTGCCAAAGAGCACGCAGAGTTCACGTTCCTCGTTACGCGAATAGGTTGCGGTATAGCAGGATTTCGCGATGAGGAGATTGCTCCGCTCTTTGCGGATGCCATTGAGGTGGAGAATATCATCTTGCCGAAGGAGTTTGTGGAAAACATTTCACCAGATGGCAAGCGTAATTACTATCTTGAACGATTTTTGACTGCGCATAAATACAACTACGAGAATGCCCTGCGGGAAATTACAGACGGACGCAAACGTACTCACTGGATATGGTTCATCTTTCCTCAGTTGGCTGTATTGGGACATAGTGCTAATGCCAAGTATTACGGCATCTGCGGGTACGACGAGGCGAAGGCTTACTATGAACATCCCATACTGGGCGCAAGGTTGAGGGAGATTACCATGGCACTGCTACAACACCGTGGAGAGTCAGCTATAGATATACTTGGCGATATAGATGCCGTAAAGGTTCGCTCTTGTATGACACTCTTCGATGCTGTCTCACCAGATGACATATTCCAAGAAGTGTTGGATGCATTCTATAATGGAATGTCTGATAAGAGGACATTAGACTATATGTGATAGATTACCTGTCATTTCCAACTCTCTTTACTCATAAAGAAGAACTAAAAGCTCTCAGTAATAGATAAAAATACAAATCCAATATTTTATAAAATATGGAACTACATCCGCTTGAAATCGAACTCCAAAACCGTATTATACAGGACTGTTACTCTACCGCTTATCCTTGGAAGCCAGAGCAATGGGCAGAGTATATTCGACCAGGGGCGTTGAAATTCAAAAAAGGAGACAAAATTTCTTTTTATATTCACATTCCGTTCTGTAAGAACCTTTGTAAGTTTTGCGAATATACTCGATGTCTGGTACCCGATGATGTCATTCAACGCAACTATCTTCAGATAATACATCGCGATATACGAAAGTTTCTATTAGAATATCCCAACATCACATTAGAAGGATTTGATATTGGGGGTGGAACCCCATCAGCTCTATCGCCAAGTAATTTTGCTTATCTCATGCAGATTTATCGTGAGGTTGTCCATCGCGTGAATGTGACCGATGATTTTGAACCAAGCATTGAGATGTCTATCAACACCATAACCTCAGAAAAGATTAAAATGGTTCATGAGGCGGGAATCAGAAGAATTTCCGTAGGCATTCAATCGTTATATTTCTCCCGTCGACATAGTGGTATCGGGTGGAAATATCCTGAAGCCAATGAGATTGTCAGCAAAATAAATATGATACGCAATGCCGGAGGTTTCAAGATAAATGTTGATTTCATGTATGGATTCAATTTACATGGTTTTACCGAAGTGGATGATCTGAATCGCATTGCCCTCGAACAACTAAATCCAGACCAAGTAACTGTTTATGAACTTCGTACCAATCAGTTGAATAATTATGGAATAGCACCTCCTACAGAAAGGGCATACCTCTATGAGAAATGGTATCATCTGTTAAAAGAGTTAGGCTATATTGGTGAATATGGGCAAAATACGTTCTCCGTTGACCGTCATGACTATGGAGTTTCATCATATATTCGACACCGGATGCTTGATGGGGCTGATTACAAAGGTTTTGGCATTTCGGCTCAAAGTATGTCTGATGGAAATGTGGAATATAACGTTGGGAAGAACGCTAAAGATATATTGTCTCTTATCCCGACAGGGAAAATACCTAAAGATGCAACATTCGAAGCATTAGAACATTATGACCTTCCAGTTGCAGAAAAATTCGCTAAGTTTGTGTGTGTCAGTTCTTACTCCGGTGGATTCAGCTGGAGAAAAGCTAAGGAGAGGTTTTATCCAAACTTCTTTGAACGTTTTGGAAAGGTATTGGACTTTTTGTCAAACAGGCAGAATGTTTATGGGAATGGCGATATCATCATATCGAATGACCGCATCAGTGTTACAGAAGATGGATTCCGCCATTATGGATCATTGTTTTCTTTATTCTACAATCTGTAATTCATATCTACAAGATGAAAACCTATCGTTATCCTTGCACTGGTAATATTTCCTTGAAGGGCTTCGGCAAATATCTCGAAAGTGAAATTGGTGAACCACGTCGTAATCTACGTTTATTCGCTCAAGAGTTGAACTATCAGTTGGGCTGCACGCATATAACTTTAACCAATAGTGGTTCGTCGGCTAATCTTGTGGCAGCATTAGCCATGGCTGAGAAATGCAGAAAAGCGGGAAAACCTCTGACCGCTGTAGCCTCCGCATTTACTTTCCCCACAACGATTAGTTCACTTCTTATGGCCGGATTCCGTGTCAAACTTATAGATATTGAGGAAGGTGGATTCAATATGGATACCAATCTGTTAAAGCAGTTGGAGCACTCACCATCATTGATTGCGATAACCCATTTCCTTGGCTTCTTTTGTGACACAAAGGTCGTTTGTGAGTATGCTATTGAAAATGGATGCTTTGTCCTGCAAGATGCCTGTGAAACATTTGATCTCACTGATAAGCATACAGGCGATAATTATTATTTGCATGGTGACATAACCACACTCTCCTTCTACCATCCCCATCATTTATCCTCTTATGGAGGAGGGGCTGTTGTGTGTCCCAATCGGGATGACTATATTCTTTGTGATAGCATAGCCCATTGGGGAAGAGCCTGCAAATGCCACATTGACAAATTTCTGTGTACGACTCCAGACGGTCCTGCCCATCAATTTACTTATGAACGAATCGGTGTTAATGTAGAAATGTCGGAACTTAATGCATGCTTCGGCAGATGGCAGTTGATGCACTGGGGATATTATGAACTTCGTCGGCGAGAGAACTACCAGATACTCTATGAAGCACTAAAACACAATCCAAATCTGAAAGCTTGGAAAACGGGGCTTGACGAACCATCTCGTTTTGTGTTTCCCATACAATTGGTAAACGGAATGAATGTAAGAGACGCTTGGGAAATACTATCGCCAAAAGGTGTGGAAATACGTACTCTGATGGGAGGTGCAACTTGTACACAGCCTGCTTTCGAGAAATGTGTAGATTACAAAGCTCAACAAAATGCTATCAATATGGCAGACACAACTTTTTTTGTGGGTGTTCATCAAACGCTCTCCATAAGTGATGTGCAAGCTGTAGCACGAATTATCAATTTCACTTTTAAATAAAAGCAGGTAAGGAGCATGTTAGTGATACATCCAAAAGACAAAACCACGGCGATGCTTTCAGCCCTATATGATGGGCTGGAAGCACAAGTCGTTGCCGACTACCGCACAACCAAGGAGATGGGGCGTTTGTTGCATCATGTCTCTACACCGGAGCGTATCATGTTGCTGGGACATGGCTCTGACAAAGGACTGTTCTACCGTGCGGATGACAGCAAGGACGAGTATGATAAGGTCATTGTTAGTCATGCCCACGCTTATCATCTACGTAAGCATGGTGGAAACATCGTAGCTGTGTGGTGCAATGCTGACCAGTTTGCCCGTGAAGAAGGCTTACATGGTTTGTTTACGGGGATGATAGTTTCAGAGTTAAATGAGGCTCTATTATATCAGGTAGAGACGACACAGGAGGAACTTGACCGTGAGAATGTGAAGTTGGCCCGTAGGCTGAGAGCATTGCTTGATGAAAGAATCCCCCTGAGCGAGATACCTAAGCGGATGTTGGCAATGGATGATGTCCATTCATCCTTGACGACATTCAATTACAAGAATTTCTACAATTTATAGGGATTAATGAGATGAAGATCAGAAATCTGTTTTTAGCCATATATGACCAGTTGACTCGCAAAGGTGCTTGGAGAAATATCTTCGTGACGCACAACGCCTTCGGCATTTTCAGCCGATACAGCCATACGGCACGAGGAAGCGGTAAGCCTAAGATGTCTTACCCTACGAAAGCTGTTGCAATGAAGGCAGCCAAGGCAATGAGCGAAAAGCATGGTGTGCATTTCTCCGTCTATAAATGCGCGTGGTGCGATGGGTGGCATGTGGGAAAGAATGCCCAAAATAAGGTCAGCCAAGAGAACAAGCCAAAGGAGAACTGCCTTTCATTTGCCAACAAGCCTAATGCTCTGTATGATGCATTGACGCGATACCCCATTGTTGACCTTGCCCCCGTGTATGACAAAGGAGTGAGAGGCAGGACTATGTCGGGACGTGGCAGCAACTGGCTTCTGGCGAAGGTGCGTGATGCTGGTGTAAAGGTTATCATCGACCTTCGCACGGCAGACCATACCGACCGCTACGACCGCAATGTGGCAGAGGCTGGACTTGAATACCACAGTCTGCCCATCGACAGCAGGAACACGGACGTACATCAGATTATTGCCTCACTTCCGCTGCTGTTCGAGTTAATGGACAAGGGTGGCTTCTATATAGCCTGTGCTATGGGCAGACACCGCACGGACATTGCCATTGCGCTTTACTATGTGATGCACCATTCCGTTCCGTTTGAAGAGGTGCCGGAGATGAGAGGGCATCGCTATGTGGAGAAAAAGGAGTTCCGCTGTGATGACATTGCCGCAAGACTCAACAGCATTATCAAGTCAATCACTCCCAACGAGCTTGCCACACTGGGGTTGCCCGCAAACTATGAGGCAGAGTTTCTGAAACGTAAAAAGCATTTGTTTGATGTAAACCGAATTTTTGAATGAACATGAGCTACAAGATTTGCTTTGTATGCACAGGCAATGCCTGTCGGTCACCATTCGCAGAATGTGTGACGAAGAGACTCTTGGCAGATGCCGGAATGAATGGCATCGAAGTATTCTCATTGGGTACTTTGGACTGGGGAGAGAATCCTCGTGATGTTGCCATGGTGGATGTGGCGAAGGAATTGGGCTATGAATTAAGTGGTACGACCACGGTTATGACACGTGAGAAACTGATGGCAGCTGATGCGGTCATTGTGTTTGACGAGCGTCACCGTGATGCCATAACACGAGTATTGGACTATAGCCATTGGAACAGAATCGTCCTGTTCAATAAGATAGCATTGGATGAAGATGGTAATGTAGAAGACCCTCATTACCAGACTGCAGCTGTATATCGTCGTGTGGCAAAACACATTGAAGACGGTTGTAAACGAATGGTAGAGCAGTGGAAACTACAGCCACCAAAGCCTTATGATTGAAGATTGCATGACAGCACTGACAATATCCCTTTGGCTTTGTATCAATTAGCCGGAGGGATATTTTTTTCGGTAGAAAGTTGTGGTAGATGATAGAGAGCGGTTACAAATGCCACTCTCTTATCATAGAAGTAAAACAAAACAGTGGAGGTTACGAAGATGAATACGTCAGAAGCCGAGAAAGATTGGTTGCGCCGCATCTGCGGAGGACAGCCGGTAACAGAACAGAAGACAGCCCCTGCAAAAGAGGCTGAGCACAAGCCTGTAGCAGAGAAGAAAGCCAATGGTCATGGATTTGGAGACATTGCGGGCATGAATGAGCTGAAGGAGTTTGTGACCGAGGGATTTATCAATGTTCTGAAGAACCGTAAATGCGCCGAGGTATATGGCATCAAGCCTCCCTCCATGCTCTTTTATGGTCCTGCTGGTTGCGGCAAGACGTTCTTTGCCGAGAAGATGGCTGAGGAGATAGGCATCAACTTCATGAAGATCGTGCCTGATGATCTCGCTTGTACATGGGTACACGGAACACAGCAGAAGATAGGCGAAGTATTCAAAGACGCAGAGAAGAAAGCACCCACACTGCTGTTCTTCGATGAGTTTGATGCCATGGTGCCGAAACGCTCAGGTGACGAGGCAAACCAACACTATGACAGTGAGGTCAACGAGTTTCTCTGTATGCTCAACAATGCCTCCGAACGTGGTGTATATGTCCTTGCCGCAACCAACCATCCTGAACGCATCGACAAGGCTGTGCTACGGACAGGACGTATCGACGAGATGGTATATATAGACATGCCAGACAAGGAAGCCCGCAAGAGCCTGTTCTCGTTAGCACTCTCCAAACTTCCCTCGGATGAGGGGATAGACATCAACCGGCTGGCAGAACTGACTGAGGGCTATAACTGCAGCGACATCAGTTATATAGTGAAGTCGGCAGCAAGAAAGATGTTCAATGCCACTATCAAGGGAAAGACGGATGAGTACCAGCCTATCAGTCAGACTCTACTCGAAGAGGTCATTTCCAAGAAGCGTCCTTCTGTCAGTGGCAGAGACCTGCGGGAATACGAGCGAGTGAGGAGTGAGTTCTCTCCAAAGGATGAGGGTTGTCGCCACGCTACTATAGGTTTTAGATGAATAATAATCAAAATAAGAAATTTATGAAAGAGAAGATTTTGGAAGCATTCAGAGACTTGGGTTTCAAGTTGGAAGAAGAGGAAGGCATGGGTTACTGTTTCAACTACGAGGGACTGAACCTGCTGTACATGTACAATGAGAGCGATGAGGAGTTTCTCAATATTGCACTTCCCGGTATTGTTGAGGTGGAGGAAGACAGGATGTTGCAGATTTGCGCCTTGTTGGAGAAGATCAACTCCACGCTGAAGTATGTCAAGACCTATATGCTTGGGAACAGCGTTTGGTTGTTCTATGAGCGTGAACTGTTTGGCGAGGAAGACCTGATGACGGTAATCTCACGCATGATACTTCACTTGGAGGCAGGACTTGTCTTTGCTCGCAAGGCGATGGCAGAGATTGAGGAAACGATGGCAAACGATTCCTCCGATGATGACACTGCTGAAAGTGCTGAGGAGATTGTGGCAGAGGAAATAGCAGATGATGAAGATAACGAATAAACAGGAGGGAAAGACTATGACAAAGAAAGAAATGATATTGGAGGCTATCGAGAGCCTCGGTTACAAGCCTCATGTGGATGATGACGGCGACATTTGCGTCCGCTTCCAGATGAAAAGCATCTTCTTCTTGACGGGTCAGGAGGAAGAGCAGTATATTTCCGCTATTCTGCCCCAGTTCTCCGAGGTGAACGAAGGAGAAGAGACCCTCACACTGGCAGTCTGCAACAAGGTGAGCCGTGAAGTAAAGCTTGCCAAGGTGTATATTGACCAGACATTGAAAAGCGTGACAGCCAGCTGCGAGTTCTTCTACACCGACATGGAGAGCCTGAAGAACAACGTGGAGCATGTACTGAACATCCTTGGCATGGTGCGTTCCGCATATCACAAGGCAAAAGCTGAATTTATGTAAATCATATTAGGTATGGCTATGAAGACATGTATTATCCTATTTATGGCGGCTATATTAGCCTCTTGTTCTGACACGCAACTGGCAGAGAGCATTGCAGAAGTGAAAGAGTCAGAATTGGTTAAGGAGGATGTTAATGGCAGCGCAGTGATTAATGCACTTGTTGAAAGGGCTCGCTGGGGTGACGGTCAGGCCTATTTGCAACTTGCAGACTGTTACAGGGACGGCATCGGCGTGAAAAAGGATTTTCTCGGAATGATGGTCATGGTGGAACAAGCGCGAGCCCATGGTGCCATTCATGACGAAAAGGAATATATGGCACAGATCCCCGATGATAACGACATCAAACGTTTCTGTAATCTGATTGACAAAAGCAGTGACCAACTGAGAGAGGGGAAAGACAGCATTATGGCGCAACTGGCTACAATCGACAGTCCCGACGCACACGCATTGTTCGGTGTTCTGTGTGTGGAAAGCGGTGATTCCATTCGTGGCTTTGAAATCATAAGGGATGCCTCTGAGCGTGGAAGTGATTTTGCAGCCTTGCTTAACGCTTTGCCGGACTGGAAAGGAAATATTCAGCCCGATAAGATGAAGCTGGAACAACTTGCGGAAAGAATCCCATTGGCATATAATCTGCTCGGTAAACTCAGTCTGAAGCCAGACGAAAACGGCATGATTGATGAGAGAAAAGTCGCCTACTATTATATGAAAGCTGACGAACATGCATTGCTCTCCCGGAGAGAAGCCAGATGGTTGCTCGCTTATCATCAAGATGTGGGCATTCCTCAGTTGACCGAAAGTGATGTAAAGAGATTGGAAGCATTCATCCGTTTTCCCAATGAGAGAGTTGAAATCGTTGCAGATACAGTGAGTGTGGATAGTATAGAATAAGATAACCAATAAATGTTTGAAACGATGGAAGAAGTAAAGGACAAGCAAGAGATGAAGAAGACGCAGGTCTTCAATGTGATTATCCTCGACCGTAGCGGTTCGATGGAGTGTATTCGTCAGGCTGCCGTTGAGGGTTTCAACGAGACCTTGGCAGGAATCAAGAAGGCTCAGGAGAAGTTTGTAGAGACACAAGACCATTTTGTGACATTGGTCACATTCTGTAGCTGTGAGACGAAGCACGTGTTTGACAAAACGCCTGTGGCTGATGCCCATCCGCTGAAGATGGAGGATTTCCAGCCATGCTGCACCACACCGCTGTATGATGCTATGGGCATTACGCTCACCGCTATGCGCAAGCATGTCAAGGAGATTGAGGACAGCGTGGTGGTTGTCACTATCATCACCGACGGCATGGAGAATGCCTCGCACGAGTACAACGGCAAGACCATCAAGGAACTTGTGGAGCGTCTGCGTGGCGAGGGATGGACATTCACCTATATGGGTGCCAACCAGGATTCCGTAGAGGTGGCAATGAAACTGTCTATCCGCAACTCGCGCAACTTTGCCTATAGCCATGAGGGCACACGTGCCTCAATGGGTAAGGACACCAGCACGCGCATGAACTTCTTCTCACGTCTCTCGTGCATGAAGATGCAGGAGGCAGACGGATGCGCAGCTCCCATGTCGGCAGAGGAGCGGCACAACCTATATACCAGTATGGCAGATGAAGCTTTTGATGAGGAGGAAGGAAAATGAGAACGAAGATAACATCAATGAAAAGGGCTTTCATTCTGTTCTGGCATGGGTTGACCGCCCTCCTCGCTGGCATTGCCAACTGGTTTACGGTGATATTGGGCATGAGGGATGACTCCAAGTATGGCAAGATTCTCCGTCGCACGGTTGGCAGCTGCTTCGCGTTCCTGATGCTGTTGCTAGCCATAGCCGCAGGTTGGGATTTCTGCCGTACTGCTTGCTATCGGTTGGAGGTAAACAGGCATTTTGATGACTCGTATTACGATACGCAGTACATCTCCCGCAATGTCACCTATTACACCTACTACGATGAAGACGGTTTCCTGAAGACTGCTGACGGCAAGAAGACCATTACGGGAATCAAGTGGATAGCCAAGCCACTGGGTTTGGACTCACTGATATGCTACAGTGACGGCAAGAAACGCGGCTATTTCAATATGTTCACTGGCAAACCCGTCATTGAGCCGAAGTACAGCCATGCATGGATTTTCTCCGATGGACTGGCATCGGTGGATGATGGAGGCTGGATCAAGTTCATTGACGCGTCGGGCAAGGTGGTGATAGACCCACAGATTCCTTATATCCCCGGAGCGGAAGGCTATGTATTCCACAAAAACCGCTGCATTGTCCACAATGAACGCCGTGACCGTTTCGGACTGTTGGACAAGCAGGGCAAGTGGGTGTTGAAGCCAGAATATTTCTCCATCGAATCTTCCGGGAACTTCTGGGTTGTCGATAACGGAGAGGGCAAGAGCGTATTGGACAGCACGCTGAACACGGTTATTCCGTTCACGAAAGGTCAAATTTGGGTAAGCAGCGAATATATCAGTGTTACTCTCAGTAACCACATCATTCAGCGTTACGACCATAGCGGTGAGATTATCAATGATTTCTATATCAATGATGTAGGTTATATGACCTATGAGTCAGATGAGTTGCGCTACGCAACCTCTAAGAATTACAATGAGGAAGGTACACTCACCAGTGAGACGGAAAATATTGAGCCGTTACCAGTGGAGAAGATGGCAAAATGCCGGCGTTATGAGGCAGAAAGCGGATGGTATGGACTAATGACAGCAGATGGCAAGGTCATCACACCTCCGTCATACTGTAGCATCCAGGCAATAGGTTATGACATGTACCTTTGCAAGGACAATGACGAAGATGGTGTGATATTGAATGGTAAAGGTCAAAGGATTGATTAGTTTTCAGGATTGACAATGTTCTCAGCAAACATAATGTCCATAGATGTTTGCTTGATGAGATTGAGCAGGATGGCAGGATTTATGTTCTTGCCATCCTTTTTTAGTGTCAAATGAAGATGTGGACCTGTGCTACGTCCACTGTTTCCTGTCAGGGCGATGATGGTGCCGGGACGGACGTGGGCACCTTGGGTGACGAGGGTTTGGAAGAGGTGGCAATAGCTGACGGTGAAGTCGCCGTGACGCAGGGTGACATAGAGACCTGAACGTTTGTCGTTGCCTACCTTGATGACCTCGCCGTGCATCATGGCGTATGCGGGTTCGTAATTTGCCTTCAAATCAAGCCCGTTGTGTAGGGCTTTTCTTTTTGTGAATGGGTCTCTGCGATAGCCGTAGGGACTGGTGACAGAGATGTGACGGAGTGGACTGACAAGTGCCGGGAGGCGGTCGGTCTGCTCCGTTTTGATTTGGGTATGGGTAAGGAAGTCTCGACACTGACGCGTCGAGCACGGGGACTGCTGTGGGGATGCGGTGGGCTGTGGTGTTTTTGGCACTGCCTTGTGGTGTGCCCTGGTCTGTGTGACGGTGTTGAACTGGGCGAATACTGTTGCTGATGAACAGAATATTGCTGCTATTGTGATGAGTAAAAATCGTTTCATGGTGCAAAAGTAACAAGCAATTTTCGCACTGGCATAAAGAACTATGGGATGAAATGAAGATTGTAACATAATATAGCAATCGAGTTTGATTTTTGAGTAGAAATCAAACTCAAATAATAATAATCGTCAAAAATAGCACGCATTATCTTATGTAATTCTGCTTGTCTCTGGATAGGTGTATAACTTTGCACGAGTTTAATTTCAAATTCAAAGTTAAAGTATGAAGCAAGTACGATTTGAAGAGAGCGAGGTGCCTTATCAGACACTGGCTCGTTTTGGTCTCACACAGGAAAAGATTGAAGACCTGCCCTTGTGGGCGTTGGAAGATATTGGTCAGGGACGACGTTCACCGTTGCTGCCCATTCAGGTGACTAATGATGAGGGCGAGACGTTGAAGAGCCGCACCCGATTTGCGTTAGTCCGTATGGAGGACGGCAAGGTGGATGTGGTGTTCTATCCGCAGTTGGAGAAGTCACCGTTGGAGGCTTTTACTCAGGAACAGCAGGAGGACTTGCTGGAAGGAAAGGCTATACTTGCCGATGTGAAGGATGCGGAAGGCAGAAGCAGCAAGGCTTTCGTGCAGATTGACACGGAGACTAATCAGGTGATGTCGGTGCCTACACCTGTCATTGGGCGCAACTTGGAGGTGCTGAAGGATGAACTGAAACTGAGTTCGGCAGAACTGACCGTGATGCAGAAGGGTGAGCCGCTCACGCTCATCATGGAGGATGAACAGGTGACGGTGGGCATTGACCTGAACGACAAGACAGGAATCCGAATCAACCAAGGCGACAGTCAGAAGTGGAAAGAGAACACCAAGCGAGAGTGGGACAAATACACCTTCGGGTGCTATGGCTGTTGGGTAATGGGCGATGACGGTAATCTTGACTATGTGCCTGAAGAGGAATACACGGAAGAACTTTGGAATGAGCAGAAGAAGAATGGAGAGCGCAACCGCGCCTCTTTTTCCATGCACAAGTAATCTACACATAATATAATAAGTATATGGCATCAAATAAATATTATCCAGAGGATGTGCTCGTCGAGAAGATACAGAGCGGCGAGTACGGTTGGTTGGAGTATGTCAACCATCATTCTGCTGAATGGCAGGAAGAATATGAGAGCTATTGTCTGAACAACGGACTCTGCATTTGTGAAGAGAGTGCGGAGCAGTTTGTCCATCACAAGGATGAAGAACTGGAGAAGGCAATAGAGAATGGTGAAGCATAACAACGAAGTGATATGGCTATTAGAAAGAATACGAATCCCCAACAGATGGACCTGCAGCCAGAGATGCGTGACCTGCTTATGCGCAATGGTATGCAGGCTCATGTGGTGAGCAATGGCAGCGGCTATCAACTTGTGGTGCAAGGTCATGACAGTCCGCTGCTCACCTATAACATCACCGAGAAGCAGATGTTGGCTCTGACCGACTGGGGAACGAATCATGCCAACAAGTTAGCCTACAATACCTTCACAGGCATTGTGGGCAACGACTTCTATATGCCCAAGAACTTCGTCCATGCACGCAATGCCAACGGTCGTGTAGCTATGGGGCTGCACGGCTATCGGGTTGGTATCGGCGAGTATGGACGAATGGGACGCATCGGTATGCCACCACCCTTCTTAGGTTGGACACCTCGCAGTCAGGAAGGATTTCATCTTCGCAGAGTTGGAGGACGACTTTTCTTCCCCGAAGCCCCGATTGTGCCTGAACGTTGGGACGGCAGGATGAAGCCTGGCGAATTGCAGAGCGGCGGTTATGGGTTCTACTACAAGGGACAGCAGCAGAGTTATAGTCCACAGCAACAGGATGTGCTTAAGGATTTGGAAGGGATTATCACACCATCCATCAGCCGCCCGAGAAGCACGGAACCAGCCAAACCCTACAATGAACTGATCACCTCGCCTGTCTATTTTACCAATGAGAAGTGGCAGGAATGTTTAGCTTCGCATGGCATCATCGTTGATGAGAATGCGAAGACGCTGACCATTCAATCGAATAGCGTCAATGCCGATATGGTGTATGACCTGACGGACGAGGAACTGAAGAAGATCACCTCCAACTCCATCAAGGAAGTGCCCGTCGTTCAACGCTTGGAGTTGTTGAATGGCATCATCAAGGACGACTTTGCTGACAGAATCCTGATGGACACACTCAATAGCAAGGAGCGCATCGACCTGCATCTCCATCCCGAACTTGAACAAGAGTTGCAGCAGCGACAGCAACAAGAAGAGGAGCGTTTGCTTCCTTTGGAAGAGGACGATACTGTCAGACGTGACGTGTTGCAAGGCGATGCCATGGTGAGAGGTGAAGACCTTGCGTTGCTCAATGAGAACAAAGGCTGGTATCGTGAGGGAGCGCATGGGCGTGAGGTGGAAGTCGGTGACATTGTGGTGGAGAAAGTTCCACAAACAGAGGGAGAAAAGAAAGGCGAAGACAAGTATCGCATGACCGCCATCATCAACGGTGAAGCCATCACGCACGAAATCAAGCAGAAGGACTACGACAAGTTTTTGGCGGTGGATGATTACCATCGAATGAAACTGTTCTCGAAGGTATTCAATGAGGTCGATATGAAGACACGTCCAGAAGCCAATGCCGGACTGGGTACGAAGATACTGGCGGCACTGACGGCAGGAGCGGTCGTTACGGCAGAGGTAGCTCATGACATGAACCACCATCATCACCATCCTGCCCCGGAATTGTATGCAGAACATCATGGAGGTCCACGTCCTTACTTCAAACCAGGAGTGGATTCACCACAGGAGATTGCGGCAAGGTACTTTGAGGCAGAAGCCAATCATGTTGCCACGGAGATAAGGAGAGGATATTAACTATGTACAATTTATAATTTACAATTTATAATGAGCAACGAGCTGACATACGATGACTTTCTGGACAGGTTGAGCATACAGGAAGTACTGGTGGACGCAGGGTATCATCTGAACAAGAGAGATGGCTTGCGTTATCCGTCGTATGTGCGTACTGACAGTGAGGGCAGACGGGTGCGTGGTGATAAGTTCATTGTCACGCAGAATGGGAAATGTTGCTTCCAACCACCGCAGCAGAAGGTGTATAATGTCATTTCGTTCATCAAGGAGCATCCAGAAATGTTTTCAGAGAACAAGGTGGGAATGTCTCCTGACCGACTCGTCAACCTCGTCTGCAACCGACTGCTTAACCAACCCATCGAGGACAGACCCTCGAAGATTTCCGAGCCGAAGAAGGACATCAAGCCATTCAACCTGAATGACTACGACATCCATAAGTTCAATCCGCAGGACAGAGAAACACAGAAAAAATTTTATCCCTATTTCAAGTTCCGAGGCATTGACCTCTATACGCAGTATGCCTTTCATCGACATTTCTGTCTGGCTACCAAGCATCGGACGGATGGGCTCACCTTTGCCAATCTTGCCTTTCCGCTTGTACTGCCCAAAGCTCCCGATAAGACCGTGGGCTTTGAGGAGCGAGGGCGACCGAAGATGGATGGCAGCGGCGGTTACAAAGGCAAGGCAGAGGGAAGCAACAGCAGTGAAGGGCTGTGGATTGCCAACCTGACAGGGAAGCCGTTGGAGAAAGCCAGCGAAATTGTATGGTTTGAGAGTGCCTACGATGCCATGGCAGAGTATCAGATAAATCCTGTGAAGATGGTATATGTATCTACGGGCGGTACTCCTACCGAGGGGCAGATGCGAGGACTCTTGTCCATCACGCCCAACGCAAGGCACTATTTGGGGTTTGACAAGGATGACGCCGGACGGCAGTTTGTTGCAAACTTCAGGAAGGTGGCAGCAGAGATGGGCTTCCGTCACGAGCATGTGCAAGCCTATCATCCATTGGGTTGCTACAAGGACTGGAACGATGCGCTGCTCAACAAGAAGTCGGCTCAACTGATTGCCAAGGGCGAACCAGACACCTTCGACTATGCCGAGTTCATCGCAGCCGGCAAGGCAGAAAAACAAAGGGAAAAAGAAGAAAAGAACACATATCGTAGAAGCGTATGAGACAAGAAGATAACAGCATCATCTCCCTACAACCCAGCATCGGGCAGTATTTCATTAACGAGCTGCCACTGTTGCTGTTGTGCTTGGCAATGCTCCTTGTTGGAGGATTGCCAGACTGTGCATATAGTACCCTGTTGCTTGTCACCAGTCTCTTGTTTTCCCTCTGTTTACTCTACCGATTCATTTATCTGAGGAGCATCCGCTACCATATCGGGAGCGAGCAACTCATCTGTGAGCACGGAGTGTTTCAGCGGAGCGTGAACTACATGGAGCTGTACCGAGTGGTGGACTTTGCCGAGCATCAGACATTGATGCAGCAGTTGTGCGGACTGAAAAGCGTGACCGTGTTGTCTATGGACAGAACGACACCGAAACTGGATATGACAGGCATCAGCAACAGCTATGATGTGGTGAGTATGATACGAACAAGAGTAGAGACGAACAAACGAAGAAAGGGTGTGTATGAGATTACGAATAGATAAGATTTGGATCGTTGTCGTGGCATTCGTACTGAGCGTGCCGTCAGCTCATGCACAGATTGTGACAGCCAACCCTTTGGAATGGATGGCATTAGCAGAGGGCAACGAAGCCATCAACGGCGAGATAGAGAAGGAAATCAAGGGTCAGACCAAGACAGCCCTGTTGCAGAACACCATCGCCGCAGAGTTCACAAAGATACACGAATGGGAGAAGAAGTATAACAGTTATCTAAAGACCGCCAGCGGTTATGCATCTTCCCTCAAAGCCTGTACCTATCTGTACGATGATGGTGTGAAGATATTCATCACTTTGTGTAAGATGCGCAAGGCCATCAGCAACAATCCGCAAGGCATCGTCGCTACCCTCTCGATGAATAACCTGTATATGGAGACCGCCACTGAATTGGTGTCTGTTTTCACACTGCTGAAAGATGCCGTCGCCAAGGGAGGTAAAGAGAACATGCTGACAGGAGCGGAACGCAGCAAAACGCTGTGGGCATTGAACGACAAGCTGAGTGCCTTCAGCAAGAAGCTGCATCGGCTCTACCTATCTATACGCTATTACACCTTGACCGATGTGTGGAACAGCGTGACGGCAGGGATGATAGACCGCAGCAACGGGGAGATTGCGGCTCAGGCTATGGGACGGTGGAGACGGGCGGCGAGAGTGAGTGGAGAGTGACTGCCCGACAACGGAATTGTCGGGAATGGTGGCTAATTATAAAGGAAATAAGATATGAGAGTTATAGTTGTTTATTCCATATTAATGTTGTCATCCTTTGCAGGAGTGCGGGCGCAGAACGACCCGACTCTTGCGGGGATGATTCTAATGTACACCAATAAAGCAGAGAAAGAACTGAAGAACCAGGAGAAGGTGATGCTGCTACAATCCACCGGCCATATCTGGACCAAGGAGGAAGTGGAAGCCACTACCGACCTGCAGCGGGAGTTCAACAACTATCTGGACTCCTTCCGTTCCATCGTCAGCTATGCCGCACAGATATACGGTTTCTATCACGAGATAGGTCAGTTGGTGGACAATATGGGAGGATTGGTGACTCAATTAGATGCCCATCCATCTAATGGACTTGCCGTAGCCCTGTCTGCCAAGCGCAACAAGATATACCGCGAGCTGATTATGAACAGCATCGAGATTGTGAATGACATCCGCACAGTATGCCTGTCGGGCAACAAGATGACCGAAAAGGAGCGTGTGGAGATAGTCTTCGGCATCCGTCCCAAGTTGAAGAAGATGAACAAGCAGTTGAAACGACTGACGAGGGCGGTGAAATACACCACCATGGGCGATGTCTGGATGGAGATAGATGAAGGGGCAAGACCCGCCAAAGCGAACAAAGCCGAGATAGCGGCGGCTGCCAAGAGGCGGTGGAAGCAGGTGGGCAAGAACGTGAAACCGTAAAGGACTGGACACTGAAACCCGACAACAAAATTGTCGGGAACGGTGGCTATTCCTACGACAACAGAGACAACTGATACAACAATCATCATAAAATAAAGATATATGGGATTTTGGAGCTCATTATTGAAATATGGTGGCAAGGCGGCACGAGGTACCGGCCATGTCATCGGAGTAACTGGAAAGACCTTAGGCAGCGCAGCACTCCACCCGCAACGCACCCTTATGGGAGCCGGCAAGGCTATGCAGACAGCCGCAGTGGGTAGTGCCGCAGGCTATGTGACATGGGAGAAGCTGACCACAGACAAGAGCGTGGCACGCATAGTAGGTGATGCAGTCATCGGCGAGAATGCCACGGAAGCGGTGGCGCAAACTGCCAACGATGTGCAACGTCTGACGGGCAAGGCTGGTGAAGCCGTTGATGCTGTGAACACTGTAGCCGGAAAGATGGACACCCAGTTTAGCGGTATCAGTGACTTCTTCAGGAATATGTTCGGTGGCGGAGGATGCGACATGATAGGCAATCTCTTTGGCAATATCGGCAAAGGCAACGTGTCTGGTATGAGCATCGTCGGACTGGTGGCTGCCGCCTTCATGGTATTCGGACGCTTTGGTTGGATGGGCAAGATTGCAGGTGCGCTGCTTGGAGCGATGATCATCGGGAACAACTCTAAGGTGGCGCAAGCTCTGCCTAACGGAGGCGGCACATCTTCGCATGGGCAGAACATGGAAGAGGAAGAGACACAGAACAGAGGGATGAAACGATAACCAATATACAGCGATATGAGATATACAGAAGAAATGATACTACGCTCATCGAGCGGCTACTGTATGCCGTTTGAGGAGCCAACAAAGCAGGACGTGCAGATGTCCTTGGGTTACGGAGAGCAGAAACATCCCGTGACGGGAGAAACGTTCTTCCATCACGGCATAGACTTCTCTGTGAACCACTACCTGCTGTCGGCGGTGGCTACGGGAACCGTGTCAGCCATCGGGTCTGACGCGGAGCATGGCATCTACCAGACCATCCGCTACGGCAAATACGAAGTGACTTACAGACATCTCTCCAATGTCTTCGCCAACTTTTCCCAAAGCGTCAAGGCCGGTCAGACCATTGCCATCAGCGGTGACCTGCTGCACATGGAGGTGAGGTTTGACGGAGAGGAAATCAATCCGTTGGAGTTCCTCACCATGCTCTACGGCAATATCAAGGCATTGGAGCACAATTCCCAAATGGGCATCAATGAACTGAACATGAACATCCCTTCACCCTACGACACCGACCGTCAGGAGATAGAGACATTGATGCTCCGCTTCCTCCCCTCCTATTTCGAGGACCTGCAACAGGGGGCATATAGTGTGCCCGAGCATATGGAGCAGTCGTTGAGAAACATCTTCTCGTTGGGAGCGAGCAAGCATTACTTCTACGAGACCATGCCGAGCATGGCTAATCCCTTGGGCATCGGCAACCGCTGTATGCCTTTGGCGGCTAAGGTGCAGAACCTGCTCATTGCCGACTTTCTCAACTATCTTGCCATGCGACATCAGGTGTATCTCTCTACGATGGACGAGGTATTAAAAAAAAACTCCAAGAGCAAGCCCTGACGCATGACGGCATCATCGATCCGCTTGCCGACTTGGACGTGGATATCCAGAGCTTCGACATACCGAGGATGGTGAGCGTCTATCCCGACCGGGCTGGCGTGAGATGGTGGACAAAGGCATGGTTCAACGGCAAGGAAGATGGAGAACCCTCCGTGGAGATTGAGGAGCGTATGGCCGTACAGTTCATCCATCGCCAAGTGGACAAGGACGAGTGGCTGGAAGAGCATTATCCCAAGCAAATGGAGATATACCACAACGCCATCGAGCAGACAAAGGAACAGATATTACAGCAGTATAATATATAAAAAGGTATATGGCAGTAAAGAACAGTCAGCGATTCGCAGAGATAGAGCGTCTGATGGGCGACTATTTCGGGTATCACCTTGCCCCCGTGATGGGCAGGGTACAGCGGGACTTGTCTAACAGACAGGCAGACGAGATGCGGGCCTACTCCAACAGTACGGCTGGCATCCTACGCTCATTGGCCACTGCCAATATGCCAGGTGATAACCCATACGCCACGCTAAGGATTACAGGCGAATGGAACAGCAAGACCACCGAAGACTATCTGGCGATGTGCGAGGAGGCTATTGTCGGCAACAAGGACATGCAGCGTGACTTTGCCGTGATGGCTGAGGAATGGCGCAAGGCGGTGGTGACGGAGATAGGACGAGAGCGGTACGATGCACTCTCTAAACAACTCGGTTGTGATTTGGCATACGCCTATATCGACCACCGAATGGAACAGCTGATGATTGACAAGCTTGTGAAAGACCGTATGCCTAAATCCTCTGCCGACTATATCATCCGCAAAGCGGCACAGAGCAGTCTGTTCGGTCTGCCCTACGAATTGAACAAGTCACCGCTTGCCGCAGAGATAGAAGCCAGAGGAGAGGCAGCCTATAAGCCCTCTCGAACAGAGAAGGCAGCGGGATGGGCAGCCGGAGCGGGTGCCGATGTCGTGGCCATGGGAGGGATTGGCTCATGGGCAACCTTCGCCAAGTTTGTCGGTATCGATATGGTGATGAATGTCGGCATGGAACGCCTTGGCAAAAAAGGCAGCAGCCAAGAGGTCAGTGTAGAGGAGTGTATCAGCAAGGGAGTTTTCGGTACGGACACCAACGTCTTCGCCTCATTCCGCAAACAGGCAAAGGTCATCAAGAACCACGAGAACAGCTATATCAAGACTACCAACAGCCATTTCAAGAACAAGATTCCCACGAGCAATATCACTTTTATGGATTGGACGAAACAAACCGAGCAGACCTCTTTTCCTTGGAACAAAGGTACGTTCCTTGACCCTCAGAGAAACGAAGCTGCCAAACGTACAGGCAAGTACAAGGATGTGCCCTTGATAGTTGCACCCGGACAGGAAGACGAGTATCTGAAGGTTAAGGCGAGACTGGATGCAGAGGCTGAGAAGGAGAAGAAGGCAGAACCGAAAGAAACTCCTGATTCATCGACTGAAGAGGCAACACCATCTGTAGTCCAGCAGGAGGAAACAGCCTTACAAACAAACGAAAATGGATGGGACGGGCTGTTGCAGAGTTTTGGACTGAACGGCTTTTCAGACATCGGCAAGAACCTTGGTTATGTGTTGGCGATGCTGCCCGATGTACTGGTGGGACTGTTCACTGGCAAGACAAAATCGCTGAATATGGACAATAGCCTCCTTCCTTTGGCCTCTATCGTGGCTGGAATGTTCGTGAAGAATCCTATACTGAAGATGCTGTTGATGGGTATGGGAGGTGCCAATCTGCTCAACAAAGCGGGACATGAGGTGCTGGGCAGGAAACAGCAGGAAGGCATTGCACCTACAGTTAGTCCTGCTGCATCTCGCATTCAGTACCGCCAATATCCTGATGAACCACTCAATCCTCGTATCAGCAACCCGATGCTGCAAGGGCGGTGTCTCGTTGCCAACATTGACCATGTGCCTTGTACCATTCAACTGCCTGACAGTGTGATTGGGGCGCA
>OLPS01000766.1_pt1 | contig 38344 bp, 38 predicted proteins | sample 1673071 | NCBI WGS metagenome assembly OLPS01 (sample SAMEA3136752, study PRJEB25190) | human gut metagenome | reverse complement strand
GGATGAAAATAAGATTGCACTATTGGCAGCAGTCGATGTGTCTTATATGACAAAGGGAGAGCAGCAGATGCTTTGGAATATTGTAGATCGACAAGGACTTAAGGTTAAGCCAGTGTATGCAGAGAAGCTTCGCAAGGCATCCGGAGATCTGACAGAAGAAAAGATGGCAGAGATTCTGGAGACATTGCAGGTGAAACATTCCGATGGCAATGCCGGTGTAAGCTTCAAGCTTCCTAAGTCCATCTGTAGCAAATATTTTGATGGTATGGATTCAAAGCAGATGGCAGCAGTTGTGGAGCAGGCATTGACTGCATGGTTTGAAGGGAAGAAGGCAGCGGTTGTTTAATACAGAAGATTTGAAGTGCCTTGATTCCAAGTATTTCAACATCATCACAGTAGATGATTGTGATGTGACCATAATGTCTAGAAACAACGGAAATTACTGATGCCTTCATAATCCGGAGTATCCATGAGAAGACACAGTGATTATTTTTCATAAGCATAAGTTTTCACACCCATATCATCAGCATGGCAGAGCCAATACGCTTAGATAGGCGATGAAGGGGATTAAGGACCGTGATAAGTGGCAGATGGATGGGGGAAAAGTCAGATCTTGTTAATGTTTGCTGAATCCTTTATAATATAAATAATTATGCGATGAAGGAGGCAATGATATGGCCAGAACAAAAAAGATTTTAGCTCCAACATATACAGAGTTGATTGTTCCGACCTATAATGCGCTTTTAAAACTGGGAGGATCTGGCACAAACAACGAGATATATGAACAAGTTATAAAAGATATGAAGCTTTCAGATGAAGCTGTAGACGAATCTCATTTGGGAAATGAAAATCAAACTGAATTGGAGTATCAGCTTGCGTGGGCAAGGACGTATTTAAAAAATTTTGGTGTTATTGTAAACAGCGCGAGAAGTGTTTGGTCAATTACATCAAATTATACATCTGGAGCAAATTTAGATCCTAAGGAAGTTATTGCATTTACTGCAAATAAAAATGCAAAAAGAAGAGTTGCATCTGGGAAAAAGGTTGTTAATAATCCGGAAAAACCAGATGATGGAATTGCTGAAAATGATGAAACAGAATACCCAGAAGAGATTAAGCCATGGAGACAAAGACTTTCAGAAGTTTTGCAAAATATGGATCCATATGGATTTGAAAGATTGGCACAGAGAGTTTTAAGAGAGTGCGGTTTTACTCAGGTTGAGGTGACAAAGAAGTCAGGTGATGGAGGAATTGATGGAACGGGAAAACTAAAAATAAATGGAATTTTTAGTTTTAATGTTGCATTTCAGTGTAAGCGATATAAAGGCGCAGTTGGCGCAGGTGATATAAGAGATTTCAGAGGATCTCTTACAACGGATATAGAAAAAGGAGTTTTTATTACAACAGGATCTTTTACAAAGGCGGCCAAAGAAGAAGCTTCTAATCCTGGAAAACAACAGATTGATCTGATTGATGGAGAAGAGTTTATTAATAAAATAGCTCAATACGGAATAGGAGTTCGAGAGGTAATTACTTACGAGATAGATGAGGAGTTCTTTTTAAAAATTTAAAACCTATAGGTAAGTGCATTGGATAGATATCTGATGCACTTATTTTTTACATTAAAAAAGTAATTACATTTATAATTGTAAAAGAAATTATAAATATCAATTTGAAAAATATTGTAATTATAATTAAAATTTGGTATAATAAATATGGATTATTATGAGAAGATGGGAGAAAACTTGAATTGAGCGATAATAAAACTAAAAACCTAATGGAACACCTAAATATTGCTGAATTTAACAGAGGACAATCATCAAAATTGATAAGAGATTTATCTGAAAATGATAAGACCGCCTACATACAGAAAAATGGGAAACCCATAGCTGTCGTGATGTCATATGAGCGCTATCAGCGTATGTTTGAACGGGGAATTGATATTAACGACTTTTAAAATATGTGTATTAGGAGGCTGAGCTTATGATTCAGATTGGTAATAACGGATATAATATGGATTTTATATCCGCACAAATAGAGAAAACAATATCAAAAATTAAAATAGTAGATGGCTCTTTGGATAAGGACGAACTTAAGAAACAGCTATTAAAGTATTATGGCGAAAAGTTCAAGAAATGGGATACTGGTTATTTTGAATATGATTTTATAGATTTGTTCTGTGGAGCCGGTGGACTATCTGTAGGATTAGAACAGGTCGGATTTAGGCCTATTATAGCTATAGATAAGGAACCAGCTGCTTTACTTACCTATCGTTTTAATAGACCTTGGATGACAGAAGAGAGTCTTATAAATGATGACATTAGAAATCTTGTAAATCAGGAAATCTTTCCTCATGTTCCTGTTGTTGTAGGAGGACCTCCTTGCCAAGGATTTAGTGTAGTAAATAAACATAGAAAAGAGAATGATGAACGGAATGAACTGTACAAGTTCTACGTACATGCAGTTGATCAAGCTCAACCAGAGATTTTTCTGATGGAGAATGTCAAGGGAATACTGAAACTGTATGAAAGCATTCAAGAAGATTTTGAAGAAATTGGATATAAAGTTTGTAAACCATTGGTGTTAAGTCCTAAAGAATTTGGGTTCCCTCAGAGTAGAAAGAGGGCGTTCATTTTGGGAGTTAAAGGAACACACTCTGATTTATTAGAAGAATTATATGAACTATTCAAAACCACTGTTTATGCATATAAAAAAGAAAAACCGTATACGCTATGGGATGCAATTGGCGATCTTCCAGAAATAAAAGCAAAAACCTTGAAAAATTCGACTTACGTTGAAAGCAAGGAATGGGGATATACTTTTGCAGGGGTACAAAACAGTAGTACAGAATATGCAGGTCTTGTAAATATGGACTTGGCAGATGATGTTCCTTTGCTTAATCATAGATCTAAGTATAACAATGAAAGAGATATACAAATATTTCAATTATTAAAGCCAGGTGAAAAATCTGATGCTGAGAGTATACAAGAAATAAATCCGTATAAGAGCAGAGCCGATATTTTTAGAGATAAGTTCGATAAGCTTGTTGCAGATGAACCGTGTAAAGCAATTACAGCTCATATGTATTATGACTGTAATATGTATATCCATCCAACGCAGGCGAGGGGATTGTCGCCACGAGAAGCTGCACGAGTTCAAGGATTCCCGGATGATTATTTGTTTTTGGGTACGCCGAATGAATGGTACAGACAGATTGGCAATGCAGTAAGTCCATTAATGGCCAGAGTTCTTGGGCGAGGATTGAAAAGTGTTTTGGAAAGGATTTTTGAAGGATGAAAGAAGTAATCAGATATTTTGATTGCTTTGCAGGGATAGGTGGATTTCATTGTGGTGCTCAAAGAATTAAAAGTGATCGATATTCATTTAAACATGTAGCATATTGCGAAGTTGAAGCGAACGCACAGAAAGTATATGAAGTTGCCTGTGATGCAAAGAATATTCAAAAAATAAATGATGTTAGAGATGTTGCTACCAAAAAGAATCCAGAGGGCATTAAAGTAAAAGACTTTGATATGTTATTTGCAGGATTCCCTTGCCAGTCTTTTTCAAATGTAGGATATCGTAAAGGTTTTGATGATCCAAGAGGACAGCTGTTTTTTTATATATTAGATATGCTGGATTATTATAAACCAAAGTATTTTGTGCTGGAAAATGTCCAAAAAATCCATACGATTAAAGGTGGGGATCTTTTAGGAGAAATGAAGCAAGCGTTAAAAGAAATTGGTGATGGTTACGTCTTACATACTTGGGATTTGATGGCTTCAGATTATGGCCTTCCACAGAAAAGAAATAGAATATTTTTTTGTGGAATTAGAAAAGATCTTGCAGAAGAAAGAGACATAAAGGAACCACCCAAAATAGATTTAAAGGAAGCAAAATATCCATCCACATGGCATTTGCTGGAGAAGGGAACCGTTGATCCAAAACATTATATTCCTCAAGGTTCAAGAAAGACCATTTTAACAAAACCATCAAATTGGCAGGGCGATGTAAATATTGATAATAGTATTGCAAGACCCTTAACGGCAACTATGTCAAAATGGCATCGGGCAAATCAAGATAATTACTTTAGCGATAGCTACATAAAAGGAGAGAATCCATTTGAGAGACCTGTTGTTGATATGGATAGTGAACCGATTAGAAGAATAACACCGTTGGAAGGATTTAGACTGCAGGGATTTCCAGATAAGTATGCAGAAATCGCCACACAATTAAAAATTTCGTATTCTGCACAATATAAACTGATAGGAAATGCACTTCCAGTTGATCTGGCGTATTCAGTGATCAAACATTTTCTTGATAGCTATTTGTATTTAAAAGTATAATGAAAGGAAGGGACAACGATGGATCAAATAAGTAATGTAGAGGTATCAGAAAGCTTTGAATATTATCTTTCTGTATTAAAGAATCATTTGAGTTATGTAGAAGACACATCATTTAGATGGAGTGATGTAAATGGGATCCTTATTATTCAGCTAAAAAATACGGATAGTCTTAACAAAGAACGTGATGCAAGTCATGCCACACAGATTCAAATTACAAGTGAGAGTATGCCAATACCTGGCATGAGTAAAACTGAAGATTTTTTTCCAACTTTAACGATGAACACATCCTTTAAGAGTTGGAGAATATTGCTTGATGCAAGAATTAATCGATTGAATATCGCATCATTAGAGAACGAAAGCACTATTAATGCACAAGGTTGGTTAGATGATTCAATACAAATCAGAAGAAGGCTTTTGAATGAAAGTGCAGACAATCCTGGCAATCCTGCTCTTCAGATATGCTATGGTAATGATTTAATGCCGCTTAGAGAGAAACTTCAAGTAGATGATTATTTGGTCTTTGTGAAGCGCCGCTTAGCAGATGTGTACGAGGTTTTTGGTGTTCGTTCTGATGTGGGACTTGGTTCTGGAAAGCGGATGTTTAAATCAGCTAAAGCATCAAATGATAGTACAGTCTTTTCCATTAGGCAACTGACAGGGGAAAAGGAAGATCGAGAAACGGCAACAAAGTATCTGGATTTGGTTGATAGAAAGCAAACGGGTACTAATGTGCTGTTATATGGCGTACCGGGTTCGGGAAAGAGTTGGACTATTGAGCATGAGTATTGCAAACAGGATTCTCATGTTGAACGACTGGTGTTCCATCCTGATTACACCTATTCTGATTTTATTGGACAGATCCTTCCAGTTGTTGATGCAAATGGACAAGTGAGTTATAAGTTTACACCAGGACCTTTTACCAATATTCTTGAAGCTGCCTATAAACATCCACAAGAAGAATATATTCTTGTTATAGAAGAAATAAATCGTGGAAATGCCCCAGCAATATTTGGTGAGGTTTTCCAGCTTCTTGATAGAAAAGTGGAGATATCAGACATTGTCGATGATAAGTATCCAATTGGCACAAGCGAATATGAAATTACTAATGCAAATATCGCAAGAATTGTATATGGAAACCCAGAACACAAAGTAAGAATACCGTCCAATCTTTCCATTATTGGTACGATGAATACTTCTGATCAAAATGTATTTACTCTTGATACTGCTTTTCAGAGAAGATGGGAAATGCGTTTGATTGAAAATAATTTTGAAAACGTAGATGAAAAACTTGCTAAGGCAGAAATCCTTGATACCGGTATTTCGTGGGAAGTGTTCTGCACAGAAATCAATGATATTATTGTTGGAAATAATGTAAGAATGTCTTCCTCAGAAGATAAGCGATTAGGAGCTTATTTTGTAAGACTGATGGATTTGCAGAAAGATCCGCGAATGGGAGATTTGACGGTTTATGATGCTCTGAGGAAAAAGGAAAGTGCTGGAACATTATCTGAGGATGAAAAGCAGAAGATTTCTGAAATTCGTGAGGCGATGAAGAAAAATCGTAGATTCCCTGAGAAGGTTATCAAATATCTTTGGGATGACGCGTTTAAATTCAATCGTGAAGTTATTTTTGAAACTACAGAATACAGAAGTCTTGAAAGTGTCATTAGAGCATTTATGTATGCAGAAGGCATCCAGCGTTTCAAGATATTTAAGCAGAATGTGGTAGACGCATTACAGAATCCGGAATCTGAACAGTAAGGTGGTGATGGTCAATGGACATAGATTCAGCTTTGAAAGTAGCTGATGGCGAAGATATCCGTAATCGTTGCCATGTAAATTCAAATGAAGATGGAGATAGATTTGTAGGTGTTAAAGCTGATTCTGATAAAGCAATGGTCTATTTTCCTATAGGCTATCAGCTTCCGGAGACTGATCAGGAAATCAGAACGGACATAAAGCATCTGATACAGGTTTTATCTGAATTTACTTCAAAAGAGGACAGACTGCTTTCTATTAACAAGTTTGCGGCACCTCAGACGGTAGATTTTCCTATAAATGCTTATCGTGCAGTTATGGAGTTTTACTTTTCTCTTGGCGGGAAGTATTACGTTGAGACTGATCCAGTGTTTAGAACCAGTCCTACTGGAAATCAGCACTGGCCAAGGACATTTAGAAATCAGACTCCATTGGTGCAACAGTCTCCCAATGGAGTGAGTTCGTTGATATACACAGACTTTACAGTAAGATCATCGATACCAAATGATAATAAAACCATTACGCAGATTAATAGATTTTGCGTATATGAAGCTTTTTTGAAACTTGGATGGCTATATGTTCCTTATATGCCAGAAAAACCTGGAGCCTGTCCCGATGTAAAAACATCTATACAGATCGTAAGAAGTAAGCTTGGAAATACAAACGATGATCGAAAAAGAAATCTGTTTCAAGGGATGCTGGATATGTTGGAATATATGGACGAAAAAACGTCGGAAAGTACATTCTATTTTGGAACGGATGATTTTGATCATGTGTGGGAAAAACTGATAGATAGAGCTTTCGGAGAAAAAAATAAGAATCAGTATTTCCCAAGAACCAGATGGCTGTTGGATTTTGGTAAGTACAAAGAAAAGCATCCATTGATGCCTGATAGCATCATGATTTACAACGAAAAATACTATGTGTTGGATGCAAAGTGTTATCGGTATGGATGGACGGGAAATCCAGATCATCTTCCGAATGCCTCATCTATCAGTAAGCAGGTTACATATGGTGAATACCTTGAAAAGGCACATAGTATAGACAATGATTCTCTGTTCAATGCATTTATCATGCCATATAACATGAAGAAAAATTTCTTTGGCTTGACTGAACCTGTTGGCACGATAGGAGAAGCTGTCAGTGATTGGAAAACAAATAAGCTCAACTATGAAAGAATCCAGGGTATTGTTATTGATACCAGGTATTTAATGTATCATTATACCGGGAATCCTCTTAAGAGTAAGGTAGCTCTGGCAAATTGTATTGAGGCGGTATTGAAAAGACCGGCAGTTCCGCTATGCAGTAAAAAATAAAATGATCCCCTGTAACCATGTAAGTGGAAAGCAGGGGATTTGTTGTTTACAGATTTTCTTCTTTTTCTCTTTTTCTTTTACGATGCATGCTTTGCTGATATCGGTTTCGGCAGAGATCATTGCAGTACATCTTTCTTGTAGATGTGGCTTTTACAGTAAAAAATTGACCACATTGTCTACAACGTCTGAATAATTCCAAATCTGGTTTCATATAGAAGATGGAAAAATATAATGCTCCAATGAGCGTATCTACATGCCAGGATGGAGTCATTTTTTCGGCATCATACATTGGATGGATGCTTCCCATATTGGCATTGATTTCTTCAGCAATTACAAGCTTTGCAATTTCTAGAATTCTAGTTTTCATGTCAGAAGTAATCTTGCTTGTATTTGGTGTACCATAATATTCAATGGAACCATCATTTTTGATATTCTTTACCGCTCCTACATCACAGCAATAATGGAAGATAAGATCTATGGTTCTGCGAATTGAAGGCGATTCATCTATTCCGTGTGCGTATAAGAATAGCATTGATTTGAAAAGGTCACTTGAAGAACCTTTTATATATGCTTCTTGACCGCTTCCTTCCATACATCCCATATATAGCTGAACATCCAATTCAAATGATGGGGATACTAATGTATCTGGAATAGTGATGCTATCTTTAGAAAACATTTCTTGTTGGAAGTAATCTGGTGTGGGGATACTATATGCTCTTTCTAAACTTTCTTGCAGAGAGTGCTTACATGTGTAATATGGGTTAGGAAGAGAAGAAAAAGATATTTCAATGGGATTTGATAGCATCAGGTAAAGAGATAATCCCAGAATCTTATGGTAATCTTTTCGTATAGAGCCCATAGCACTTAGCAATTCTACGGTAGTTCGTAATCTGCGAATTAATTCAAACATCTTGTCGGTATCAATTGGCTCATATTCTAATCCGCTAATATTGAAAAGAAAGCCATTGCGTTTGAAGTATTCAAACAAGGCAGTGGTATCTCCGGGCTTAATTGATATCAGTGATCCAAGCAGATTCTTTTCGATGAGTGTGCCCTTTTCGCCTAAACGAACCAGACCGACTCTAGAAGAAAATGCAAAATGGATTTTTTTTCCGTGAATTGCCTGTACTTTGATTGTTGTTACCGGTGGCATACCAGGAGCAAGATTTATTGTATCTGTGGCACAGTCACAGGGATCATTATCAAAGCGGAATAAATTATTCTCAAAAAAATTTTCATTATTTTCTAGCATTAACACACCCTCCAGAAATAGTCATTATAAGCGGAAATGTAACAGTTGAAAAAGTATATTTCAAAATAGTAACTGTAAATGTAACTTAATGCGAATTATATCAATTATTAGTAAGAGAAACAATATGTGAATGATAGTATTATCTAAAAAGTAATAGAATATTTGTTGAGTATCAGTTATTTTTGACCTGATTTAGAATGAGAATAGTTAAATACTTCGCCAGGACTTTTCGATTACAATCGAAATAAATTGACAACAGAACTTACGTTCGACATAATGATTATATCGCTACATTAGGTCTAAGCTACGGAATATCAGTGCAAAGGAATAAGGATGATACTATTCTTAGCGGTCAGTTTGACAATCCCTTTTGACTGGCCTCTCATAGGAGGCGAAGGTAAATGCAGGAAGTGCATGTGGCTTGTCTGTGTTGTAAAAATAAAAGATTGTTTGACGCAGATCCAGCTGCAGTAGAGGGCATTATAAAAATCAAGTGTCCCATATGTAAAGCAGTTGTGGCAGTCAGCTTTCATCAGAAAAAAGTTCGTACTGAGCGAATCGGCGCATAGGAAACTATAGCGACCAAGGCCTGACGAAGTTTAGAGGTAAAACTCTATTCTTTGTCAGGTCTTTTTTATTTTCTTTTCACCGGAAAATCTTTTAATAATCCCGCTTAGAAAAGTAAGAGGTATTGGTTACTGATTAGAACCCACATCTTTGGATGCGTGTTCTGATGGGTATCCAAGAGAATATTCAAAATAAAAATTCATATCGGCCACATGTGCGCAGTGAGGCAGGATACGACATAACGCAGACAACAGTTGTGATAAAGACAACTGCTGAAAGCGGAATGTAGGTACCCTTGTTTTCCTGCGCATTTTGTTTGGTCACTGGGTACTTCGGATCCAGTTCTTATACTGAGTATTCTGCTCTCGCTGCCTCCAGGTCAGCTAAGGAGGCAATTATGAGAGTCAAGAAAACAAAGCAGTCAGACAGAGGTGTGTACCGTTATCCAGTACAGGTTGAGGACGGACGCGGTGGTTACAGAACCGCCTACAATGTAATCAAGCCTGGTGAGGATGGAATTACAGAGGTAATGATCAAGTCACTCCATGCAATGGATGATCATGAGGTTTACCTGAATGTAAAGAACGGACATCCACCTATGACTGCAGAGCAGAAGGTAGCTAAGAAGGAGTGGGAAGTGGCTCATCCAGGAGAGAAGTACACCATGAACTGGAATCTTTCATTAGATTATATTGCTGGTGAAGATGATGAAGAAGTGGACAAGAGCCATGTGCTTGCTGGTGCTTCTTATGATCCTTTTGATGAGGAAGAGGTATCACCGGAAGTCCAGAGATTAAGGGATGTGGTTGCTGCCATGACTGACAGACAGAAGCAGGTCTATCAGATGGTGCTTCTGGAAGAATGTGGATATACAGAGGTTGCCAAGCTTCTGGATTGTTCACCTGCCAATGTAAAACAGATTTGTAATAAGGTAATTGTTCTTATCAAAGCTGGTGTTTAAAAAATATTTTGAGATTTTTGCAGGGAGGTTAAAAACTCCCTGATTTTTTTCGCCTGTGATTTGAGGAAATACCTCGCAAATATTTTTCAAGGAGGGTAATTCACATGGAATTACAGATTTTTCAGAATGCGGAGTTTGGCTCAGTCCGCAGTATCATTATTAATGACGAGCCATATTTTATCGGTAAGGATGTAGCAGAGATTCTTGGGTACAAGGATACATCAGATGCTATGAGAAGATATGTTGATGATGAAGATAAGTTGACAAGGTGTTTTATTGACTCAGGTCAGAATCGTGAAATGTATATTATCAATGAATCCGGTCTTTACAGCCTTATTTTATCCAGCAAGCTTCCAACAGCAAAGAAGTTTAAGAGATGGGTGAAATTAGAGGTCCTTCCTGCTATCAGAAGACATGGTTTATATGCAGTCGATGACATACTGAGTAATCAGGATGCACTTATCGAAACATTTCAGGCATACAAGGCTGAGCGTATGCAGAGATTAACTTTGGAAGCAGAGAATGCGGTTCAGAAACAGCAGCTTATCGAGATGCAGCCGAAAGCAAGTTATTACGATGTAGTTCTTAATAGTTCTGATCTGGTATCTATCACAGAGATTTCAAAGGACTACGGCTGGAGTGCTCAGAAAATGAATGAGTATCTTCATACAAAGGGTGTCCAGTTCAAACTGGGCGGCAGAATCTGGACCCTTTACCAGAAGCATGCAGAAAAGGGATACACCAGTACAAAGACGCATACTTATCCTGCCACAGATGGAACTATCCATACCAAGGTTCATACATACTGGACACAGAAGGGCAGACTGTTCATCTATGACTTATTAAAAGCAGACGGTATCTTGCCTCTTATTGAGTAGGAGCGTGCAGCCAGAGCGGCTGCCGCTTACCGTCCTTTGGTCTGTGTATGCTCACCATATGCAGGAGATATCGAGAAAGTACTTACAGAGCCATGGCATTTTCAAGATTTGCAATTGAGAAGAACTGCATTCCAAATGGCTCCGTATCTATTATTTCCACAGTTTATGAATGAAGCTACAGAAAGATGGCTTGGGTTAAAGATGGGAATTGCGCTTTTGGGGAAATTCTAACAGGTCTGGGTATTTGGAAATGTTATTTCAGAAGGTATGGCTGCTGAAATTGAAAAGGTAAGAAGCAGTGAAAGATAATACGTTATTTTACAGAGGATTTGAAGGAGGTAGGTGATGAAGATAGCTTATGGTAATTTCAGAATGGAAAAAAGTGGAAAAACAATAAGATATTCTGGGATAATTTCTGCAAAAGGGAGGGCGCTACTCAGACCATAACAGAAACTTGGAAGATATATAAGAAATTTCAACTTAAAGATAATATTTATGATAGTATTTGGGTTGTTTTTATTTCAAGTATGATACAAATTGGTGGAGAATTATTACGGCTTCTTGGTATTTTAATAATTCTGCGTGCCTTTTTTGTGGGTAATAGTGATATACTGACAATTATAGCTACTGGAATGATGTTATTGACTTTTGGTAGTGTGTTTATATTAGCGGGTGATCAATTTGGAAAAGAAAAAGATAGTAATAAAATATATGCCTATTCTTCATGTATGTTAGCTATAGCAGGATGTATTATCGCAATAATTCAATTATTTTAAATAAAAAATTTATACATTTTGCCCATTATGTGAAAAGATGTATGAAGTTGAAGAAAGAAAAAGAGCGGAAACCATTGCATATCGAATTAAGACGGGGATTCAATGATTGATATGAATTATTCTATAAATTCAGGAAAATTAGGTAAGCAGGTTTTACGGGCATTCATACAGGTAAGATAGAGAGGAAATTTGAAATGAATATACAGATATTTGGAACAAAGAAATGCAACGATACAAAGAAAGCAGAACGTTTTTTCAAAGAACGTGGCATAAAGTATCAGTTCATTGATATGAAGGAAAAAGGCATGAGCAAGGGAGAATTTAATTCGGTAGCTCAGGCAAATGGCGGATTAGAGAATATGATTAACTGGGATGGAAAAGACAAGGATTTACTTGCTCTTATTAAGTATATCGCAGATGAAGATAAGCTTGAAAAGGTGCTTGAGAATCCGCAGATAATTAAAATACCGGTAGTAAGAAATGGAAAGCAATCTACACTTGGATATCAGCCTGATGTATGGAAGGGATGGAAGTAATGGTAAAGAAGATAATGCATGATCCGCTGTTTCTGGCACAGAAATCAGTGGATGCAACAGAGGCAGATAAACAGATTGTGACTGATTTGCTTGATACACTTAGGGCAAATTTAGACCACTGTGTTGGTATGGCTGCCAATATGATTGGAGTAAAAAAGAATATCATTGTAGTAGCAGCCGGACCACTTCAGTTTGCAATGATAAATCCGGTAATAACAAAGAAATCCGGAGCATATCAGACTGAGGAAGGATGTCTTTCTCTGAAAGGTGTAAGACCATGTACGAGATATCAGGAAATAGAAGTGGACTATCTTGACCAAAACTTTAAGAAACAGCATGGAAAGTATTCAGGGTGGACGGCACAGATTATACAGCATGAGATAGATCACTGCTGTGGGGTAGTAATTTAATTAGGACATAGTTGTGATAGGTGAGAATTGAATAGTAATAATTGGTGGCAGGACGAAATCGGCTTTGATTAGTGCCACAAATTAACAAAAATTTTAAAATTGTGTCACTAAAATGAAAATATTTTTATCAATCATGGTTAAAGTGCTTTTTGGCTCTTACTTGACACAAGCAGAAATAAGTAGTATGAGTGTCATTTCATTACGCAAAGGGGAAAATGTGACCTAGATAAATCGCAGGGGAGACAAACGTGATTGCGATTATAGTCGCGTCCTGTTTTTGTGCATTTACTTTTTTCATGATACAATAATGAAATTGTGACAACATTGGTGACACAGTTTAATTGGATGGATTACTTGCTGATAACGTCGGGCTGAAAGATTGATGGGAATGCTGTTAAATATTATTGATTATCGTTGTTTTGGGCAAGCTGTTCCTGCAATGCAGCAATTTGTTCCTTTAATTCATCGTTCTTGGATGTGAGTTCTTTTAGGGCAGCATCATTTTCTTTTTGCTGTTTTTCCAGCAAAAACGCTTTTTGTTGAAAGTGATTGTAGTCATAGTAAAAACTTGGATAATATTTTTGTAAAACGAGCTGTTCGATTTGTTTATATGTATTAGAGACGGGATCTATCATGCCATTTTGCTGATAAAGGATGCGGTTGATACTGACTGTTCGGATATCATTCAGTTTCGATACGGAATCATGGTTGATAAATGAAAATTCACTTGCTTTCAATAAAAACATATCACTTTTGGAAGAGGACGAGAAATGGAGAGAGGTTAGTGCATATATTTGTAGATGCGGATGCGTGTCCGGTAGTGGGCATTGTCGAGACAATAGCAGAGAAATACAATATTTCTACCACCTTGTTGTGTGATACGAATCATATTTTGTATTCTGATTACAGCGAAGTGATTGTAGTAGGTGCAGGAGCAGATGCAGTAGATTATAAACTGATCAGCATTTGTCATAAAGGGGATGTAGTAGTATCGCAGGATTATGGTGTCGCTGCTATGGCACTTGGGAAAGGTGCATATGCTATTCACCAATCAGGCAAGTGGTACACGAATGAGAACATAGATCAGATGCTTATGGAGCGACATCTTAATAAGAAGGCAAGGCGCAGCTCTCATAAAAATCATATAAAAGGACCGAGAAAGCGTACAGAAGACGATGATGTACGCTTTGCACAGTCCTTTGAAAAACTTATACTGATGGCAAAGTCAAAAGAAGGTGCTCAGAGTGGGACTATTTAAGAAAAAGATAGTTACAAAGACATATGATAAGGAAAATAAGAAACCGGTAATCAAAGCGAGCATATGTAATGGCGAGCAAGTTGCAGGCTTTAATGATATTCATACAGGTAAGATAGAGAAGGAATATTAAACAATGTATTTGATTAAGACGATAAAAGGTGACATAACAAAAGTAACAGATGTGCAGGCAATTGTGAATGCAGCAAACAATTCCCTTCTTGGCGGAGGCGGTGTAGATGGTGCAATTCACAGAGCAGCAGGACCGGAACTTCTGACAGAGTGCAGGTCACTTCATGGATGTGAGACAGGAGAAGCAAAGATAACAAAAGCTTATAATCTGCCATGTGATTACGTCATACATACTGTCGGACCGATTTGGAATGGTGGCAGAAATAAAGAAGAGGAACTTCTTACTAACTGCTATTTTAATTCTATGAAGCTTGCAATGGATAATGGAATCAGGTCTATTGCATTTCCTTCCATATCAACGGGAGCATATGGTTTCCCGGTTAAGTTGGCAGCAAAGATTGCAGTACATACAGTAAATAGGTTCTTGCAGGATAATCCGGATTGTTTTGATCCGGTAGAGTGGGTGCTATTTGATTCTCATACCGAATCGGTGTATAAAGCAGAAGTTGATCAATTGTATAAAATGATATAATAAAAGAGTAAAGATATGGCAAGTAAAGTAAGGAGAATAAGGTATAAGTGAGGTTGAAATTACGGGAGTATTTAAGGACGTACTTGGAATGATTTATTCGGCAAAACAGACCGAAGAGCACCATAACAAAAAAAGGGACGTAATAGTATTTCGAAATACTGTTACATCCCTTGGAGCCTTATCCTATTAGTTATGAACGGCTTTTTTATGGAGCAGATACAGTGGAATGCTGACAAAGATCATACCACCGATGATGTTACCGATCGTAACAGGGATCAGATTGTTGATAAAGAAGCCTTTCAGACTGAGTGCTGCAAGCTGCGCTTCTGTATAGCCGTATGCATTCATGGCTGCCTGTTTGTAAGTATCATTGGAAAGCGCCATAAGACCTGCCGGAATGTAGTACATATTGGCAACGCAGTGTTCGTATCCGCCGATGACAAATGCCATGATCGGGAACAGGATCGCAAATACTTTTCCGGCGATATCCTTTGCAGCACCTGCCATCAGAACTGCGACACAAACTAAGATATTACATAAGATACCGGAGAACAGAGCGCGTGAGAAAGGAAGAGCAGCCTTTCCGTAAGCAACCTTGATCGTGAAAGCACCTAAAAGTCCGGCGGACATATCAAGCTGACCACTGAAGTAAACAAGTGCTGCAATGATCACGGAACCGACCAGATTGCTGAGATACACAAGCACAAGCACACGGATCATGGAAAGTGCATTGTATTTCTTATGCAGATTGCCCATCAGCATCATGCAGTCTCCGGTAAAAAGCTCGCCGCCGACGAATACGATCATCATCAGTCCGACCGGGAAGATCAGACCGGCGATCAGTTTTGCCACACCCGGATTTTCAATGGCATGGATGGCAAGACTGCTGGAGGATGCACCGAAGGCAATAAACATACCGGCAAAAATACCGAGAAGCAGTACTTTCCAGACCGGCATTTCTGTTTTGGCTTTTCCCTCCGAGATCTTCGCCTGCACAAGCGAGGCCGGGGCGTTAAAACCGGCAGTTACATTTTGTTCGTTCATTTTTCTATAATCTCCCTTCTGTGGAATAAGATTTTGTATGATAAATTCTGCCATAAGTTCCACGATTTTTCATCAGATGTATATTGTATACACGACTGATAGTGTAGCATACAAGGGGGAAAAAGTCAAAAAAGAACGCAGAAAGAAAACAGTTGACAAAGCTGTTTATTCAGAATAAACTAAAATTGTTCATTGGCAATAAACAGGAGGGAAATATATGGGAGATGCAAAACTTGGACTGGTGGAAACACATTTTGCAGAGATCATCTGGGCGCATGAGCCGATCGGATCGAGAGAACTTGCGGAAATCTGCAGCCGGGAACTGAACTGGAAACGTCCAACGACTTATAACGTGCTTCGGAAGCTGTGTGAGAAAGGTATTTTTCAAAATGTAAAGGGAGTTGTTTCATCTGTGTTAAGCAGAGAAGAATATTATGCAATGCAGGGAGAGGAGTTTGTAGAAGAAGCATTTCGTGGTTCCTTGCCGGCTTTTATAGCTGCATTCACTTCCAGAAAGCAGCTTTCGGATAAAGAGATTGCAGAGATCATGAATATTATAAATGGGGAAAAGGGGTGACGCATATGCTGCAATGGTTTGGAACATTCTATTCAGATGTATTTCTTGTAAAGCTGTTTAACAGAAGCGTTACAGCGGGTATGATCATTGTTGTGTTGATCGCAGTAAGAGTCCTGCTGCGCAGAGCCCCTAAAATATTTTCTTATGCATTATGGGGAATTGTGTTGTTCAGACTACTTTGCCCGATATCCATTTCCACCGGATTTTCTGCGTTTAGACTGTTATCGGAGCCGGTGGAAAAAGCGGAGCAGGTACAGCTTGCGGTATATGATGGAATAGCAGACGTACCGACTTTGGATCGGAACGGGGCAGAAACGGATATGGATGTGCAGAAGAGAGGTTCTGTGTCTCAGAAAACGGAAACAGCCATGCCAGAGGTAACGGAATCAAGAATCGGTCAAAATGCTGCAAACAGTTGGAAAACGAAACTTTCAAAGAAGGAAAATCGGATTCTCGGAGCGTTGTATCTTGTATGGGGGATGGGTGTTTTACTGCTTTTGTGCGTCAATATGTTTTCTATGATCCAACTGCGCAAAAAGACAAGGGCATCTTTGCAGATCCGGAATAGGGTTTTTTTGTGTGATGAAATAGCGGTTCCGTTCTGCCTGGGCATTTTCAGACCACAGATTTATCTGCCATCCTCACTTACACCACAGGAAAGGGAATATATCATATTACATGAGAAGCATCATATAAAACGACTGGATCATATCATAAAGCTGGCAGCTTTTCTGGCATTATGCCTGCACTGGTTTAACCCGCTTGTATGGATCGCCTATATACTTGCGGGAAATGACATGGAAATGAGTTGTGATGAGGCAGTATTAAAACAGATGGACAGAGATATCCGGTCAGAGTATTCTGCTTCTTTGTTACACCTGGCAACAGGCAGGCAGATAATTGTCGGCGGCGGATTATCCTTTGGCGAGGGAAATCCAAAACAAAGGATCAAAAATATCATGCGGTATCGAAAACCGTCTTTTCTGCTCATGGGTGCGGTGCTGCTTGTCTGTGCGTCTCTTGCAGTCTGTCTGTTGACAGATCCGGAGGAAAAACAGCCGGATCCTGTGAATGAAACGGTTGTTTCGGAGAAACAGGAAAAAACAGAGCCGGATGCGGAAGAAAAAACGGAAACGGATGCGCAGTCTGAACTGGACGCACAGACGATCTTAGCGGAAAGCAAAGGGGCAGCGTATATCAGAAACGCCGGTGATGCATCCAATTTATATAAAATTGATGCGGCGAACACATTATGGGGAGAAGGCAGAAATAATTACGGACAGTTAGCACAAAATACGCAGGACTATGGGTTTTATAATGACCCGGTAAAAATAGCGGAGCATGTGATCCATGTAGATTTTTCGCAGAAAGGATTTATGGTCTTTCTGACAGAGGATCATAAGCTGTATGGTGTCGGAAATGCAGGAGGCGGTGCATTGCAGCAGTATGACAGCTTTGACTGGGAAATGTATTTGAATGGAGAACATTATGCGATCAGTACACCATATCTGCTTATGGAAGATGTAACATATGCCGTCTGTGGAAGAGATGATGTGGTGGCGCTTAAAGAGGATGGAACGGTCTGGACATGGGGAACTGTTTATATCAATGGCGGATATCAGTCATCAGATGTATATTTTATAGAAAAGCCAAAGCAGATTCTGAAAAACGCAGTGGTTATTACCGGTGGCTGGTTTCATCATGCAGCACTGCTTTTGGACGGAACAGTCTGGACATGGGGCTACAACAGTGCGGGAAATTGCGGTATTGTAGATCGGACTGTGATCGGAGAGCCTGTCTGCGTTGCAGAAAATGCGGTAATGGTCTGGACAGGAGATCTGGGACTGGATCCAACCTATGAAACAATAGCGGAGTATGAAGGCTTCTATCCCATGCAGTACAACAACACTGTGATACAGAAGGCAGATGGTTCACTGTGGGCGTGCGGAGAAAATATCGGAACAGAGATACATGAGATTCAGGGTGCGGAAGGATGGTATGAGGCAGTCAGCTCTGCTGTATTTCAGCGGATCGATTCCATGGAGTATTTTCTTTTAAACAGTGAAAAATAATAAAAGCAGGATATTACTAAACAAAACGGGTAAAATAGCCGATATCATTTACAGAACTAGGAATCGTGTCAAGGTAGTCGTTTGAGCAGATCAAGGAGGATATTAGAATGAATGTAAACGGAATTTCAAATCAGACAAGTACCTATGCTGCTTATAAGAGCACAGAGCAGAAAGCAGCTGCAACGGAAACAGAAGGAAAGCAGACAGAAGTATCTGCAGTATATGAGCCATCAGCAGAAACTGAAAAGACAGATACTGTTACAGCAAAACAAAAAAATGAAGCAATTATCAGCCGGCTCAAGGCAGATGCAGAGGCACGTACACAGCAGCTGCAGCAGCTTGTACAGCAGATGATCTCCAAGCAGGGAAATGCGTATGGACAGGCAAATGATATGTGGAAGTTTTTAGCAAGCGGAAACTTCACGGTTGATGCCCGGACAAAAGCACAGGCACAGGCAGATATCGCAGAAGACGGTTACTGGGGTGTGAAACAGACTTCAGAACGTATTTTTGATTTCGCAAAAGCACTTTCCGGCGGTGATATGGATAAGATGAAAGAGATGCAGGCAGCATTTGAAAAAGGATTCAAGCAGGCAACGAAGACCTGGGGAAAAGAACTGCCACAGATCTCACAGGATACCCGTTCTGCAGTCAACAAATTGTTTGAGGATTTTTATGCAGGCGATCAGAAAGATACAGAATAAGACTTTGTGGGCTTTTCAAACAGGGGAAATTATGATATGCTAAGAAAAGTGCGTAAGAGAGGATTCTATTTTTGACATTAAAAGAAAAGACGGGTGAAAGAAATGGCAGATATATCATTTGCTGATGTGAAGGTACATAATGAAGTGGAATTTTGTACAATTACGGATCTGAACGTCAAGAAGCAGCTGGAACGTTTATTTTTAGATGAACGGATCTCCTATTATGAAAAATGGGATGATGTTTCATTTTTTAAGAGAGTTTTCGCAGGAGGGGAAAAATCAAAATGCACGCTCTGCATCAATGAAATGCAGCGGGATAAGGCGGAAGAAATTCTGGAAGCACATCCCGATCTGAAAGCAGGCATTGAAATGATTAATAAGAAGGTAGAAAGAACATTTTTTTAACAACATATGGGACAGAATATCTATAAGCTGAAGTTTGAATTACATGCGGAGCATTCCAATGTGATTGGTGACAAAGCCGGCAGACATCAGCATACATTCTCCATTGTGCTTTATTTGAAAGCACAGCGGAAAATGGAGCTGTATCAGGAGATCGAGCAGAAGATCGAAAGCTGGCTGTCACCGTTTCAGAACCGGAATCTGGATGAGATGCCCGGATTTGAGAATGGTGATACGACGCTGGAGAACATTGGTAATGTTTTTTTTGAAGAGCTGACAAAGGTGCTGCAGGATGATTTATCCCTGCTGCGGCTTGATATTTATGAAACGCCGGTGCGTACGTATTCCGTCACAAAGGAATTATATGATGCAAGCATCAACCGGGTACATGAAATTGCAGATCTTCATTTACAGGATAAGGTACAGGAAATTGCTATAACGATTAAGTCTGCAGAAAATGGGGTAAAAGAGAAGGAAGAAACTGCGGAAAGCAATGAAAAGGTGCAGGCGGCGATAGTTGCAGAAGCTGCAGCAGGCAGCGGAAATATTGCAGAGCAGAAAACTATGGGTGATCATGAAAGAACAGATAGTGGGGTTCGTATATCCGGAAACGGATGGAAGAAGACGCTGCTAGCCGTTCTTTTTATTTTGGTCAGTGCTGTGGTTATGATGTATACCGTTACGGAGTCAGGGATTTATCCGCGTGGATCGGATACGCTGAATCATATGTATCGTGGTAGACTGGTCTATGAAGGAATCAAAGAAGGAAACTGGTATATTCTGTATGATACAAGCTGGTACAACGGCATCGAATTGATGCGTTATTGGGCACCTGTTCCGTTGTATATGCTGGCGGGCTGTCTGTTTCTGACGGGCGGAAACCTGATGAGCAGCTATATTTTATTTCTGGGCGCTTTATTTGTGCTGGGCGCCTGTGGGTGGCTTTTGTTCGGTGTTCGTTACCAGAAGCAATATCTGGCTGCTTTTCTGGGTGTGGCATGGTTTTTACTGCCTGATAATATGCGTGTCCTGTTTGCGGAAGGTAATATTCCGCGTGCGGTTGTGGCAACGCTGCTTCCGTATCTGCTTTATGCCATCTGGCAGTTTTTGGAGGAAAAACGGACAAAAGCCATGTATGCGATTGTTTTACTGATGGCGCTCATAGCGCTGTGTCATCTGATGATCGCAGCAATGGTCGGCATTACCACCTTTTTGTTTGTCTGCTTTGATGCGGTCTGCAATAAAAGAATCCGGCGGGGGATTTATCTGCTGACAGGAATGGTGCTTTCTTTTCTTTTGATCGGCGTCTGGCTTGTACCTGCACTGCGCGGCGGGCTGATGGGAATGAGTGAGGCAGGAACCGCACAGGTTATGCGTGATTTTTTTGCGGATGGATTTACATCATTGAATCCTGCGGACAGATACAGCGGAGAATTGGAAACCTTTTATTATGGGATCGGTATTTTTATCGTAGGGATCATTGGTATGCTGTTTGCGGGCAGAAAGAGCACAGCAGGATTTATCACGGGACTGTTTTTATTCTTTTCCACGACAAATTCTTTATACGAGTTTTATTCCAAAGTGCCGTTTCATCAGTTTTTCTGGATGATCCGCTTTATTCCGGTCGGACTGGGCTTTACTTTTCTGGCACTTCTGCTCTGGAGAAATGCCAAGAGCAGCGTTCTGATCGTGCTCTGCATACTCCTGCTGATCGATGTATACCCGGCGCGGTTTTACCTGTATACGGAAAAGGCAGACCGTGCAACCAATGTCAGTGCTGCACAGATGCGGCGTGCGGAAAACTACGGTATTTTGCAGGCGAAGGAACTGACAAAGCAGAGAATGGCGCTTTTTGATCTGAGCAGCTACGGTGCATTTGCCGCCTATATGATCTCTGCGGTGGAACCATCAAAGGATTATACGTTTGGCTGGGCATGGCAGGGGGCTGCGACGGCGGTCAATATTGTACAGCTGAACAGTGCATATGCGGAGGGAAACTTTTATTATCTGTTTGACCGCTGTCTCTTGATGGGCAATGATACGGTGCTCCTTCGGATCGCTTTGCTGCCACGGCAGGAAAAGGACATTCCGGCAGTAACGGAGGCGGCTGAAAAAAGTGGCTACAGCCTGCAGGAGCAGGGAGCGGACTATCTGATATATACAGTGGATACACCGGATCGGTTCGGAACAGTCACGACCTATGAGGCTGCTGCGATCGGAGGAGGCGGATCGGATCTTGCCAGATTGTTTCCGGCGTTTGAAGAGCTTTCGGATCCTTACATCGATCATTATACATTTGAAGAATTATCTCTTTATAAAACGATTTATTTGTCGGATTTCAATTATGAAGATAAAAAGAGAGCGGAAGCGCTTGTGCAGAAACTCTCCGATGCTGGTGTGCATATCATAATTGATATGAATCATATTTCGGCAAATGATGGAAAAGGTGCTACAGCATTCCTGGGTGTGACTGCCCAGAGCATTACATTGAAGAATGCTTATGGACAGCTGACTTACCGGGATGAAAGTTATACGCCGCAGGAGTTCTCATCAGAAAATGCAGACTGGAATACCGTATATCTGAACGGACTGAACCGGGTGGACGGGACTGTCAGAGTAGGAGAACGGATACTTCCTTATGTGGGAAGTGTATCTGCATATGAAAATATCACATTTCTGGCGATGAATCTGCCATATCATCTGCAGCTTACCGGAGATGAAACGGTTTATACGCTTCTGGAGCAGGTGTTTGGAACAGACAGAGAGACAATTCCGAAGCGGGAAATTGTACCACTTGAAATTGCGCGGGATCGTGATTCAATCACGATACGGACAGATTATGAAAATACGAATACGGCGCTTGCCTATTATGATATTTTTCAGCCGGACAGAGAGATTGCCGTAGACTGGTATCTGGTATCGGTAGGAAAAGGAACAACAGTGATCAGACTGCAGTATCCTTATTTGAAACAGGGGATGATCGTAAGCCTTGTAGGCATCATTTTGATCTTATTATTTTTGTGGGGAATCAGCAAATACGATATGAAAAGGAATGATGAAAATGAAGAACATGCAAAAGAAAAACAAAAATTGGAAGCATAAGATAACATGTGTGGTTCTGTTTTGCCTGGTTATAATAGCAATTTTGCAGGTAAACTGTATAGAGACAAAAGCCGCAGGCGGGATCACGATCGACGGCTATTATGATGACTGGGAAGGAATTCCAAAGACAATGATCACCTATTACAGCAATAACCAGCTCTGTAATAATCATGCTGCACTTGTGAGGGATGGGGAATATTTGTATCTGTATGTGGAAATGCATCCGCTTTACAGCTCCTCTATTCCGATAGATGCTTATTATTTACATGTAAATGGAAAACAGCTTCCGTTCTTTCTGCGGTATCCGACAGCGGACAGAAACGGAATTGACTGGGGAAAGAATGTCAATTTAAGCAAAGACGGTATTTATACAGGACTCAGTCCGTTCACCTATTACCCGGCTTACAGCTGGGGAGATGCTGCAGTGACAGTATCGAGCGGAGACCCGAATGACCGGTTTGAGGTCAGAATGAAAATTTCAGAGGTAGAGAAGCTGATGGGACTTGAGCAGGGAACGATCGCAAGTGGTGTAAAAGTGGAAGTGACCATGCCTAATGTCGGTGGCGGAAAAGTCACAATGGTAGGCACCTCAACAGGTGCATTTTTCAGTATCCTGCTGATGGCAGGAGCGGTTGTTTTATTTGGGCTGCTGGGTAAGAAGAAAGGATTACAGAAATCATGACGATCTTTACAGTTGTCTGCTTTCTTGTCTGGATATACCTGTTGTCCGTGTTTACACGCGGAAAGCTATATTTTTATCAGTTTATCTGGGGCAGTGTCGGACTCTTTGTGTTTATGATGATGTGGATCCAGCCCGTGGCGATCCGGCCATTGACTAATCTGGTATGCTCTGCGGCAGGTGTTGCAGGCAGGATGACAGGCTTTTATGAGTCTTACAGTGAATACAGTATGTTATTTGTGCAGCACGGAAGCGAAGCCATTTCTCTGTGTATCGACTATGAATGCTCCGGTATTATCGAGATGATGGCATATGTGTCCATGCTTGCCTTTTTCAGGGTATATGACTGGATGCAGCGCATTATTTTATCTGTGCTTGGCTGTATGATGATCTTTTTTGCCAATATCATCCGGTTATTTGTGATTGGTACAACCATTTACTATTTTGGTAATGATGCGTATTACATTGCGCATACGATTGTTGGCAGGATTATTTTTTATGCCCTGTCTGTGATACTTTATTATTATATTTTTACAAAATCGCAGATTGTAAAACAGAAGATCGGAGGATTCCATTATGCAAAGAATACTGACACTTCTGTCTAATGAAATTGTTTTCTGGGTATCGTGGATCATTATTCCGCTGATCATGGAGATCGTACCGGCAGTAGCGGGCTTTTTTCTGCTTGTCAAAAAACGTATCCTGTATAAAAAAGATGCGCCGCTCATTTATTATCCGCCGGTCACATTGATCGTTCCGGTGTATAATTCTGCAGACACTCTGTATGCCTGTCTGGATTCGATCAGGAACAGTGATTATCAGCCGGAGCAGCTGGATGTCCTATTGGTCAACAACGGCAGTAAGGACAATTCCTTTGAAATATATACAGCCTATCAGAAGGAGCATCCGCAGATGAACCTGAAATGGATGAATTCCGAGCAGGGAAAATCCAGAGCCTTGAATATGGCACTGTTTCATGCCGAAGGGAAATACATCATCCACATTGATTCGGACGGTATTCTGCATCCGGAGGCACTTTCTAATCTGGTAAAGCGGTTTGAAGCCCATAATGAGCTGCATTGTATGACGGGAACGATCCTGACAAATCCCGAAATGATCAAGGCAGAGAAGAATCCGTTCCGTCGTATATTCCAAAAGACGGAATTTTATGAATATGCACAGGCGTTTCTGGCAGGCCGTAATTTTGAAGCGGAGCTGAACAGCATTTTTACAATGTCAGGTGCGTTTTCCGCGTTCCGGAAATCAACCATATTAAAAACACAGCTATACAATACAGAGACTGTCTGTGAAGATACCCATGTTACTTTTCAGGTGCGGAAGCTTCTCCATCAGAAGATCGCAATCTGTGAAAACGCGGTATTTTTTGTGGATCCGATCGAAAATCTGCAAAAGCTCTGTCTGCAAAGACAACGATGGCAGAGAGGAGAACTGGAAGTTGCCCATATGTTTATGGACAGAGGCAGCGTGGTAAAAGGATTTCTGACCAATTTTATGACAAGAGTCATTATGTTTGACCATACCTTTGCATTTCCGCGTATGATCTGGTATTTTGCACTGATCTGCCTGACCTTTTTGAATTATCCGTTTTCCTTTATTCTGATCTCGCTTGTGCTGATCTATATTTTATATGTATTGTCGGCATTTTTGTATTATCTGAACATTTTATCTTATCTGGGATATGACAAAAAACTGCGCCGCTTTTATGCGGGGAATGTGCTGATTTTGTTATTGCTGCCTTTTTATAATTTTGTGATCTACTGGTTCCGTATGGCGGGTATTTTAAACAGCATTAAAACAACCGGTGCATGGCGTACGCAGACGTGGAAGGAAGAATGGGAGCAGGTAAAGTGCGTTGTCTGTCATGATTTCGCATGGCTGATCTCGTGGCACAAGGGGGTAAAAAAATTAACAAACAAGGAAGAAAAACATGAAGAAAAACAGGAAACTGCGCAGGGCGGACAGTCCGTTTAATTTTATACTGACTTTTGGGACGCTGCTTCTGGGTATTCTTTTTGTCTGGATCATGAAGCTGGAAATGGACACACAGATCGAAACCGGATTAAAAACTTATTTGCAGCAGCAACAGCAGGCTGTCTGCAATATTGTATTGCAGACGGAAGCAGAGCCTGAAGATACCTATCCGGACAGACTGATCGCAAATATAGAAGAAGGATTTGAGACTTCTGCCAGTCAGTTTGTATATATAGAAAAGGCCGGACAGCTTCTGTTTGTCAAAAATACCGCGGAAATGAATGCGGTGGAAGTACAGCAGCTTGATCTGACTTCATATATGAAACGGATGGAAAAGAGCAGAGGCGCTTACAGAACATCTGTTTTTCAGACGGAAAACGGATACACAGTCGGTGTTTGCGTCAGGGAAGATTATGTGAAAACAATCATGGGATATGATATGATGTATATGCATATTCTGATGTACGGTATCATTGCAGCGGTGTGCTTTGTCATGATCGTTTATTACCTGCAGTATGTCCGGATAAAAGGCAGAAGAAAAATCAACAGGCTGACAGGAGAGCTGCAGCAAAAACAGCTTCTTCTGGAACAGGAAGTGGAAAAGAACAGGCTTGCGGAAAAACAGGCAGGAGAAGCAAAAATGCTTCAGGCGCAGCGGACAGAGAAGGAAGTGCCGGATCTGGAAAGCATTCCGAAAAACCAGTATAAATTTAATTTTTACCTGAATGCATCGCATGCGATCTATATTGACGGTACAAGGGGAGAGGTGCATCCGCATACGTGGGAGATCGTGCTGCATGTGGCAAAGATGAGCAGCGGGCTTGTTTTGTTTAATCAGGTAGAGAAAAAGGTAGAGGAATTCCTGCGCCGATATCAGAGCCGGATCATCAATGATTTTGAACCGTTTACAACTATCAATCCGACGCTGGAAAATCTGACGGAATTTTTACTGGACAGCCTGCAGAAGGAGCTGAATCCGTTAGGCTGGATGATTTTTATGATCGAGGTGAGTGAAACGCCTGCAAGAACGTATGTCATGAGTCTGCTGGATTAAAAGACGAAACAAATGTGGGAAGGTATGAAACGGAAAGGGAGGAAACGCATATGAGAATGTATGATCTGATCACGAAAAAGAGAAACGGCGGTGTGCTTTCACCGGAAGAGATCGCTTATATGGTAGAAGGCTATACAAAGGGAGATATTCCGGATTACCAGATGTCTGCCATGATGATGGCAATTTATTTTCAGGGCATGACAAAGGAAGAAACGTTGCAGCTGACTCTTTCCATGGCACATTCCGGTGATATGCTGGATCTGTCCGGTATTGCAGGCGTAAAAGTAGATAAACACAGCACAGGCGGTGTCGGAGATAAGACAAGTCTGGCACTGACACCGATGGTAGCTGCCTGCGGCTGCAAAGTTGCAAAGATGAGTGGCAGAGGACTGGGACATACGGGCGGAACGATCGATAAGCTGGAAAGCATTCCGGGTTTCCATACGGATATCCCGATCGAAACATTTGAGAAGAACGTCAATGAGATCGGTATTGCGATCATGGGACAGACAAAGGATCTGGCACCGGCGGACAAAAAGCTGTATGCACTCAGAGATGTGACAGCAACGGTCGATCAGATTTCATTGATCGCCAGTTCCATTATGAGTAAAAAGCTGGCATGCGGTGCAGATGCGATCGTACTGGATGTGAAGACCGGAAGCGGTGCTTTCATGAAACAGGAAGCGGATGCGGTCAGTCTGGCAGAAGAAATGACAGAGATCGGAAACGGAGCGGGCAGAAAGACGATCGCGGTCATTACCGATATGGATCAGCCGCTTGGATATGCAGTCGGAAATGCACTGGAAGTGATAGAGGCAATACAGACACTGAAAGGGGAAGGACCTGCGGATTTTATAAAGCTGTGTCTGACACTGGGCAGTTATATGCTGGTCGCGGGCGGTATCGCAGAGACAAAAGAGCAGGCAGAAGAAATGCTGCAGCAGACGATCACAGATGGCAGCGCACTTGCAAAGCTGGCGGAATTTATCAAAGCACAGGGCGGAGATCCGGCGTATATTTATGATCCGTCCCTGTTTCAGCTGGCAGAAATCCGGGAAGAGATCTGTGCCAAAGAGTCCGGATTTTTACAGAAGATCGTATGTGACGAGGTCGGGATCTGCTCCCTGCTCTTAGGCGGCGGCAGAGAAAAGAAGGAAGATACGATCGATCCGGCTGTCGGTCTTGTCCTGCATAAAAAGAAGGGGGATAAAGTGCAGGCGGGAGAAAGCCTTGCCACGATTTATGCCAATGATCCGGAAAAGCTTTTGCAGGCAAAGGAGCGGTTTTTACAGGCGATCACGATCGGTGAAGAAAAGCCTGCGGAAAGCATGTTGATCAAACAGGTGATCTCATAGGTTCTTTCTGCAGAAATACCGCATATAATGCAGTATGAAAAGATCAAAATTACTCAAGCAGACAAAAGAACAGATTTCCGATACGCTGCGCCTGCCAAAGGATCTGGCAAAGGGAGAGGCACTTGTCAGCATCACAGGACAGGAAGAAGCGTTTATAGAAAATTATAAAGGAATTCTGGAGTGTACGGATGAATCCGTGGTCATTGCCACGGGCAGATGCAGGATCCGGTTTCAGGGAAAGCATCTCCATGTGGAATATTATACAAATGAGGAAATGAAGATAGAAGGTATGATACAAAAAATCCTGTTTTTATAGAGAGGTCAGTATGCTGAATATCATTCGTTTTCTGCGCGGCTTTGTGCGGATCCGCGTGACAGGCTTTGCCCCGGAACGCTTTCTCAATCTGTGTAGTGTGCATGATATCGAGCTTTGGGATATCTCGGTATCGGAAAACAGATATGAAATGAATCTGTATGTTTCGGATTATTTCAAATTGAAACCCATTGTACATAAAACGAGAACAAAGGTGGTCCTGCTTTCCAAAAGCGGACTGCCTTTTTTTGCCCGCAGGTGGAAAAAAAGAAGGATTTTCCTGCTGGGCTGTCTGTGCTGTCTGCTCAGTCTGTATCTTGTTTCGCAGTTTTTATGGGATATTGAGCTCACAGGCGGAAGCAGACTGACAAAAGAAATGCTGCTGCAGTTTCTGCAGGAGGAAAATGTGTATTATGGTACTTATACCAGGCAGGTGGATATCGATGCGGTTGAGAAAAAGCTGCGGGATACGTATCCGTTCCTGACGTGGGTTTCTTTGCGTGTGCAGGGAACGCGGCTGTATGTCAGTGTCAGGGAAAATGACCAGCTTCTGCTACAGGAGGAAACGGAACAGAGACCGTGCGATCTGATCGCAACAATGGACGGCGAGGTAGAATCGATTGTGACAAGGGCGGGGATTCCACTTGTCAAAGCAGGAGACACGGTCAAAAAAGGAGACTGTCTGGTACAGGGAGAAATACCTGTTTATAATGACGATGAAACGCTGAAGGAGACCATGTATGTCCATGCGGATGCGGATATCTGTATCAGGGCGTCTATTTCCTACAAAAGAAATCTCCCCTTTGCATATGAAAAGAAAGTGTATACAGGGGAGCAGAAGAAAGTCTGGTATGCGAGGATTTATACAAAGAGTTTTTCGCTTGGGATGCTTCCTTCGTATGAAAAATATGATATCGTAACGGATCTGAATCAGGCTGGGATCGGTGATTTTTATCTGCCTCTGTATTACGGAACGATCACCTGTAATGCGTATACATTGGAAAACTTAATTTATGACGAAACAACGGCAAAGGCACTTTTGCAGCTGCAATTTGAAAAATTTTGCCAAACTTTACAACAAAAAGGTATTCAAATTGTAGAAAATGATGTTAAAATAAAAAAGTATCAAAAAGGTATGAAGGCGGAGGGCAGTATCAGGATCCGCATCATGGACGGAGAGGAAAGAAAAATTGAGTGATTTCAGCATAGAGCTTGATCTGGATATGGACAGTCTGCAGAGCATTTTCGGGCAGCATGACAGCTATATCGCAAAGATCGAGAAGCAGCTTCATGTGACGGTGGTCAACAGGGACGGCAGTGCAAAGATCATCGGAGAAGAAAGAAATGCGCAGCGTGCGGCGGAGCTGATAGAGGAACTGGCACGGTCAATCCACAGGGGAACGGATCTGGAGGAGCAGCGGGTAGATTATGTCCTGCAGCTTGCACAGGAGGAAGAGAATGTATCTCTGCAGGATATGGACAGCATGTGCATCTGCCATACAGTGGCCGGCAAGCCTGTAAAGCCGAAAACGATCGGTCAGCAGCAGTATGTGCAGGCGATGAAGGATCATATGATCGTATTCGGACTCGGTCCTGCAGGAACGGGAAAGACATATCTTGCCATGGCAATGGCGATCACAGCTTTTAAAAACAATGAGGTAGAGAGGATCATCCTGACAAGACCTGCCATTGAAGCGGGCGAAAAGCTCGGCTTTTTACCCGGCGATCTGCAGAGTAAGGTAGATCCGTATTTAAGACCGCTTTATGATGCCCTGTATCAGATCATGGGAGCAGAGAGCTTTCAGAAAAATATGGAAAAAGGTGCCATTGAGGTAGCACCGCTTGCTTATATGCGCGGACGTACGCTGGATAATGCCTATGTGATCTTAGATGAGGCACAGAATACGACAGAAGCGCAGATGAAAATGTTCCTGACGAGAATCGGTTTCGGTTCCCGGGTTGTTGTGACGGGCGATCTCTCTCAGAAGGATCTGGCTGCTACGACAAGGAGCGGTCTGGAGGTTGCAGTGCGTGTTTTATCGAAGGTAGAAGACATTGCATTCTGCAATCTGACCAGTAAGGATGTTGTCAGACATCCGCTTGTACAAAAAATCGTAAAGGCTTATGAGGACTATGAAAAGAAAGCAACCAAAACAGCCGGAAAGAAATACCGTGAAAAAGGAAGGCTTGACAGAAACGCTAAACGTTAAGACGATTCTGCTTTCTCTGCTCATGCTGCTTCTTCCACCGGGAGAGCTTTTTCTGTTTTATTTTATGAATGACACGGATACGGGCAGCTTCCTGACAGGATTTATCACATTGGGAATGCTTCTGCTTGTGTTTGTTTTTGTGTTTCTGACGGGGTTATATCAAAAAACATTTTTATACAATAACGGTGCACATCCGGAAAGACTTCTGGGTGTATATGTGCTGGGGCTTCTGCTTGTGGCAGTCAACTCGTTTCTGCCGTGCCAGCTCTGGCTGTTTCTGCCGCTTGCCGTGATGCTCATGCTTGCATCCGGGCCGCAGACAGGGATAGGCGCTTATCTGATCCTGTTATATCTGCAGGAGTTGATCAGTCAGCCCGATCCGGTTGTATTTGTCAGCTTTGCACTGATCGGTATGATGGGGATGGTTTTATTCAGTCATCTGGATACGACCTTTTTATTTGGTGTGCCCCTATTTACAGCGCTTCTGTTTACCTGTCTGGCACTTCTTTGCATGGATTTTGCACAGCAGGGTACGATCACTTTTGAAAATGTCCTGTATACGGCGATCAATCTGTTTGTCAGCTTTATCATCCTGACACTGGTGCTGAAATATCTGAGTCTGCATATATTGCATAAAAACAGAGATAAATATCAGGAAATGAACGATCCGGAATATGTGCTTTTGACAGATCTGAAGCAATATTCCAAGAAGGCATATTATCATGCGGTGCATACGGCTTATTTCTGCGAGAAGATCGCCAGAAAGATCGGTGCGGATGAAATGCTTGCAAAAGCAGGCGGCTATTATCATAAGATCGGGCGGATGCGCGGAGAAGGGAATCTGAAAAATGCACTGGCGATCGCAAGGGAATATCATTTTCCGCCGGAGCTTGTACAGCTTCTGAAGGAATATGGCGGTAAAAATACGTCGCTTGTTTCCAGAGAGGCAGCGATCGTCCTTTTGGCGGATGCAATGGTATCGTCTGTCATGTTCTTATTTGAAAAGAATCCGCGTGCGGAGCTGAATTATGAACAGATCGCAGGCGTGGTTTTTAAAAAGCAGATAGAAAGCGGTATTCTGGACCATTGCAGTCTGACGATCAGTCAGCTGAATGAGATACATAAGATATTTGTGGAGGAAACCTTATATTATGACTTTTTGCGTTGAAAATGAAATAGAGGCAGACTTTCCGTTTGATATGGAAGCAGTGGCAGAGCAGGTGATCCGTAAGGTGCTGGAGGCGGAGAAGTGTCCGTATGAAGTAGAAGTCAATCTGCTGATCACGGATGCGGAAGGGATCAGGACGTACAACCGGGAGTACAGGGAAATCGACAGGGAAACAGATGTCCTTTCCTTTCCGGGTGTGGACTATGAAAGCCCGTCAGATTTTTCGCTGGTACAGGAAGATGAGAGCATGTATCTGAATCCGGATACGGAGGAACTGGTGCTCGGAGATATTGTGATCTGCGCTGCGCGTGTTTTCTCGCAGGCAGAAGAATACGGACATACACCGCTTCGGGAGTTTGCATTTCTGGTGACACACAGCATGCTGCATCTTCTTGGGTACGATCATATGGAGCCTGAGGAAGAAAAAGTGATGTTTGCCAGACAGGAAGAAATACTGAAAGAGCTCGGAATAACGAGATAAAAGAGGAACGATTATGGACGGAAGAAAAAGACGTGCAAATTATATGAAACAGGGCGGCCTGAAAATGTATGCACCCTGGGTGATCTGGCTGATCGCATTTGTGAAGATGATCTATCTGTATGCACAGATCGGACAGAAAGGAATTACCTTTTATGCAGCAGCACTTTTTACAATTTTATTTATATATGTGCTGACTGCAGCAGTCATCCCGGATGTATTGGGCAGAATGGTCTATTTTCAGAAGAGCAGGGACTGCAGCAAAAACGCACACAGACTGTATCACACAGTTATGATCCTGACACTGCTTGTTCTGCTGCTTTTTTGCGTTCCGGGATTTTTGCTGGCTGAGCCGTTTTCCAAAGCACTCTTTGGAACTGTGCAGTATGCATTTCCGCTGCAGGTTGGTCTGATCGCTGTATTTTTCCTGGCGCTGCAGCAGTGCATGAAGGGTTATCTGGAAGGCAGCAGCATTCCTCTGCCGGGCAGTCTGTCAGGCATTGTGACAGCACTGATCAGCCTGCTTGCGACGATCTGCCTGAAGAACGTATGCAGCGGTGCTGGAATAAGAGCAGCCGCCGTCTTCAGACAGGAGGATTATTATTATGCCTATGCAGCAGTCTGCGGAATCGGGGGACTGGCAGTCGGCGCATTTTTAGGATTTTTATTTCTGCTGTTTGTCATGCTGCTGCTCCGCAGAACGATCCGCGCAGAGCTGAATGCAGATGAAACACGCAGTCCGGAGAGCAGAAAGAATCTGCTGTCAGATTATATCCTGTTATATCTGCCGCAGATGCTTCATGAGCTTTTATTTTCCGCACTGGCATTTGGCTGTATGGTATATGCATTTCACAAAGGAGATGTGACAATGCCGCTTGTCCTGCCGGTCTTTATGCTTTATATGCCTGTTGTATTGTATGCACAGCAGCTTTCCGGTTATCTGGCAAGACAACTGCGTGTGATACTGAAAAAACAGGATTATCAGCATGCACGGGAGCGTATGGCTGTGATGGGAAAGATCCTTTTTTATCTGATCCTGCCTGTCTGTGCTTTTTTGCTGGCACAGGCAAATGTAGTCAGCGCGGCTTTTTTTGATGAAAATAAAGAACTGACACAGCTTTTGCAGACAGGCTGTATCGCAGCGGTTTTTCTGGCACTTGCGATCTGTGCAAGGAAGCTCCTTTCTGCTATGCAGCGGCAGTTTTTCTGTAATGGACTGACTATAGCCGCACTGCTTGCAGGTTATTGGTTTTTTACATTGTTATTTGGTTCGGGGCAGCACGCGGGAAATGCATTTCTGCAGGCAGTCTTTTTAACCGCCTTATGCCTGTCGCTGGCAGAATTTGCAATGATCAGCAAAAGAGTGCGGTTTCGGGCAGATCTTTTGCGGATGATTGTCTTTCCGCTTATTTCCGCAGTATTGACGGGAGCAGTTGCCTTTTTGATGCAGATGCTGCTGCTCAAGAGCCTTGGTGGTATTATGACATTGCTGCTTTCCATGGTGATCTGTTATCTGCTGTATCAGGTGCTGATCATTTTTCTGGGTGTGTTCCAGAAGCATGAATGGCGGCAGATCCCGTTTGGCAGTCTGCCGGAGCTTCTGGCAAGAAAGCTGGGACGCTGATACCTGACGTATAAGATGAAAAAACTGGGAAATACTGATAAAAAAGGAGAGTCTTATGAAACTTTTTTATCGAATCAGTATTTTCATCAATATCGTCTTTGCCTGTTATATACTGGTAAAGGGAAGTGAGCTTCTGACAAAAGACCTGATCGGGGCAAAGGATGTCAGAAATGCGCAGCAAAGCTATTATAAAAAGCAGTCGGCGGATCTGGAAAAACTGGATGATACGCTGTTTGGAGAAGAAACAGGCAGCGTGGATGAAAACAGTGTTCCGACGGATGGCGCGGTGCAGGAAGGCACAGCACCGGATGTGGATGAAAAAACGGCGCAGGCTGCGGCAAGTATGCAGACGCTGACCTGTGATACAGAATATGAAGTGACCGTTTATGATGAAACACTGCAGACAGAAAATAGCAGGATGGAAACATTACCGGCTTCTTTTATCGGAAAAGACCGCAGGCAGGTCGAAAAGCTGATCGAGGATTATGAGAAGAGCCCTTCTCTGAAGGATCAGGAGGAAGGCTTTGTGTCCATGTCGCTGGAGTCTTTTTCAACGGAAAAGATCAGTGTCAGAAAGGTCATTGCAACTTCGCTATATTATGCGTGTATTGTGGCGGAGGATGGCTATCTGACTGTGTATGACGGCAATCGCAGGCAGGTGATCCTGTATACGGATATCCCGGTATTTTCTCTGCCACAGGCTATGCAGGAAGAAGTCATGGACGGAAAATACATTCAGACAGAGGAAGAACTCTACAATCTGCTGGAATCGTATTCCAGTTAATGTGGTTTCATAAGGAAATGGACAGGAACCTGTGACAGAATCCGGTAAAACGGATGGGTCAGAAATGAATAGCAGACAGGATAAAAACAGAATTTGGGGAACAGGCTGATATATGAGAAAAAAGGTTGGAATTATCGGAGGCGGTGCATCGGGCATGATGGCAGCGGTTACAGCGGCCGGAGCTGCAGATGTGACTATATTGGAACATACCGCGCGGATCGGTAAGAAAATATTGTCTACCGGAAACGGTAAGTGCAATTATACAAACAGAACACTGTCGAAGGATGATTATTACTGCGATCATCCTTCTTTTGTGGCGCATGCCCTCTCACAGTTTGACGATCAGGCTGCGAGCGCTTTTTTTGCAGCGCATGGGATGCTCACAAGTGAAAAAAGGGACGGGTATTGTTATCCTTATACCGGACAGGCCGCCACCGTTTTGAATGTGCTGCGGATGCTGTTGGAAGAAAAGGGCGTGACCGTTAAGACAGAACAGAAAATAGAAGGTGTCACAGCCGGAAAAGATGGGTTTATTGTAAAAACGAGGACGGATCGATACCGGTTTGATAAGCTGATCCTTGCCTGCGGCGGAAATGCAGCGCCGCAGACAGGATCGGACGGAAGCGGCTATGCACTTGCAAAAAGCCTTGGACATACACTGCGCAGACCGTATCCGGCTCTGACCTATTTGCTGACAAAGGATCCGGCGTGTAAGGAGCTGGCGGGTGTCAGGGCAAATGCCTTGCTGACACTGTATGTGGACGGAGAAAAGGTGCAGATGGAAGAAGGAGAGCTGCAGCTTAATAAAGATTCTCTTTCCGGGATTCCTGTATTTCAGTTAAGCCACAGGGCAGTACAGGCACTGGCGGCGAAAAAAAAGACAACAATTTCTGTGGATTTTCTGCCGCAGCTTGGAGAAGAAGAACTGTTACATATGCTGACAGAGCTGCAAAAGCAGTATGGAAAGCAGCCGGTCGAAGAAGTGCTTGCACTTTTTCTAAACAAGAAGATCTGTGGTGCGCTGCTGCACAGACTTTCGTTACCTTTTCAGCAGGAAATGCAAACGGTTAGCGATAAGCAACTCATAAAGCTGGCAAAGCTATGCAGGCACTTTGTGTTTGAAATGAGTGGCTATCCGGGATTTGATAAGGCACAGGTAACAATGGGCGGTGTCCCGGTTTCGGAAATCGATGACACGATGCAGTCCGGAAAAGTCAGGAATCTTTATTTTGCGGGAGAGATCATAGATGTGGATGGCAGATGCGGCGGTTATAACCTGCAGTGGGCATGGACGAGCGGTTATATTGCAGGGCTGCACTGCTGTGATCAGGAAAATGTATCAGAAAACAGGGAGACAGAAAGGGAAAATCGTTAGATGATCAGGATCAACCAGTGCAAGGTAAGTGTCCCTTATACCATGCAGGATGTAGAAAAGAAAGTAAGCCAGATCCTGCATTGCAAGAGTGAGGACATTCAAAAAATACATATTGTGAAGGAATCTCTGGATGCCAGAAAAAAGCCCGCGCTTTTTTATTCATTGGTTTTAGATGTGGCTTGCAGAGCGGAAGAAAAGCTGCTTCGAAATACGAAAAGTAAGGATGTGCAGCCTGCGCCGGAGAAGAAATATCGGTTTCCGGTAACTGCAGGACATATCTGTCCGGACAGACCGGTCATTATCGGCGCAGGGCCTGCAGGTCTGGTGTGCGCCTACTATCTGGCAAAAGCAGGTCTTCGCCCTATCGTCTTAGAGCGTGGCAGAAGCGTAGAGCAGAGAAAAGCAGATATTGACAGGTTCTGGGAAACGGGTGTTTTGGATACCACATCCAATGTACAGTTTGGAGAAGGCGGTGCAGGTACGTTCTCGGACGGAAAGCTGAATACGCTGATCAAGGACAAATACGGACGATGCAGAGAAGTACTTTCCCTATTTGTAAAAATGGGAGCACCGGCGGATATTTTATATAAGCAGAAACCCCATGTCGGAACAGATCTTCTGATGGACATGGTGAAGAACCTGCGGCTGGCGATCATAGAGCTGGGCGGTGAGGTACGGTTTGAAAGTCAGGTCACAGGACTGATATTATGCAAGCAGCCGGAAAAGGCCGGGATCAGAGAGGGCACGCAGGCTGTAAAAGGCGTGATCGTGAATGATGCGGAAAAAATAATGTCAGATCATATTGTACTGGCGATCGGACACAGCGCAAGGGATACATTTGAGATGCTGGCAAAGACCCCGCTTACAATGCAGCCAAAGGATTTTGCGGTTGGTTACCGTGTGCAGCATTTTCAGGAGCAGATCGATGAAAGCCAGTACGGAAAACAGGATAAAACGTGCAGAGAGGCTCTTGGGGCAGCCAGCTATAAGCTGACAGCGCAGACGAAAGACGGAAGAGGCGTTTATTCCTTCTGTATGTGCCCGGGCGGCTATGTGGTCAATGCTTCCAGTGAAAAGGGACGTCTGGCGGTCAATGGCATGAGCTATCATGACAGAGGAAGCGGTGTCGCCAATGCAGCGATCATCATGACGGTCACAAAAGAAGATTTTCCGGATCAGAGCCCGCTGGGCGGTGTAGCATTCCAGAGAGAGCTGGAGGAAAGAGCCTTTCAGCTTGCAGACGGGAAAATCCCGGTGCAGAGTCTTGGAGATTTTAAAAGACATGAGGAACGTTTGACAGAGCATAATGCGGTTCTTATAAAAAACGGATCAGACTGCGGGAATATAGAACAAAATATAGATGTAAGAGAGTTCCCTGTCCGCATCAAAGGACAGTGGACATTTGCCAATACGAGGAGTATTTTACCGGAAAAGCTCAACGAAGCATTTCTGGAAGGCATGGAGCAGTTTGGCAGAAAGATCAAAGGATTTGACGCAGATGATACGATGATTGCAGGGATTGAAAGCAGAACTTCGTCTCCTGTGCGGATCGTCCGGGATGAAGAAGGCGTATCTTCACTGAAAGGGCTCTATCCTTGCGGCGAAGGCGCAGGTTACGCAGGCGGCATTACAAGTGCTGCCATGGACGGACTTCTGGCGGCGGAGCGAATTGCAGTCAGTATGACCTGATTGCAGAATCTTAGCCAGCCGGATCCGGCAGATATGATATAGTAGTCGGGAAATGAAATAGTCAGAAAAAGGAGCAGAAATAAATACAATGGGAACTTTACGGGAAGAAATCAAGGATAAAAAGAGAATCGTTATCAAGATCGGTTCCTCTTCTCTGCAGCATAAGGAGACGGGCGGACTGGATTATACAAAACTGGATGTTCTGGTGCGGGAGCTTTGCAATATTGCCAATCAGGGTAAGGAAGTGGTACTTGTTTCCAGTGGTGCCATTGCAGTCGGCAAAAGGGCAGTACATATCGGCAAAGAAGACAATCCGATCGCTGTGAAGCAGGCGTGTGCTGCCATCGGACAGGCACGTCTTATGATGACCTATCAGAAGCTTTTTGCAGAATACAACCATGTGGCTGCACAGGTTCTGATGACGAAAAATACGATTGCAGAGCCGCTGAACCGCTTCAATGCCAAAAATACATTTTCAGAGCTCTTAAAGCTTGGCGCAATACCGATCGTTAATGAAAACGATACGGTTTCCACTTTTGAGATCGAGTTCGGTGATAATGATACGCTGTCAGCTATCGTAGCAGCACTGATCGATGCAGATCTTCTGATCCTGCTTTCCGATATCGATGGCTTATACACAGATGATCCGAATAAAAATCCGGATGCGGAATTTATCAGTGTTGTGGATCATCTGGACGATTCTATTATGGGAATGGGAAAAGGAACAAGCTCAAGTGTCGGAACCGGTGGTATGGGCACGAAGCTTTCCGCTGCCAGAATCGCAACCAGCTCCGGTGCAGACATGATCATTGCCAATGCGGCAGATGTCCGGATCATCCACCGCATCATGGACGGCAGAGAATACGGTACGTTATTTAAGGCGCATAAGAGCGAAGAATTTGATCTGGTGACGTTTATTGAGAATATGTAATGTTTCTCGTTTCTCGCTTTATACCACAAATGCCATTGAAGGATTCAACCGCCAGCTCCGGAAAGTGACCAA
>OLPS01000731.1_pt1 | contig 39353 bp, 52 predicted proteins | sample 1673071 | NCBI WGS metagenome assembly OLPS01 (sample SAMEA3136752, study PRJEB25190) | human gut metagenome | reverse complement strand
ATTATCTGCGGTATACTGCCGCACTGTTTTATAGATACAATTTCACCCAAAGAAAGGAGATCTAACAAAATGAGTTTAGCTGACGCGTTCGCGAAAGAAGACAGAACCGAAGTGAAGTTTTCACAGTTCTTCGCACTGGTAAAGCAGGCGGCACAGTATGAAACGGTTATGAACGCCGTAAATTGCGACGTTCCGCACCGGTTTATCAGGGAGACAATGACCGGAAAGAAAGAAGAGGTTCCGGAAATTCCAGAGAAAAAAGAAGCCGTTCTGGGCGTTGTGAAGGTGGACTTCGACGCGGAAGAGTTCAGAAAGACTTTGCAGGAAGCCACCGCAGAGATCAAAGCGAAGTTCGGACCGGAAGAGGACGAAGCAGAACAGGAGCAGGAAGCACCGGTAAAAGAGCCGCCGGAAATTACCGCAGAAAGTATTCTGGCAGCAGCAGAAGAAACCACACTGGCGGCAGCAGAAGTAACCGCGGAAAGTATTCTGGAAGCGGCAGAGGAAGCCACCTGCAGAAGGTAGAAAGGAGAATAAAGCATGGCAGCGGTAGGAATTATTTGTTTTATCGCGGGAGCAGTCGCCGCCACGGTTGGCCTTGTGGCCTTCGGCGTACACCTTGCGAACCAGAATAAACAGTGAAAGCGCTTATGAAATATCCGGGTAGCAAGTGGGGATCCGCGGACTGGATAATTTCACACTTTCCAGAACATCACAGTTATTTAGAACCGTTCTTCGGTTCCGGCGGCGTTTTCTTCAATAAACCACGATCAGACATTGAGACAATAAACGATCTTGACGGCGAAGTGGTAAACCTTTTCAGGCAGATCCGGAACGATCCGGAACGTCTGGCCCGCGAAATATACTTCACACCATATTCGCGGGAAGCCTACGAAATGGCATACCAGAAAGAACCGAAAAACGACCTTGAAAAAGCAGTTCTATTTTACACGCGCCTAAACATGGGCCACGGGTTCAGGACACAGGGCGAGAAAGTAGGGTGGAAACTGGACGTTCGGGGAAGGGAAAAGGCCTACGCGGCCGCGGACTGGTGCAAGATACCGGAAAAGATAATGGAAGCAGCGAAGCGCCTGCGGGGCGTACAAATAGAGAACCGCCCGGCAGTAGAAGTGATCCGGAAGTTCAATTTTGAAAACGTTCTGATCTATTGTGATCCACCCTACGTTCTTTCTACCAGATGCCGGAAACAGTACAAGCATGAAATGACGGACGAGGATCACGAAGTATTACTGGAAGCATTGCTGCAGCACAAAGGCCCGGCGATTATCAGCGGTTATTCTTCGCCACTATACGAAGAACGCCTGAAAGACTGGTACCGGGAAGAACGGATAAATTACGCACAGAACGCGCAGCAGCGCCGGGAAGTTATATGGTGCAACCAGAAGACAGAGAAGACGGCGCAGCAGTTGACGTTATTTTGAAAGGAAAGCGGCAAATGAAAAGAAAATATGGCGTTGTAGATTACCTGCGGAAGCATTACCCACCACCGGAAGGATCCGGAGAAGTGGAAGTGGAGTTCTTAGAAGGCTACGACAGTATAGAAGGACCGGACGGATCAATAGGCTTCGGCGTATTTGTTCCGCCAGAAGAAAAGATCTATATTGCCGACGACTTACCGGGCGGCGAAGAAAGCATGATCGAAACCGTGGCCCACGAATGGAAACACTGGCTTCAATATTGCAACGACGAAGCATACGACGAAGAGGAAGCGGAAGACTTCGCCAGGCAGATTGTAGAAGAATTTTTATAAGAAAAGGAGACCAAACCATGAGCAACAACAATTACGACGCATTTAGAACCTTTATCGAAGGACGTTTCGGCTTCGGGGGGGCAGAGCATGAAGAAAGAAGGACAGAAGGCGCCTTCTATTGACGACCTGAAAGAAGCGGGATCCGAAGAAGAGTTCAAAGCCCGCCTGAAAGAAGGGCAGGCGTTCAGATTAAAAGAAAAGGCCGGGTTCCATGTAATAAGCATTGACGAGAACCGGCCGCCACTGGTGCAGGTGGTAGGGGATAGAGATCTGATCGCGCAAATGTTGGCGTTTGCAATTTCGGAGATTATCGAAAGCAGCGTGAAAAATGGAGTTCCGCGCGAACAGGCCGAAGGAATGTTCCGGATCGCTTTAGAACTTGGAATAGCAACTTCGAGAAATTAGCAGGAAGGGAGAACACAGCATGAAAGGAAAAATGAACTTGCCTTTGAAAGAGTTTTTAACCTTAGTAGGACCGGCGCAGGTTTTACACATTATCGAAGAAGGCGAAACAGAACCGGCCTTCAAAGATAGATCCGTAAAAATAAGAGATCACGAAGAATTACTGGATCGCGAAGTGAAATTCATTCAGCCGGCAGCAGATACAGAGAACGCCGGAAAGTATATCTTCAAGATCTGGATCTATCCGGTGGCCGCATGATTACGGTAAAAGATTTTCTGGAAAAGATAACGAACCCGGACCGGATCAAGATCGTAAAGGGCGAAGAAGTCCTTTTCGCAGGCTACAAGGGCGCCTTAGTTCATGAAGGCGCCGCGGACCTTTCACCGGACATTCTGGAAGCGGAAATGGTATCTTTCAGAATAGATCCGGAGATCCGGGCGAAGGATTGGAAGGCGCGCGGCCTTATGGCCCCGATCGAACCGGAACAGGCGCCGGACTATAAGTTTTCAGATCTGGAAATGAAACTGTATTACAAGATCTGTATTTGAAAGGCGAAAAATGAACATTGCAGACTGGATCATATTATTTATTTTATTGTTTGCGGTTGCGGCCGCGGCGGTTGTATTTGTGATTTTAACGATCATGAATATCGGCGGTATTTAGAAAATGAGAAAAGAAAGCGAATGTGAATTTTGCGAACTATGCCGGGAATTTTACGAAGGAAAGAAGAAGGAATGTAAAGGCCCGGAGCATTGCAAAGATTATAACTATTTTCTGGCCGGGAAATGCGCAGCATTAGAAGGCCAGTGGTAACAATGAAGGGAGATCTAACCATGGCACAATTAAGTAAAGCCCTATTCAGTAGCACAAAGGAAGACTGGGCGACACCACAGGACTTTTTCGACAAACTGGACGAAGAATTTCACTTCGATCTGGATCCTTGTGCAGACGCAGAAAACGCGAAGTGTAAGGAATATTTCACAAAAGAGGAAAACGGACTTTTGAAGGATTGGGGGGGGGCGTCGCGTCTTCTGCAATCCACCATACGGCCGAACATCAACGGGCGAATGGATCCGGAAGTGTTACGAAGAAGCGAAGAAGCCCGGAACGGTTGTCGTTGCACTTATTCCGGCGCGCACTGACACAAGGTTTTTTCACGATTACATATACCACAAAGCGGAAATTCGCTTCATTAAAGGCCGCCTGAAGTTCGGCGGCTGCAAGGACGCGGCGCCGTTCCCGTCTATGGTGGTTATTTTCGGAAAGGAAAAAGAGCATGAAGAGACAGAACACGCCGGCAGCAGAGGAACCGGCAAAGAAGAAGCGTAGACGCAGGGCCACAGATCCAAAAACGGGCCTTACCGTATTCGAGCCGAACACGGTTTATTTTAATGATTATCTGAAAACATACATAGGCGCAAAATGGCAGGCGATAAAAAACAGCCTTTACGACGCAGGTTATCAGGCCTTAGAAGTAAGCCGGTACCGTGACGACCTTCTGGACGACTTCAACCGCATTTGCGCCGAAAATAACTATCACGGCATTGTTTAAGAGACAGAAAGGAGATCTAACCATGAGCGACGTTGTAAAACGCGACCTTTACGGACTTATCGACAAGGAACTGGAAGCAGCAAACCAGAAGTTCCCGCTTTTTAATTCCACACATGAAGCCTTCGCGGTAATTCTGGAAGAAGCAGAGGAAGCAAAGGAAGAAGCGGGAAACCTTGATATTTTAATGAATAATTTCTGGATCGGCGTGAAAGAAAACCACGATCCGGAAGCACTGCACGAAGAATTAACAGGCATTTATAAAACGGCCCTTGATCTGGCCGCGGAAGCGATACAAACCGCAGCCATGGCCCGGAAAGGCATTATTAGCAGTATAGACCTTCGGGCCGTGGATCAATGCTTATCAGAGACAGAAAGGCGGGGCGAATTATGAACCAGAGAAAAGCGATCGAAGCAGCACTGGCAGAAATGGGGATCACGAATGAAACGCAGCTAAACGACGCGATCCGAAATATGAAGCCGCTTAACTTGTCTTTAATGGCAGACCGGCAGCAGGAAAGGAAGGCGAGTTAATGGACCTTAACGGAAATCAGGTAATAGCCGTAGATTTTGACGGGACACTTTGCAAGCAGGCGTGGCCGGAGATTGGAGAGGAAAACAAGATCCTGATCGAACACCTGAAAGAACAGCAGGCAGCAGGCGCCCGCCTGATCTTATGGACAAACAGAGAAGGCGACCTTCTGGAAGAAGCGGTGGAGTGGTGCAAGGCCCACGGCCTGACATTCGACACGGTAAACGCAAACCTTCCGGAACTGATCGACCTATACAAGAACGACTGCAGGAAGATAAACGCCGACATTTACATAGACGACAAGGCAGTAAACCCGGTTCCGTACAGACACGCGGCCGGAATGTTCGGTTTTAACCCATACGCAAACCCGATCGACAAGGCAGAATTTGAGAAAAGGAGATCTAACCATGTGGAAAAGAATTAAAAGAGTGATAAGGATCGCAAGAAGAAACAGCAAGGCCAGAAGGCAGAGAAAGAGAACAAGCGAAATTCTTCTGGCAATATTCACCCTGACAAATTGCGGGACACTGCAGGAGTTGGAATATCACGCCGGATATTATGCAGGAACCGCGGATCAGGCGGCAGCAGTCGGAGAAATTACCAGAGAACAGCGCGGCCAGATCTTACGGGTTCTTCACTATATCAGCGCGGGGGAACGTGAAAGACTTGAAAATGAGTAACAAAAAACGGGCTTGAAAGGCGGGGGCCTTTTCAAGTCCGTTCATTGGAAATCTAACCTAAAATCATTATACCAAAAAGGCGGGAAAAGTCAATGAAAAAGACGCATGAGAAAAGCCGTATTTACACGGTAACGGGAACAGCGAAACTAAAGAACCCTGAAAAGGTAGTTTTACAGATAGAAGCAACCGGACAGAGGAACACCGACGGTTTTATATATTTAGTTGAAAGCGTGGACGCGGAAGACTACGACCGCACAACAGCAGAAGGCCGGGCCGCAGCAGCAGAAAAGGAACTGAAAGAGTATAAAGAAGCCTTTTTCGAGACAACGGACAACCTGAACGCAGAAAAAGAAGCACTGAAAGAACTACTGGAACAGGAGCGAGACGCGGGCCGCAATTACAGAAGGAAACTTGACAAAGCGGCACAGGAATACGCCGAACTTTACAAAGCCCTTATAGAGTGCCGGCGGATCTTCGGAGAGTTGCCGCCGGAAATAGAAAGATTACTGAATAATGAAGAAGGAGAAAAGGACCATGGTTACACTTGCACAATTTAGAGAAATCACAGAAGGCCTTCCGGGAGATTTTGAGATCCGGATCGAAGCGTGCTTCACGCCAGAAGGAAACAAGACGGCGCCGTGTTTTGAAATGATGTATTCCAAAGAAACGAAGGAAGTTGTTCTTCTTCCGGAAGCGGTGCATATTAACGACGGCGAAACAGGCCTGACAGTGAAGCACGAAGAAAAGCCACGAAAGACAGCAACAAAATAAAGAACAAATGTTCTATTAAATGAAAGCCCGGACGCAAAAATAGAAGCGGCCGGGCAATTCAGCAGCAGGAAGAAAACGGCAGCAGTCGAACAGACTTTCTTCTTATATATAAAGTATTTTCCTTTACCGTCCTTGTAATGGGTATTAGCAAATCAACGAAGTATATTTTTATATTTTAAGATCTGGATCCGTAGAGGAAGGAGAGAAGGGAAAGGCGGGGGAACATGAAAAGAAAGACATTCGATAATTACGACTATGAAGAAGCGTTCCCGGTGGAACTGGATCGCGACATACAGAAAAAAGCAAGAAAAAATTTTGAGAAAGAACACCCGCTGCAGGTTCCGAACTATGAAGAACAGTGGAAAGAGCAGCAAGAGAAATTAAAAGAATGGGAACTGGAACGGCTACTGAAAGAAGGGAAAGTGGAAAGCCTTTACAGAACCACCACCACGAAGGCGAAGAACCTTCAAAGCGGATCGGAATTACTGGAAGCGCAGATCTACCCGTCATTTTGCCACAAAGCGGACGTTCCGCACACAAAGAAGGGCAGAGAAAGCAAGCCTTCACAAAAAAATCTGAATGACAAAAATTCAAGGCGCTATTTTATACGCCTTGCAAATATAAATTTCGGTGAAAACGATCTATGGTGTACGTTCACATGGGACAAAGAACACATTCCGGCAGACGAAGCGGCAGCCGATCGAGATATAGCGAACTTTATTCGCAAGATAAATTACAGACAGAAAAAGGCAGGCCGGGAGAATATCAAGTATTTAATTATTCCAGTGGTAGACGGAGCAGAACACCCACACGTCCACATTATCATGACAGGGCAGGGGATAAACCGGGACGAATTAGAAGGATTGTGGACAAAAGGGGAAAGATCCAACACCCGCCGCATAAAGCCAGACAAAGACTTTCTTCTTTCGGGCGTTGCTACATACATGATGAACAACAGGAAGGGGAAGAGAAAATGGAGAGGTTCAAAGAACCTTGTAAAACCGAAAGAACCTACCAGAAGTTATTCAAAGTTCAAAAAAAGGACCGTTGAGCGCATGGCCCACGATTACGAAACACTAAAAGCAGAAATGGAAAAGGCTTATCCGGGTTATAAATTCCTTGACGCCGAAGTGAAATACAACGGAGTTACGGCGGCCTTTTACATATACGCCCGCATGGTGCGGAATTGAAACGAAGGGAGAAAAGGAAAAATGAACCTTGCAAACATGAAACGTTCCGAGACAACGGAACAGATCGGCCTTATAAACTGGGCCAGAGCAAACGAAGAATATGTTCCGGAATTACGACTTCTTCACCACATACCGAACGAAGGGATCCGGACAAATGGGCCGGTATTGAAGGCGGCAGGAATGAAAACGGGAGTTCCGGATCTGTCTTTACCGGTTCCGCGCCGCGGCTTTCATGGCCTGTATATCGAAATGAAATTCGAGAAAGGGAAGACTACAAAAGCACAAGAAGAATTTATGGCGCTTCTTCGGGAGCAGGGTTATAAAACGGCGGTAGCATACGGAGCAGAACAGGCCCGCGAAGTGATCCGGCATTATCTGGCACGCGGGGAAGGGTTCGATCTGGTGAATTGCGAACACGCTTTCAAAATGTGCGGATATTGCGAAGGCGTGGCCGTGGACTGGGCGCCGTGTGAAAAGTGTCAGTTCTTCAAAGCAAACAAAGAGAGGGGGAAGAAATAATGTTCTTCAAAAAAACGGTACTGAAAAGAATGTTGAAATCAGCATACACAGGCGCAGGCCTTACGGTGGGGCATACGCCGGAAACAGACGAAGAGGAAGAAGGCTATTACCTTTCTTCTGGTTGGTGGGTTTTATGGTTCAATGCGGGAATGTTCCCGAAAGAAGCCAAAGCAGCCGTTATTGAATTATGCGGCGAACTTCCGGCAGTCGGTGAAGTATTCAAAGCAGAAAAAGACTTCGGGAACCAGTACGAAATTGAACAGAAAGAGATCTTCAATCTTCCGGAAGCCTTCAAACGTTGCACGATAGATTATAGAGTAACGAACATCATGCAGCAGCAGGGGAAGACATTGATCCGGATCTTACAGGCAGAGGAAGGCCGGAACGTTTGCGCGGTGTCAGAAATATTTCTGGATCTGATCGACCTGAAATCTATTGACTATGAAAACGGAGAGACGGAGCCGATCGGACCGTGTGCAATAAGTCCGGAAGCCCCGTTCGTGTACTGGGGAAATGATTGTTGTTATCTTATGGCAGGAAGGAGAACTTCGGACGGGGAAACAGAAGCGGAGTTCTGGAAGTACCTTGAAGGCACAGAGATAGTATAAACACACAGGGAAAGGGGGCCGCTTCGGTTGGCGCACACGATAGACGAAGATACAAAGAAAATAGTAAAAGCGATCGTTCATGGCGATCAGAAGCGGCAGAGCAGGCGCAGGGCGGGCAAACATACAGACTTCGACAGAAAGGCAACGGAAGCGATAAAGGCAGCAAAAAAGGAATTGCCACTGGAAGGAACAGATCCAGAGGTCCGGCGCCACATTATCGACAAACTATACACAAGCCTGTTATATAACACACCTTGGGAGTTGTTAGGGGAAACGTATTGTTGCCGCCGGTTGTTTTACGAATACCGGAAGGAGTTCTGTTATCTGATAGCGGTACACATGGAGATCATAGAACCAGAAGGCGGCAGCAGGCAGCAGGCGCCCGGAAAGTAGGTCAGAAAAGGCCGGCGCCGTTGGATAGAATGAAAGAAGGTGAACGAATGGCGAAAGAATGGACAAACGGTTTCTATACGTCGAAGGAGTGGAGAAAGACACGCGACGCATATTATCGGATCCAGTGCGGCAGGTGTGAACGTTGCATGGCCGAAGTTCTGGCCGGAGCGCGAAGGGTTGAAGACATCAACCCAGGAATAATTGTTCACCACAAAAAAGAATTAACGCCGGAGAACATAAACGATCCGGCGGTGGCGCTGTCCTTTGATAACTTAGAACTGTTATGTGATGAACACCACAACAGGCAGCACAAGGCGAAGGCGAAGCGCTACACGTTCGACGCAAAAGGAAATTTGATCGAAAGCAAATAAAAAATATTTTTCCATTCCACGAACCCCACCCCCCCCGGTATTTCTTTTTTGGGCCTTCCAAAGAGAACCGAGGGAGTGAGGTCAAAAAAACTCTGCAAGTCGCGCGCACATAGAAGGGGGGTTAAAATATGCCAGAAAATACGACGACAACGAAAAACAAACCACAAAAAAGAACTAATTATCTGACAGAAGGAAGGATAAAGAAAGAGAAAGCAAAACTTTCTGAAATGTTCGCGGGGATCGAAGACGAGGACCGGCGAACCCTTGTAAATTCAGTGATTGACGAAGCGGCCTTCCTGAAAGTCGCACTTCTGCAGGCCAAAACAGAATTGAAAAAAGAAGGCCTGACAACCGAAACGAAAAACGCTTCGCAGAAATTCATAAAAGCCCACCCTTCAACGGCAATTTATGAAAAATACGCGCGGCAATATACCCAAATTATTAACCAGTTGATCGAATATTTACCGCCAAAAGAGAAGAAAAAAGTTTCAAAATTGGCGGCGCTTCGTGATGAATAAGCAGGCACATAATTATATTTTTGAATACCACGACGCGATCACGTCGGGGCATATTCGGGCCGGTAAATGGATCAAAGCGATCTATAAAATTCTGGTTGAGGGTATCAAGAACGGGGAATGGGTTTTCGACCAAAAGAAGGCCAACAAGGCGATCAAGTTCATAGAAAACTACTGTCACCATTCAGAAGGCAGAAACGACCTTCTAAAGTTGGAATTGTGGCAGAAAGCGATCGTTTCCGCGATCTTCGGTATTCTGGACAAAAACACCGGGTACCGGCAATTCAGGGAAGTTTTTCTGGTGGTTGCAAGAAAGAACGGTAAAACCCTATTCGCCGCCGCGATCATGGCATACATGGCATATATAGACGGAGAATACGGCGCGAAACTGTACTGTCTGGCCCCGAAATTGGAACAGGCCGATCTTGCATACGACGCATTTTATCAGATTGTGCAGCAGGACGAAGAACTTTCCGAGATTAGCAAGAAACGCCGTTCGGATATTTATATTCAGGAGTTCAACACGACCATAAAGAAGATCGCGTTCAACTCTAAAAAGTCCGACGGTTTCAATCCACACTTTGTTCTAAACGACGAAATGGAAGCGTGGCCGGGCGATCAGGGCTTAAAACAATACGACGTTATGGCGTCGGCACTGGGAGCCAGAAAACAACCGCTTATTTTATCAACGTCAACGGCGGGTTATGAGAACGACGGAATTTACGACGAACTAATGAAGCGATCAACGGCGTTCCTGAAAGGCAGAGGAAAGGGCGACACAGAAAAACGCCTTCTTCCGTTCCTGTTTATCATTGACGATGTGGAGAAGTGGGACACCCGCGAAGAATTAGAGAAGTCAAACCCGAACTTGGGCGTTTCTGTATCGTGGGAATACTACGAAGACAAGATCGCCGTTGCAAAGAAATCACTTGCAGCAAAAGCGGAGTTCTTGACGAAGTTTTGTAACATCAAACAAAATTCTTCGATTGCATGGCTTGACTATGTGGACGTAGAAAAGGCAGCAGGACAGCGCTTCACCCTTGAAGACTTCCACGGGTGCTATTGCGTGGCAGGGATCGACCTTTCCAGAACAACGGACCTTACGGCCGCTTCGCTCATTATCGAAAAGGACGGGAAGAACTATGTTATTACAAAATTCTTCATGCCGCGGGAACGCTTCAAAGTGGCGATTAACGAAGAAAATGTTCCGTATAACATTTTTGAACAGCAAGGCTTCTTGAAAATATCCGGAGAACATCAGGTGGACTACAAAGACGTGTTTAACTGGTTTATTGAACTTGTAAAGGTTTACAAGATCAAACCGTTAAAAGTGGGCTATGACCGTTATTGTGCGGGTTATCTGGTGCAGGAAATGAAAGAAGCGGGCTTCCACATGGACGACGTATATCAGGGAACAAACCTTACACCGGTATTACATACCTTTGAAGGTGACTTGAAAGACGGGGCGTACTGTCTGGGCGAAAACAATCTTCTTCGCGCGCACCTTCTGAACGTGGCCGTTGATATTAACATAAACGACAGCCGCATGAAGCCGGTAAAACTGGAAAAGCGCGCACACATAGACGGCGCCGTGTCAATCTTCGACGCGTTGGCCGTGAAAATGAAATTCCACAAAGAGATCGGGAGACAACTTACAAACGCAGCGTAAAAAGAGGGTTTCAGCCTTCTTTTTTGCTGCCTGAAAGTAGGTCAGAATTTCACGATCTTTTTTTGTACGATTGAAGCATGGAAATTTAACCGGAATTACAGGACGAAGAACAGGGGGTGAAGACAAACGGGAATTATAAAAGATTTTTTGAATTATAGGCGTTTCAAGTATAGCCCGATCTTCACGATCCGCGGTGAATATTCAGCCGGGGGCGGTCTGGACGATAGCGACATTATAGGATCTATCGAAAATTGCATAGCGGTAAACGTGGCGAAATTAACGCCGCAGGTTATGAGAAAAGACGCCCGCGGAATGACAATAAAAGACGACTATCTGGCCCGCCTTCTTTCTTTGAGGTGGGCGCCGGAGTTATCAGCATACGACGCACTTTACAAAATGGCGGCGACACTGGTTAGAAAGTCGAACGCCTTCGCGGCGGTGATGTATAACGAGGACTTCACGAAGGCAAAACAGATCGTACCGCTTACGGTGTCTTCCTTCCGGATCTATGAAGACGACGACGGAAATATTTTATTCCGGTTCACTTGGGACTACGACGGGAAAACGTATGTATTGCCATATCAGAGCGTGATCCATATTCGCGCCCGGTTCAGTAAAAAACGCTTTATAGGTACACCGCCGGATCAGGCGATACAGACAACCCTTGAATTACTGGACGCCACCGGGCAAGCCTTGAAAAATACCGTGAAAAATTCGGCAAACTTAAAAGGCTACCTGAAATATAACAACTTCGCAGACGAAGACGAACTGAAAAAGAAGGTTCAGGAGTTTCAGGCGGCATACATGAGCGCCGAAAACGACGGCGGCATAGGCGGCCTTGATAATACCATGGAATTTCACGAAATCACGCAGAGAACGCCGAACATTCCGACGATACAAAGCCAGTATTTACGCGACAACCTATACCGCTATTACAACGTGAATGAAAACATTTTAATGTCAAAGTTCACAGAAACGGAGTGGAACGCCTTTTATGAAAGCGTGATCGAGCCGATCGCCCTGCAGTTATCCCTTGAATTTACTTTCAAGTTATTAACGGAGCGCGAACGCGGCTTCGGAAACAAAATCATTTTCACTTCTAACCGGCTGCAATACGCGACGTTACAGACAAGAGCCACGATCGGTTCTACCCTGTACGACCGCGGAATTATCACGATCAACGAATACAGGGAACTAATGTATTATGAGCCGATCGAAGACGGTGACGTGAGAATGGTAAGTCTGAACTATGTAAAGGCAGACGATCAAAGCCTTTACCAGACAGGACAGGCAAACGGCGGCGCAGGTCCCGGATCCGGATCCGAAGAACCGCCGGCAGCAGGTGAAGGGCAGAAGGCGGCGACGGCAATTCAAATTTTGAAAATGTTCGTGCCGGTGATTATGAAAGGCGGTGAAAAAAGAAATGCCAACACTTAAAGGTTTTACTTTCAAAAATCAAACGGAGACAAGCGCGGATCTGTATTTCTACGGTGACATTGTTTCCGACTGGTGGGGAGCATGGCAAGACGAAGACCAGTACCCGGACGCGATCAAGAATTTCCTTTCGGAGCAGGAAGGAAAAGATCTGAACATTTACGTTAATTCCGGCGGCGGTTCCGTATTTGCTGGGATCGCGATCTATAACATGATTAAGCGCCACGCAGCAAAAGCGAACGTGAAAGTCTATGTTGACGGTCTGGCCGGTTCAATCGCTTCGATCCTTGCGTTCGCAGGAAGCGAACCACCGGAAATTCCTTCAAACGCCTTCTTGATGATCCATAACCCGTGGAGTTATTGCGAAGGCAACGCGGAAGATATGCGAAAAATGGCCGACGATCTGGACCAGATCAAAACCGGAATTTTGAACATATACGCCGAACACCTGAAAGAAGGTGTAACAATCGACCAGATCGAAGCGTTAATGGACGCCGAAAGTTGGTTAAATGGGGAAAAAGCCGCGGAATATTTCGAGGTAAAGACCACGGAAGCGAAGGAATACGCGGCAGCAGTCGGGGACTACATGAAGAAAGCCCGCTGCAAGGTCCCGGAAAAATTAAAAATTGCAAAGGACGGACACGATCCGGAGCAGCAGGCGGCAGAAGAAGCGGCCGCGAGAAAAAGACAGGAGATCCGCGATCTTACTGTCAAAGCAATTATGGAAGGAGAATAAAGCATGAAGTATGAAGATCTTGTAAAAATGAGCGTCAAAGAATTAAAAGATCGCCTGAAAGACCTGAACACACAGGCGCAGGCGGCAGCAGGAAAAGACCTTGACGCGCTTCTGGAAGAAGCAACCACGATCACCGGTATTCTGGACGACGTAAAGAACCGCGAGAAGTTGGCCGGTATCGCAAAAGACGCAGAAGGCGGCGCAGAGCCGACCGGCGGCGAAAAAGGCGAAGAAGTAAAGGACAAGGCCAGAGAGGAACGCGGACAGAACATCAAAGACGGAAAGGCAGTCAAGTTTTCCGCAAAGAAAACCTTCGGCGTAAAGAACGCCCTTTCCGTAAGTCAGACCGTAACACCGACACACAGCGCGGCAGATGTGAAAGAAACCTTTAACGACGTTTCTTCCCTTGTGGATCGCGTAACATCTATTCCGTTAAACGGTGGCGAGACATACCAGAGGGGTTATGTTAAGTCCTACGGCGACGGAGCAGGCGGAACCGTAGAAGGCGGCGACTACAACGCAACAGAACCCGTTTTCGGCTACGTAACGATCGAGAAACAGAAGATCACCGCATACACCGAGGAACCGGAAGAAATGATTAAACTTCCGAACGCGGACTATGACGGCGTAGTGGAAGGATCCGTAACAAAGGCGATCCGTAGATACATGAGCCGCCAGATCCTGATCGGTGACGGAACTTCCGGGAAGTTCAAAGGAATTTTCCACAACCCGACAGAAACAAAAGATCAGGTTATCGACCCGGCAACCGATCTTGAAAAAACAGCGATCGACGACGGAACACTGGACGACATTATCTATGATTTCGGCGGCGACGAGGACGTGGAAGACGCTGCAGTTCTGATCCTGAACAAAAGAGATCTGAAAGCCTTCGCGAAACTTCGCGACAAGCAGGGAAGAAAGGTTTATACCATTGTGAACCATGGAAACACCGGCACGATCGACGGTGTACCGTATGTTATCAATGCCGCTTGTGGAGCAGTCACAGACACGCAGACAAAGGCGATCGTTTACTGCATGGCATACGGACCGTTAAGCAACTACGAAATGGCGATCTTTTCCGACATTGACGCCAGAAAGTCCCTTGATTATAAGTTCAAGCAGGGACAGATCGCATACCGCGCGGACATTTTCGCGGGCGGTGCCGTAGCGGCCCACAATGGCTTCATCAGAGTAAAACGCCCGGCGTCAGCGTAAGCAATAACAGGAAAGGCGGCTTCTTATGACGATTGACGAGTTAAAGGCGGCCGCAAAGTTACGAACGCGGAAAATGTCAACGGACGAACTGGACGAAGACGTTTTCCGTTACATTGACTTTGCACTGGCAGACCTGAAAAGAATAGGTGTCGCGGAAGAATACCTGAAAGCCCCGGAAGATCCGTTGATAATTGAAGCCGTTCTAACTTATGCCAAGGCAAATTATAGCATGGACGCAAACCACGAACGGTTAATGAACAGTTACAACATGATCTTAACCAAAATAAAAGGCGGTGAGTACAGATCGACGCAGTAATAACATTGATAGATCAGGGAGAAACCCGCGAAGAAGACGTGAAAGCGAAGGTTTTCGCAACGGTGAACCCGATCGGCCGTGACGAATACGCGGCAGCAGGTGAAAAGGGAATGAAGGCCCGCTATATGTTTGAGGTTTTCGCGAACGAATACACCGGTCAAGACGTCGTTCTGTACGGTTCGGAGCGCTTGACGGTGTACCGGACGTATGGCCCGAAAGCAAACGACAAGATCGAAGTGTACGCAGGGCAGAGAGTAGGGAACAGATAGTGGGTATAAAGGTTAGTGAACTTGCGCAGGAATTGGCGCAGGGGCTTAGCGAGTATTCGCAGGAAGTAGCGGACGCGATCAAAAAAGCAACCGACGAAGTGGCCGAAGAAGCCGTTCAGGAGTTGAAAAGCACAAGCCCGGTTTTAACTGGTTCTTATGCGAAGGGGTGGGCCAAAAAGAACACTTACGAAAGCAAGAGTTCCAAACGAAACACGGTTTACAACAAGACTGATTATCAGTTGACACACCTTCTTGAAAAAGGACACGTCGGCCGCGACGGACGCAGAGTAAAAGCGATCGAACATATTCGCCCGGTAGAGGAAAAAGCCGCGGCAGAGTTTGAAGACAAAGTGAAAGGAGCGATCGGAAGGTGACGACGTTTGAAGAGATCATAAAACGCGCCGAAGGGTTAGGCCTTCCGATTGCGCGAAATCAGTTCACAGCAACAAATAAAAAACCGGTACCGGATCCCCCGTTTCTTGTGTACCTTTCCGCGGAAAGGCAGCGGGGCGACGATACCAAAAACCGGATCCGTGAGATTGAAGGATCACTGGAACTTTACACAGAGAGAAAAGCAGATCCGGATCTGGAAAAGCAGATCGAAGAAACGGTTTTGTTCGACGTTGAGTTTCGGAAGTATCAAGCACAGATACCACAGGAAGACACAACACAGACGGCCTACGACTTCACGATCACACAGAAAAAATGAAAGGAGAACAGAGCATGGAAAGAATAATTCTTGGAAGCGCTGATGTGTATATTCAGGCCTTCGACGGTTCGACCGTTCCGGTGACTGCAGATATTTGCAAGCCTGAAAATTTAATGGCCTATATTTCCGGTGGCGCGTCCGTGGAATACAAACCTTCTTTCTACACCGCAAAGGACGACACTGGAAAGAAGAGCAAAACGATCGTAACAGAAGAGGAAGTAACCCTGAAAACAGGAATTATGACCTTTGACGGAAACAAGTTCAAATACCTTTGTGACACCGCCAGAGTTACAGAAGACAAGGCGAAGAAGCGCCGCACCGTAAAGATCGGCGGTATCGACAACAGACAGGGCGCGCGCTATGTTATCTGCCTTCACCACAAAGACGCAGTGGACGGCGATATTTGGGTAATGATCGTCGGAAACAATCAGGCAGGCTTCACAATTTCTTTCGAGAAAGACAAAGAAACCGTTGTGGACGAAGAGATCACGGCCCTTCCTATGGACGAAGAAGGAACCCTTCTTATGTACGAAGAGGAAATGACAGAGAGCGAAGCAGCAGCAGTATAAAAGCAAAACCATAACGGCAGGGCGGCGGGTACGCCTTGCCGTTATTTAGTAGAAAGGAGAAATTAGCGTGGCGAATTTAAGTTTTGATTTTAACAAGGTGAAGCGTTCCTTCATGACCGTAACACTGAAAGACAATAGAAAACTGATCGTGAAAATGCCTATGAAAAAGACGTTTGAAAAACTGTCAGCGCTGCAGGAAATGGACACGGACAGCATGACGGCAGAAGACGCCATGGACACACTGGGCGGCCTTTGCGCCGAAATTCTTTCCCACAATATGACCGGGGAGCAGGTGACGACGAAAGAGATCACGGACGATTACGACACCGAGGAAATGGAAGCGCTGATCGACGCTTACATGGAGTTCGCGGGCGGCGTAAAGAATAACCCAAACTAAAGATCCCCTTCTATCCCGGCGGGGATAACGAAGGGGTGTACTATAAAACACTCACACGCGGCGAAAAACTGGTGATTGACTACACCGGTTTGAATATATGGCAGGTGCAAGAACTGGACCTTGATCTATACCTTTTCTTCATGCGCGAAGCGTTTATTCATGAAATGAACCAGACAAAGGAAGGCAGAAACTACCTTGAAAATTGTTGGAGAATTTCGCAAACAGAACCGGACCGAAAGGCCATTCGCGAGAAGTTCAAACGAAGGGGCGGTGAATAGCAGGTGGCAGCAAGCACAATAAAAGGAATTACCATTGAGATCGGCGGCGACACTACGAAGTTGGATAAAGCCCTTTCGGGCGTCAATAAACAGTCACGCGATCTGCAGAAAGAATTAAAAGAAGTCGAAAAGGGCCTGAAACTGGATCCAAAAAATACGGAACTTCTGGCACAGAAACAGACACTTCTAAAAGAAGCCGTGGCCGCTACTTCTGAAAAACTGGACGTTTTGAAGTCGGCGGAAGCACAGGTTCAGAAGCAGTTTGAAAACGGCGAAGTGTCGGAAGAACAGTACCGGGCTTTGCAAAGAGAGATCATAAAGACAGAAGCAGACCTGAAAAACCTGAAAACGGCAGCAGAGGACAGCAATTCAACACTTGAAAAGGTGGGAGAGATCGCCGGAAAGATTGGCAAAAAGTCCGAAGCACTGGGAAAGAAACTTCTTCCAGTGACAGGAGCAATCGCAGGGATCGGGACCGCTTCGATCGCGGCATTTAATGAATTAGACGCCGGTTACGATACGATCATAACAAAAACGGGCGCTTCTGGGGAAGCGTTGGACGGCTTACAAGACAGTATGGACGCCGTTTTTACTTCGCTTCCAACAGAAGCGAAAACGGCCGGAATTGCGATCGGAGAGGTAAACACCCGCTTCGGTTCTACCGGAAAAGAACTTGAAGACCTTTCTTCAAAATTCATTCAGTTTTCAGAGATCAACGGAACGGACTTAAACGGCGCGATCGACAGCGTAGACGCCATAATGACGAAATTCGGCGTTGACAGCAGCCACACCGGCGAAGTGTTGGGCCTTCTTACAAAAGCAGGGCAAGACACGGGAATTTCCATGGACACGCTGCAGAATACATTACAGACCAACGGCGCCACATTAAAGGAAATGGGCCTTGATCTCACGTCTTCGGTAAATTTACTTGCACAGTTTGAAGCGAACGGCGTGGACGCCACAACAGCGCTTGCAGGATTGAAGAAGGCGCAGCAGAACGCGACAGCGGACGGAAAGGATCTAAAAGACGCACTGGGCGAAACGATCGAGAAGATCAAAAACGCAAGCAGCGAAACAGACGCACTGCAGGCAGCGACGGAGTTATTCGGAAAGAAGGGCGCCGCAGAAATGACGCAGGCGATCAGGGAAGGCCGCCTTTCTATCGACGATCTTTCCGGCGCCTTATCAGATTACGGAAACGTAGTCGAAGACACATTCAACGCGACACTGGATCCGCCAGATCAGGCAAAAGTCGCGCTTAACAATTTGAAAGTAGCAGGCGCAGATCTTGGAAATACCTTAATGCAGACAGTAGCGCCAGTTCTGGAACGCGTAGTGGAAAAAGTAAAGGCTTTTTCACAGTGGTTTAAGAACCTGAACGACACGCAGAAAGAAACGATCGTAAAGATTGGCGCGGTAGTGGCGGCGATCGGACCGGCTTTAATTATTTTCGGGAAACTTTCTTCGGGAGTATCGAAGGCGATCGGGGCGTTTTCTAAAATATCGGGCGTATTCAAGGCGGCAGGAACGGCCGGGAAAGGCTTGTGGGCTATTTTATCAGCAAACCCGATCGGGGCCGTTGTCGCGGCCGTGGTGGCGCTTGTGGCGGGCTTCGTATTGATGTATAAGAAGTGCGACTGGTTCCGCGAAATGGTAGATAAAGCCTTCGCAGAGATTAAAAAGAGCGTTTCGGAAACAATCGAGAAAATAAAACCGATCTTGCAGCAGTTGGGCGAAAGTTTCAAAAATTTAATGGAAAAATTGAAGCCTGTATTCCAGTTTTTCACGACCTACGTTATGGCAGTGATACAGGGCGCACTTTCAGCAGTAGCGCCGATCATTTCAGCGGTGAAAAATGCGATCGACTTTGTAAGTAACATTATTAGCGCATTTATGGCACTATTCCGGGGCGATCTGGACGGGTTCAGCCAGTACATAGAAGCAGCACTGAAAAACCTGATCGAGATTGTGAAAAATCTTATAACGGCGGTAGTGAATTATATAATCACATTCTTTCAGACGTTCGGCGTCAATGTGAAGAAAATTTTCTCTGATATATGGTCCGGGATTGTTTCGATCTTTTCGGGCGTCGGCGCGTGGTTTGCGGACAAGTTCCGCGCAGCCTACACGGCAATAACAACGATCTTTTCGGGGATCGGCCAGTGGTTCGCGGCCCGGTGGACGGACATTAAAAACGCCCTGTCAACCGTGGCGACGTGGTTTCAAACCATGTTTCAAAATGCCTATACGAACGTGAAAAATGTATTTTCCGCGATCGGCCAGTGGTTCAACGATAGATACACAGATATTAAGTCCGCATTTTCAACGGTTGGATCATGGTTTTACACAAAATTCACGGAAGCATACACGAATATTAAAAACGTGTTTAGCAATATTGGATCCTTCTTTTCGGGGATCTGGAACACGATCAAGGGCATTTTTACAAATGTCGGAACAAATATCGGTGAAGCAATCGGCGGCGCCTTCAAGTCGGCCATGAACAACGCCCTTGCAACCGTAGAACGTGCGGTGAATAAGGCGATCAGCTTCATTAACGGCGCGATCGACGTTATCAACGATATTCCGGGCGTAAGTATCGGACACGTTGGCGAAGTATCACTTCCGCGTCTGGCAAAGGGCGGCGTTCTGAAAAACGGTCAAGCCATTATGGCAGAAGCAGGCCCGGAGTTGATCCAGATGGTGAACGGCGAAGCGGTTGTAACACCGCTTACGGCTTCGGCAAGAAATACGGCACTTGAAACAGCAGAAGGCGGCGGGAAAAGTTTTGTTCAGAACGTCAACATTACAAGCCCGAAGGCCCTTTCACCGTATGAGACAGCCCGCCAGACACGAAACGCAACCCGAAACATGGTTTTACAGTTACAGGGGGGTTGATAAATGGCGAAAAGAATTATTTGCAAGAATGAAGACGGGGTTCAGGTGGAATTTAACTATTCCTTTGAACCGTTCTTCCTTGTATCGGTAGACGGTATTTACACGGTGTCGAATAACGTTGTAACGTCGGAAAATACCATGGTGGACGGTTCCACGTATCAGGGAAGCACCACCAAACAAAGAAACATTGTAATAACAGCACAAATGGAACGGGACTATCAGGCAAACAGGGATCTACTTTACAAATGCTTCAAACCGAAGTCAACCGGCCTTTTCACCTACATAGAAGGCAGCGAAACCCGCGTAATTGACTACAAAGTGGAAGGGATCGACATTGACGAAGCGGGAGTGGTTAGAAATTTCAGTATTTCCCTTCTTTGCCCGGATCCGTTCTTCCGGGATCTTGAAGATATTTCCGTATCTATGGCAAGTTGGACGGGCCTTTTTGAATGGCCACACGAATTTCTGGAAGAGAAAGAGCCGTTCGCGGAAAGAACGGCCGAAGTATTGAAAGAGATCGAGAACGACAGCGCCGCGGACAATATCGGAATAACCGTCACACTGGAAGCGGAAGGACCGGTAATAAACCCGGCCGTATATCATGCAGAAAGCGGCGAATTTATCAAGATCGGAAACGAAGTCAGATCCTTTTCTATCAATGCCGGCGACGTGGTGATTATTACCACAGAAACAAATAACAAAGCGGTGTACCTTGTAAGGGACGGCGTAAAACAGGAGATCAACGAGTATCTGGACGAAGACAGCGACTTTATACAGTTGCAGCATGGAACAAACACGATCCGATATACGGCAGACGCCGGCGAAGATTACCTGAACGTTACCGTTTCTTACAGGTTCCGTTATCTGGGGGTGTGATTGATATGGAAGTAAGAATTTACGATCGCGATCTGAATTTCAAGGGAGTGATCGAAAACCACACTTCTTTGATCTGGACACGGAAATATTACGAACCGGGAAATTTCGAGATCCACGCCCCGATCACAGAACAAAACCTTCGCTTACTGGCAAAAGGAAACATTATTTCCAAACGTGGCAGCAGCGAAGCGGGAGTGATTGAAGACATAGAGAACGAAGAAAGCGATCTGAAAAACGAGATCACAGCAAAAGGCCGCTTCCTTTCGTCCTACATGGATCGACGCCTGATAAAATCAACCGTGAATTTTTCCGGGAAAATAGAAGTTGCCATGAGGAACCTTCTTTCAGGAGTGACGGCGATCCCACTTGTGGAGTTGGGAACATTAAATGGTTTCACGGAAACAGTAGAGTTTCAAGCGACTATGAAAAACCTTATGACCTACGAAACAAAACTGGCAAAGGCCGGAACGATCGGTTATCGCTTCCGGCCAGACTTCCGGAACAGGAAAATTATATTTGAAACCTACAAAGGGACCGACAGGACCACGGCGCAGGGTATCAATTCCCGCGTTATCTTTTCGGAGAGTTACAACAACCTAAACAACGTTATTTATAAATATAACGATCAACAGTACAGGACGAAAGCGATCGTCGGAGGGGAAGGCGAAGGAGCCGCCCGCGTATATGTGGAAGTTGGCGGCGGCGCCGGGTTAGATCTTCGGGAAATTTTTGTGGACGCGAAGGACATTCAAAGCGAAGGATTAACAGACGCAGCATACAAAGCAGCACTGGCACAACGCGGCCGGGAAACATTGGCGGCGAATGTTGTTTCTGAAAGTGTGGAGTGCGAAACCGAAGCGGACATAAATTTCAAATATAAAACACATTACGACTTGGGGGATATTGTGACGGTAAAGAAAAAGAAATGGGGGATCGTATTAAACCAGAGGATCACAGAACTTCAAGAAGTGTATGAGTACGGGGGAATGTATGTAGTACCGACCATGGGCGACGCATTACCCGAAAAAATAGATTGGAGCGACAAATAAATGGGACAGTATGCGAATTTCTATAATTCCAGAAACGGCGACCGCGTTTACAATGCCGACAGTATGAGCGAATGGCTTTTACCATTCTTCACAACCGGCGTTTTTAATAATTGCTTCGCCGTGACGGCCACGGGCGACGGTATGAATATAAGCGTCGGCGGCGGCTATGTAAATATCAAGGGAAAGACAAAGCATTTTGAACAGGCGCAGATCTTCACCCTTGAAAAAGCGTCCGGAACGTTGGCCCGTATCGACAACGTGATCTTGCGAAGGGACGACACGGAACGCGACTTTTATATTCTGATCGAAACCGGTGGTTTCAGCAAAAACCCGGTAGCACCGGAAATTACAAGGACCGAAGCGATCCACGATCTGAAACTGGCAGAAATCAGGGTGGAAGTCGGAGCGATCAAGATCACACAGGACAATATAACAGATACACGAATGAACGCCGACGTTTGCGGGTGGGTAATGGCAACCGTAAAAGAAATTGATTTTTCGCAGATCACAGCACAGTTTCAGGCGTTCTTCCAGAAGTATCAGGCACAGATCACGGAAGAGTTCAACGCCTACCAGTCCACGATCACGAACTTAGAGGATCAGGGAACGGCAGCCCTTCACAACATGGAAAACCAGTTTGAAACCTACGCGGGGCAGCAGGAAGAACTTTTCACGGATCTTTACAACCGGATCAAGGATCAGTTATCGAAAGACGCGGCGGCCGCGTTGTGGTTTTCAGTAAATGCGCTGCAGGCAAACTTTGAAAATCTGGCAACGAAGATCATGTTTGAAAACCAGTCAAAGGAAACGGCGGCGATCCTGATCGACATTACGAACGAAAATTCCAGAACGGTTACAACGGCGACGTATGCAGCAGGCGGCAAAACCTACCTGACAGAGCCGGGAACCTACAAAGTAGAGCCGCAGGACGACAACCTGTTAATTATCCCGAAAACCTTCGTTCTGGACCACACACAGACAACGGAAACGTTGAACCTCACCATTTACGACAAAAACGCTTTCGCAGCCGTTGGCGGCTATGTTGGCGCGTATGTATCTAAAAATTAAGAAAAGGAGAAAAAGACACTATGAAAGGATTTCCGAAAGTATTAAAAACAGCGCAGGACGTGAAGAACTGTAAAGACATGGTGGACGCCGGACAGTTGCAGGCGGCCGACCTTCTGGAAGCAATCGAAGCGATCGAAAACCAGAATTTTATTATTTGCCCGATCCGCGAATTATCAGAGGATAAAAAGACGGTGACGGTTACATATTGCAACGAAGCGGCAGCAGGCGCAAAGGTTACGGCCGGCGGCGTAACTGCAACCATTCAGAGCGTGGAACATATCGACGGAGAACCGGACGGATCCGGAAAGGCAGAGAAGGAAAAGACAAAGATCACACTTTCGAGAACGATCGCGGCCGGTTCCGAAGCAATCAAGATCACGAACACACCTTCCGTTTACGACACGTTAGGAATGACGGAAGAAGAACTGGAAGCAATCAAAGCAGACCTGCAGCAGTAAGAAAGGAGAAAAACACATGAAATTTTTTCTTTATGATGAAACAATGATGAACACGAAGGCAAAGATCACAACGGAAAAATTGTCAGCCATGAGCGACATTGTATCACAGAAGGCGCAGTATATCACAGCAGCGGGAGCAGCCACACCGAACCAGATTACGATCGCGGCCGGCGTCTTGATCGCCGTCGGTTCTTCTGTATTCAAAACCGTATTAACAAACCTTACAACGGCAAACCTTGACACTGGTTCCGGGTTTGAAATGGGAACGGACTATTATATTTATTGTTGCGATCCGACCAACGGATCCGACACCGTGGACCGCGACGAAGTTTTTGTAATTTCTAAAAATTCCACTTACCCTTCCGGGTACACAGCAGACAACAGCAGAAAGATCGGTGGTTTCCATTATGGAAAGTGTCGCTATGTGAACGCGCTTGGAAACCCGATCAACAGCAGCGGAGCAGAAAACGGCAGCGGTTGGCAGGGTAACGTATACAACGGCATTATTCCGAACAGCGTATGGACCACAAAGCACCGCCCGAAGTGCGACGATCCTTCCGGCATGGTTTACCTTGGGAATGGATTGTGGGGCGATATTTACCTTTCTTCTGATAATGGAAGTCAGGGCCTGCAGTCGAAGTATAACGCGAACCCGATAACCGGAACGGAAGGCCTGAACTGGTATATTGCAAACGAGAAGGCCCGCCGCGTAGGAAAGAGACTTCCGACCTATGCGGAATTTTGCCAGGCAGCAGCAGGATCTCCGGAAGGTCAGGACGGAAACAACACCTACGCATGGAGCGCAACCGGAAACACCGGACGCCAGAAAACGGGATATGTTGCGAACGCCATTTCGGCGCTTAATATCCGCGATCTGGTGGGTAACGTTTGGAAGTGGCTTGATGAATTTTGTCTGGATCCTACGGCTTCTGCATGGAACTGGTACGACGTACTGGGCGCGGGCTATGGTGACGCCTATATTCCGTCAAATACCGCACTTCGCGCGCTCATTGGCGGCGGCGTTTGGGGCGACGGCGTTCACGACGGTTCGCGCGCGGTCCGCGCCGTCAGTTACCCGTGGTACGTCAACGGCTACATTGGCGTGTGGTGCGTGTGTGACGCGCAGTAAGCAGAAGGGGCGCCCGAAAGGGCAGCCCCTATTTTCCGGGAGAATAGAACATGGCATATCAAAGCAGAAGTAAAAGCGCGACGCAGGGGAAAGAGGAAACCGCACAAATGGACTACACCCACACCGAAGCGCACCAAATGGCCTATGATTTTTCAGTGTACCTTCATGAGAAAATGAAGAAATTTCCGCACTATGAAAAATTCACGCTGCAAAAGGATATTCGGGAAAGTATCGACGGAATACTGGACGAAATAGAAATGTTTGAGATCACAAAGGTAGCAAGTCACCTATACGCGGCCGACCGCTTAAAAAGACGACTGGTACGAAAGATCCGGCTTGCTTACGATCTGGGATATTCGGCCATGAACAAAGACGCCTATTTCTATTGTGCCAAACAGACCGGAGCGATCGGCGCGCAGATCGGCGGCCTGATAAAGTCGATCGCAGAAAATAAGAGAAAATAATAAAATTTGGGGCAACCGTTAATTCGCACTTCACGCGCTCATTGGCGGCGGCAATTGGAACAACGGCGTTCACGACGGTTCGCGCGCGGTCAACGCCAACAATTACCCGTGGAACGTCAACGGCAACATTGGCGTGTGGTGCGTGTGTGACTTGTAAAATCGCATAGACCGCGCGATCTCCGGATCCACGGCAAGGGTTATATATGAATAATCAAAATATATAGTCAGACGGTTTGCACAGACGGCCGGAAGGCCGTTCCCGTTCCGGAGAGAAGCCGGACGAAAGAACAAAGGCACCGCCGAAAAGTAGGCCTGAAATGGGGTGAAATGCGGTAGGGCAAACATGAAAACAATTAAAAACTTAATAGGTAAAATCTGTACTTTCCCGAACGCGATCAAAGCGTACATGAAGGCCCGGAAATGTAAAAGACTTCGCCCGGAAGTGCTGGAGTTTGAACAGAACAGGGAAGACAACCTTCAAAAAGCAATAGACGCCATACAAAGCGGAGACTATACGCCGGGGAAGTATAGAATTTTCAAAGTGTGGGAGCCAAAAGAAAGAATTATTATGGCGCTTCCGTTCTTCGATCGTGTAATTCAACACATGATCGTAAATATCATTGAACCGATTTTTGAAAAGCGGTTCATTTTCCATTCATACGCCTGCAGGAAAGGGAAGGGCGCGCACGAAGCAAGCGACACCCTTTCAAAATGGCTTTATGAACTGGAAGTGGTACAGGGGAAGAAAATCTATGCAATAAAGGGAGATATACACCACTATTTCCAGAGCGTAGCGCACGACGTATTAAAGAAAGAGATCCGGCGGTATATTTCAGATAAAGCACTTTTGAAAATTCTGGATCGGATCATAGATCACAACGGCATTTTCCCGCCGGGCGTGGGAATACCAGTCGGGAACCTTACTTCACAGTTATTTGCGAATGTATACTTGAACAAACTGGATCAATATGTAAAACACGTCCTGAAAATGAAATATTATGTTCGCTATATGGACGATTTTATAATATTATCAGAGGATCCGGAAGAGTTGCGGCACGTTCTGGAACTGATAGAAGAATTTCTTCGCCGGGAATTAAAACTGGAACTGAACCCGAAGACAACGATCCTTGCAGCAAAGAACGGAATAAACTTCGTAGGGTATATTCACTTCAAAGATCACAAGAGGGTAAGAAAGGACGCCATGCGGCGCCTAAAGAAATTATTAAAAGCCTTCGACACCGGGGAAGTAGAACTGGAAGACTTCGATCGTTCAATCGAAAGCAGGTTCGGCCACATGAAACACGCAGACAGCTATATTTTGATAGAGGAAACACAGGAGAAAATAAAAGAAATCAAGGAAAGGAAGGCGTCGGCCTGAAAACAGGTCAGAAATTGCCGCCCTTTCCTTTTATTATCTTTATAAAAGAAAGGTGGTGAAAAACATGGAAAAGTTAATTCATATCTATGCGGAAGCAGCGGGAAACACATTTTTGCAGTTAGTTTTGATCGCGGTGGTGATTGATACGATTTTCGGAGTTCTTCGCGCGATCAAGGAAAGAAGGTTCAATTCTAATTTCGGGATCAACGGCGCGATCAGAAAATGCGGAATGTTAGTTTGCCTTCTTGCACTGGTTACGGTGGATCATATTGTAGCGGTAAACCTGATCGGTTTCATTCCGCAGGAAGTGCGCGCAGCAATGGCGGTAGACAGGATCGGAACAATGGAGTTCTTCGCGATCCTTTTTGTAGCCTATGAGATCATAAGCATTTTGAAAAATATGTATCTTTGCGGCCTTCCAGTAAAGAAGATCTGGCAGACTGTAAAGGCATTTCTGCAGAAGTACACAGACGAACTTCCGACAGACGAAGAAGCGGAAGAACCGGAAACACTGGAAGAGACAGCAGCGCAGGAAGAAGGGGCGGCAAAATGACGAAAAAAGAATTTGTTTCACTGTTAGGGGAGCAGGCCCGCGCCGATATGGCGAAAACGGGGATCCTTGCAAGTCTCACGACAGCGCAGGGAATACTTGAAAGCGGGTATGGTACAAGAGAACTTGCAGTGAACGCGAATAATATTTTCGGAATGAAAGCCGAACTTTCCGGCAATAACTGGCCGTCCGATTGGGGCGGCCAGACCTACACAAAGGAAACGAACGAACAGAAGCCGAACGGCGAAGTCTACACAATAACGGCAGCGTTCCGAAAATATGAGAGCATGGCCGAAAGTATCAAGGATCATTCCGATTACTTAGCGGGAGCGAAGAAAGGAAGCGTCCTTCGGTATGCGGGACTTGTGGGCGAAAGAGACTACAAGAAAGCAATCCAGATCGTAAAGGCCGGCGGCTATGCGACGGACAATAATTACGTTTCAAAAATATGTTCCATTATAGAAAAATGGAACTTGACGCAGTACGACACACAGGAAGCGGGGCAGAATATGAATATTAAAATCATTGACGCAACCATGAAGAAAAGCCCATGTTTGACAGGCGGGCGCACGATCAAACCGATCGGCCCTTATCTTCATTCTATCGGTTGCCCTTGCGAAAAAGCAATGAACATAATTAACAACGAGAACCGCGCAGACGCCGGCGCCGGCGTTCACGCGGTTATTCAGCACACCGGGGAAGTTTATGTGGGACTTCCGATCAATCCGGAAAAGAAAACGGCCGTTAGAAACTGGCATGGCGGCAGCGGACCGAAGGGAAGTTGTAATAATACCCATATCGGCGTAGAAATGACAGAGCCGGCCACGATTAAATATACCGGCGGCGCGTCGTGGATCGAACTTTCCGACGGCAGCAACACGAAAGCGGTTGTTCTGAAAAATTACAGAAACGCCGTGGAATACTTCGCGTATTTGTGCCAGAAGTTCGGGTGGAACCCGGAGAAAGACGGCGTTATTCTTTCCCATTCGGAAGGACACGCCCGCGGGTACGCCACAAACCACGCAGACGTTGAGCATATTTGGAAAAAGTACGGCCTGACAATGGATCAGTTCAGAAAGGACGTAAAAGCAGCCATGGCAGGCGGTAACATTTCAGTTACAGGATCGCCCGCGGTTACAGATACGGGAGCGCAGGGCGTGAAGGCGCTTTCTGGTGCGGTAACGGTAATTTATACCGGATCCGACGGCCTGAACGTGAGAACAACGCCTTCGTTCACTTCCGGAAATGTGAAGAAGGTTGTAAAAAACGGCGCAGCCTTCACAGTTACCGGAATTTCCAAAGATGAAAAATGGTACCAGATCAACGACGGCGGGGCAGCGGCCTATATAACAGCCGTTCCGGACTATGTTTCATTCAAGGCAACACCGGAACAGAAGGCAAGCACAGCGGGAACCGGTTATTTCAGAGTAAGGAAAGACTGGAAGGACGCGGCAAGCCAGATCGGAGCCTTCAAGGATAGAGAAAACGCCGTGGAACTGGCAAAGCAGAACGCCGGTTATTACGTCTTTGACAATGACGGAAACAGGATCTACCCGGAAGCACCGGCGGCGCCGGTTACTGCAGAATACAAAGTGAACGTGACGACTTCGGATCTTCGTATCAGGAAAGGACCGGGAACAACGTTCGACTACTGGAAGAAAGAAGGAAAACCCGTCTACACAGGAAAGGGAGCCTTTACAATCGTAGAGGAAGCAGAAGGCCCCGGCGCTTCAAAGTGGGGCTTATTAAAAGCCTACGCCGCAGGCCGTAACGGTTGGGTTTCCCTTGACTACGCAAAGAAAGCGTAAAACGTAACTATTAACAGTTCATGAAAACCCCTTGAAAGTCAGAAAAAGGAATAATATGTCACCGAAACCCCGTCAATAAAAGGCGGGGTTTATTATTTAAAAAAATATAACATATTCCGGAATATATATTGACATATTCCGGAATATGTTATATAATAAAGACAGTTAAGGAAGACTTAACGAATACATGGGCAAGCATAGAAAGGAGAACAACATGAGCGAAATGGATAAAAAGGAAATAAAAGAAGTCATAGAATGGTGTGACGAAAAGGGGCATAGCGAACATGAAATCTTAGAATTGATAAGACGAATTGTCGACGCGAAGCCGCGAGAAGAAAATGAATAAGAAATAAGGGACACAGAAAGGGCGGTGGACTTGCCAAAGCCGCCCGATCCGTTAAATTCATTATAAAAGGAATAAGACAAAATGGCAAGAGCAAAGAACGAAGAGTTTAACCAGATTAAATATCAGAACGAATTTAAGAAGGCAAATTATGATCGCGTGGAAATCCTTGTGAAAAAAGGAGAAAGGGCAATTATAAAAGAAATAGCAGCAGCAGCAGGACAAAACGTAAGTGAATATATAAATCAGGCGATAAAAGAAAGAATGGAACGCGATCAGCGCATGACGGCAGAAGAACAGGAATAATAAAAAGGACTATATAACAACGGGCGCCGGCCTTTCCAATCTGGAAGGGATAGCGCCCGCTGTGGTTATATAGTTATCCTTCAAGTACAAGATCATAGAATACATTTTCGGAAAGTATTTCTATGTCGTGGCCTTTGAGGATCAGATCTTCGGCCTTTTTCTGCTTGTTGCTTTTCCCATCCTTGATAGACTGGCAAAAGTCATTATTACCCAAAATTAAATAGTTCGTTTTCTTCGTGACATTATCGCCAACAGAACCGCCAAAATCAACGACTAATTGCATAGCGTCTTTACGCGACATTTTTTCAAGTGTTCCAGTGAACACACACACTTTACCAAAAAGCGGGTGAGAGGTATCGAAAGAAATGTTTTCCGTAGAAATATCTTTAGCGTGCAGTTCGCTTCTTTTACTGGATAATTTGAAATCTTCGAGACTTTGTCCGGTGGCTAAAATATCGGCTTGCAATTTTTCAAAAATGGCGTTGCATATTTCACAATCAACGGCCGCCCTATGAGCGCCGGCGGTAGAAATTCCGTAATGATCGGCAACGGTTGCTTGCTTATGATTTTTTAGACCAGGAAGAATTTTCCGCGCGATCCGCATAACATCAATAAAGGAGTTTGACAAAATAAGCGAGCGACAGTTCAGAAGATTGTCATATAAAAAGTTAATATCGAAGTTGACGTTATAGCCAACAATAAGATCGGAACCAACGAAATTATAAAATTTTTGCATAGTTTCTGAAATATCCGGGGCGCTTTTCAACATATCGTTCGTAATGCCTGTAAGTGAAGTTATGTATTCGTCGATAGGTTCGGAAGGCTTCACAAGTGTTGAAAAAGTACCGATATTTTGGCCGGAAGAATATTTCATGGCCGAAATTTCAATAATTTCACAGTAACGCGGATCAAGGCCGGTCGTTTCAATGTCGAGTACGGTATAAGTAGAAGGAAAATCTATAACGCTTTTCCCCTTACCTTTTCGCACGACTTTTTCACGCGATCCGTCGGAAGTGGTGATATACGGGCGTCCGTCTTCGTCAATACCAATAGAAATAAACATATTTTGTTCCCCCTTGCGGTTAGATTTTTAAGGGCAGCAGGTAGAAAAGTTCGCGTTGCTGACCTTTAGCACAATTTTAGAAACTTTATGTGTTAAAGTCAAGAAAGTTTCTGAACATTAACACATAAAGGAGCCGCAACGAATGAAAATATATTCATACAGGGGAAAGAAGAACCTTTCCGGTGATAAAATCAGGGAAGCCAGATTGAAACAACGCCTTTCACAATCTGATTTAGCGGCAAAAGTACAGATTGCAGGCGTGACACTTGAAAGGGATAGCATAAGCCGGATCGAGATAGGAACCCGCTTTGTCACTGATTATGAATTAAAAATTTTTGCAAAAGTTTTACACGTAAATGTGGAATGGTTGTTGGAAGAAACCGAAGAATAACGCCGGGGCTATAATGGCCGCGGCGTTATTTTTGAAAGGATCGAAGCCATGAGACATTTTTACCACCTGACACATGATGATAGAATAAAAATTGAAGCACTTTTGAAAGAAAAACACACACCGAAAGAAATTGCAAATAATATCGGTTGCCATATTTCTACAATATATAGAGAACTGAAACGCGGCAGGTATGAACACCGCAATTCTGACTGGACAACAGAAGAACGGTACAGTCCAGATATAGCGGACGAAAAATACCGGGAAAATTTGGCCGCAAAAGGTCCGGGGCTAAAAATTGGAAATGATATAGAATTAGCGGAGTATATCGAAAATAAGATTGTGAATGAAAAATACTCACCGGGAGCAGTATTAGGAGAAATCAAACACAAGGGAATTACGTTTTCTGTTACAATAAGCAAAACGACACTTTATAGTTATATAGACAAGGGAATTTTCCTTCATTTGACAAATAAAGATTTGCCGGTAAAGAAGAATGAAAAAAAGAAATATGATAAAGTGCGCAGAACACGGGCGCAAAAGGGCGACAGCATAGAAAAACGCCCGGAAGTAGTAAATACAAGAGAAACGTTCGGACATTGGGAAATGGACACAGTAGTTGGACTTCGGGGGAAATCGAAAAAATCGCTTCTGGTATTAACGGAAAGAAAAACAAGAAAAGAAATCATCATGGAATTAAAACGGCATACGGCCGCGGAAGTAGTTAAATCATTAAATAAGCTTGAAAGAAAATGGGGAAAAATGTTTTATAAGGTATTTAAAACAATTACCGTTGATAATGGATCGGAATTTGCGGACTTTGAAGGAATGGAGAAGGCAGCGCGCAGAAAAGGAAGCAGAGTGAAATTATATTATTGTCACCCATATAGCAGTTGTGAAAGGGGGTCAAATGAAAATCAAAACAGAATGATCCGGCGGCACGTACCTAAAGGGACAGATTTTGACACGGTGTCCGGAGACACAGTAAAACAGATAGAGATCTGGATCAATAACTATCCGCGCCGGTTGTTTAACTATGGAACAGCCGAAGAGCGCTTCAACGAAGAAATGGCAAAGTTAGAAGGTTGTTGAATATGCACAAAAAAGCAGAATGGGAATTGTGAAAAAGAGAGAACACAAAAACCAGTGATATTTTTCGCATTTAACGCTTGACTTTTTAACGGAAACTCAAGAGGAGTATACTACTTGACAACATCAAACAATTGGTTTATAATATATTGGATTTTAAATGCTATAAAGGTAAAAATATGAAAACATCAGAGATGATTAAGGAATTGTGTAAGGAAGAAAAAATAAGTTTGGCAGAAGTTGCAAGACTTATCGGTCAATCACCACAAAATTTTAACAAAAAACTAAAAAGAGATACGCTGACTACGGAAGAATTAATTCAAATAGGAAAAGCAATGGGGGCTAAGTTTGAACAAGCGTATATTTTGACAACAGGTAAAAGAATTGCACTGCCAGATGTAAGCATTGAGGATATGTCTATTAATAGTCGAGGTAAAAGTTCATGACGGTTGATGAGTATAGTCTGGATCTTATATTTAGTGTTATACAAATACTGGCATTTAGAATTGACTATGTAGTGATAAAAAAATATGTAGAGGAGCATAAGATTAAGCTAGTATTTGACGAGAATATTGATAAGTATTTTGATAATTTGGTTGGTAAATATTATCATATAGCTGTAATGTTATATGCGATTAATGAAGTGGATGCAGATTATATAATGAGGTTCTGCAAAAGGGAATATGGTAAATATATAGATTCAAAAAGGGGGGTAGATATTCTTAATGTACAAATCCCGAATATGAAATTACATGAGAATATAATATTAGCGTATTATTTTTCAAAGAAACAAGGTATACAAATTGAAACTGCTTATGACTCTGTTTTAGAAGATTTGGTTGCAAGCTCGATGAAATGTATTAAGCAACAAAGAAAAAACGTAAAAAGGGACGAAAGAGAACTAGAATCATTACAAAGAGAGTATATTGTAAATGAAATAGGAAAATTGTCGAGTATAAATTCTTTTAAAATTCTTTTTGATAAGTTTACTTACACGGCACAGGATGATGATGTTTTCGAACTGATAAAAGAAAAAAAAGCTCTAGTGGAAATGATTTCGTCTAAGTTGACGAATAAATGCGATTTGAAAAGCGATAAAGAAAATCTTAATAGCTATGTGATTGAAAAAATTGCATCAAATGATGAGGAAAATTATGCAATTGAAAGAATTATATATGCACAAGAAAAGCAGTATAGAGGAATCATTAAAGTTATGAATTTGTTTCGTAACGCATTGGAATATTCAAATATATCAGAGAAATGTTTTTATGAATTCAATATCAATATTGTAGACAGGGTGGTGGAGAGCTGGTGCGATGATGTTGATATTGATTATGAGAGCGTAGTTATGCTTATTGTATTTGATTGTCTATTGAGGACTATTAAGCAAATGAAATAATATTTAAAAGGAGATTTGGAAATGCATTGGTCAGATAGTATAGCAGATGAATTAATTAGAAGAAACCCTAATAAGGATGAATATGTGTGCGCTGCGGGAATTAGTCCATCAGGCTCGATTCACATTGGAAATTTTAGAGATATAGCTACAAGCTTATTCGTGGTAAGAGCGTTAGAAAGAAAAGGCAAAAAAGCAAGATTGCTTTTTTCATGGGATGAATATGATAGGTTGAGAAAGGTACCGGTTAATGTTGCAAAGGTTACAGAAGGATTTGAAGAGTATATTGGATTTCCTTATGTAGATGTTCCGAATCCATTCAACACAGCTCAAAAAAGCTATGCAGAATATTTTGAGAATGAGTTTGAAAAGTCAATAGATCAGTTTGGAATAACACTTGACTATCGTCATCAAGCAGAAATGTATAGATCTGGGAAATATTCAGATTATATTATTACTGCGCTTGATAAGCGCGGAGAAATTTTTGACATTCTTGATAGCTTTAGAACTCAAGATGCTACTGAAGGAGAGCGTGAGGCATATTATCCAGTTAGTATTTATTGTGCAGAATGTCATAGAGATACAACTAAGATTGTAACTTATAGTGATGCTGATAAAAAGGCCACATATGAGTGCAAGTGTGGTCATTGTGGAACGTTTGATTTTAGAAAAGACACGGATTGTAAATTGGCTTGGAAGATTGATTGGCCTATGCGCTGGATGTACGAACAGGTCGATTTTGAGCCAGGGGGAAAAGATCATGCTGCGCCTGGAGGATCTTACGAGACTAGTAAAGTAATTGCAAAAAAAATATTTGGATATGAAGCTCCTGTTTTTAAGGGGTATGAGTTTATTGGTATAAGAGGCACAACTGGAAAAATGTCAGGGTCGTCAGGACTGAATATGACGCCAGATACGCTTCTAAAGATATATCAGCCAGAAATTTTGTTGTGGTTATATGCAAGAGTAGAGACAAACAAGGCGTTTGACTTGTGCTTTGATGATGGCATATTGCGGCAGTATTTTGAATTTGATAAGCAATATAATGATTACATAAATGGAAAAGCAGATGAGCATGTTAAGTCCATTATGGAGAGTTGTTTGCTTACTGACAGGGTGATTAAAACAGTTCCAATGGGATTATTGGTACAGCTTGGATCAGTTGTGGATTTTAATGTTCCAATGTTAGAAACTGTATTTGAAAAGATTGGTCAACCATACAAATATGAGGATTTCAAGGAGCGTTTAGATCGCGCCCGTTTTTGGTTGGACAATTGCGCTCCTGAAAATGCTAATAAACTAATTCCTTATAGAAATTGGGAAGTCTATGATGCATTGTCTGATGACGAAAAAAAAGAGATTGAGTTGCTCAGAGTTTTTCTTATTAATGAAAAATATACCTTGGATGAGTTGAACACAGAGCTGTATGATATTCCGAAGCAGGTGTTTGGAAACGATGTAGCAGAGTTGAAAAAGTTGCAAGGAGAATTTTTTAAGAATGTATATAAACTTCTCTTGAATAAAGAAAAGGGTCCAAGGTTGTATTTGTTCTTATATGCTATCGAACTAGAGCGGTATGAAAAATTGCTTGATTTTTCAACTGCCAAAACAGATGAGGAAATGATTCCTCTTTCTGAATTGAACAAGAAGCCAGCGGAAGATAAAAAGAAAATAGAATATGGTGATCCTGACCCGGTTCAGCCAGTTAAAGATATTATTTCAGTTGATGATTTCAATAAAATTGACTTAAGAGTATGTAAGATTATTAAGTGTCAAGAAATCAGAAAATCACATAGTTGCTATAAACTGACATTATTTGATGGATTGAAGGAGCGAGTAATAGTTTCTTCTATCAAAGATTGCTACACAATAGAGGAACTTGTCGGCAGAAAGATTATTGTAGTGGCCAATCTAGAGCCGGCACGTATTACAGGAGTAACAAGTGAAGGCATGTTAATTGCTGCTACTAATAATGCGTGTGGTTGTAAAGTGATTTTTGTGGATGATATTGTTCCAGAGGGTACATGGATTCATTAATTGATTAAGAAGAGGGCACTAATTTATAGGGCCCTCTTTTTTAGAAAGGATGGTTATTGTGAAAATTGTATTTTTATATCCTCCATCACAGTATTTGAATCATTCTATGTTCAAACACTTTACGTATTTTGCTGAGACAATCGAGATAGTATCAAGATACATAAAAAATATAGAGATATTAGATTGCGCTGTTGAAATGAAAAGTAGGGATGAAATATATGCTAGTTTTAGAAGCGCCGACTATTTACTCTCTCTTGTTGAACCATATAATATACTTGCGGCAAGAGAACTGTTTTCGATATGTAAAGACGTTAATGAAAATTGCAAAATAATTGTATATGGGACTGCTCCAGTGTTGTTCCCTAATTATTTTTTGGGAATAAAAGAAATTGATAATATTATTTCTAATGGAAATTTTGCTGAAGGAATTTTAAGCATTGTTTGCGGAGAAAGTAATAATATTAGAATTATACATCCTGTATTGAAAGAAGGAAGACATATGTGGGGAAACGCATTGAAATCCGGTGCACCATTAGATTTATATAAACATTGGGGCAAAGGAATGTTTGAGTTTACTGTTCAAGTGGGATGTCCGTATAATTGTTCATTTTGTTCTGAAAAAGTAATTTTTGGGGTGCCGAAGGAGTATTATTTTGAACAAAGACCCGTAAAAGATATGGTAAACATACTAAATAGTATAAAGAACGAATTTAATTCAGTTTATTTTTCAGCAACCACATTTACATATGATAAGGATTGGGTTAATGAATTGTGCGAAGAAATGGTAAAAAATAAATGCATTATTCCTTGGAGAAGTGACACTAGGATTGATTGCATCGACGAGAAGATTCTTGTAAGTATGAAAAAATCGGGCGTTAAGCAATTGTCTATAGGAATAGAGTCATTGTCCAATGATTTGCTGAAGAAGGTTAACAAGGGACAGAGAAGAGAGAATATCATTGATAAGGTAAATTTATGCAAAGAAAATGGTGTAAATGTTAAAGCTTTATTAATATTAGGTATTCCTGGCCAAACTGCAGAGGATGTATATGATACACAAGCGTTGATTGAGGAGATGGCTATTCCATATAGATGGAAAGAGTATTCTCCGATTAGAGAATTACACGAAATTGACATAAAAGGAATAGATATATCTGATAAAATCAATATTTTTTCGAGACATACATACAATGTGAATAGTATTCCGGGACTTAGTTCAGCAGAATATATGTCTTTATTATTTCCTGAGGGGTATGTACGTTGATGGAAGGAGAGAATAAACATGATAGAACACCTGAAAAGCGGTCTTTCAATTTCAACACATGTCGGGTGTATGATGGGATGTAGATACTGTGTATTATCTAAAATGCGCGACTTCGGTGATGGTCCCGTTTTAGTAAGGAGTGCTCATGAGTTAGTGGCTGAATTGTATAATGGTAGAAGTTTGTTCTGCAATGGAATTACACCTTTGATGATAAATAATAGAACAGATCCTTTTTTACCAATGGTTGAGAAGGAAACAATGGAATTGCTGGAATTGTTATATCAAAGGCGAACGAAATCACCGATTGTGCTTATTAGTAAATTTGCACCACCAATTAAACTTAGAAACCTATTTGATAGGTTACATATAATATATATTTACTCGTACAGTAATATAAAAGATGATTTCAATTATGGGCGACTAGTGGATGACTTGAAAACAATAAAGACCGTGGTGCCATCGGAAAGTAGATTCCATTATTTTAGACCAATAATTGAAGGAATTAACAACAATATTGATGAAATGACATCAGTTATAAGGATATTTTCCAATGCAAATTTCAGAGGAAGTATAATTAATGGATTAAGAGTTACTTCTAACAATGCTTATTTGTTGGGCATAAATCAAAATTGTGATACGCATCATAAAATAATTGATGAGAATTTATTTGAAAAGCTAATAAAAAAAATACATGAAAATGGTATTGAATATGAACTATTTCGGCATACTTCCTGCGCAATTGATACTTTCTTAAATAGACAAAATAATTTGTTATATTTTGGGAGAGAGGGACATTGCTCTTTATTTTGTGAGAATCGTGAGGTATGTTCAAAAGAAAGAATGATTGTAGATATAAATGTGATTTTATCTGATATGAAGGAAAAACGAAAGGATTTGTTATCAATGTCATATTCAAATGGTGAATTGGTTGTCTTAAACGAGATAACGCAAGAAGAGATAGCGTATATTAGGAACGTATATGGAATTAAGATTTCTGCAAGTAATGTTATTTTGTCACCATCAGAAAAGGAGATATTAGAGGGTTGAAGATAGCAATTGGCTTTGATTTACATAATACGATAGTAGAGAGTAACTCAGCATGGTTGAAAGCGTTTATTTTACACAATAACAATAATACGGATAAATCATATATAGAATTTTTAATTTACAATAAGGTTTCAAGGAAAAAAATAGCGTCGGAAATTGAAGCTGATTATGACGAAGTGTTAAGTGACTATCATCGTTTTGTAAAAGCTGACGCTAAAATGGTGGCACTTATCAGAGAATTATATGGCAAATTTCCACTCTATTTAATTAGTTCTTCAAGTAAGGAAAAAGTGATGAGAGATCTTGAATCATGGAATGGGAAACAGTATTTTTTGGAGATATATACGAAAGAAACATTTTGTAAAAATAAAGAAATGGATTGGAACAAATTATTAGACGAATTAAATGTAGATTTATTAATATACCTTGGAAATGACTTTGAGGAAGATATTATTGAATGCAATAGAGTGCTATCTTTAATAAGTGGAGAATTTTTAAAATCATTAAGTAAATTGGGATTTTTATTAAGAAGAGGAGAAAACCTTGATTAGTTTTTATTTAAAAAATGCGGAAGTACCTGATTATTTTGCTAGGCAAAAGGAGACTTTGTTACGAACTATAGATGAGTTAGATGAAACTTGGAAACATAGTTCTGTCATAAAGGAATTGTGTGAAAAGGCATTAAGTGTAATAGAGGGGTGGGAAAAGGGAATTACTCATGCTGATGAATTTGACACATATATAGTAAGCGGAAAAATAGAAAAATATACTAGATGGGTCGAAGTGATGAGACTTGCTTTTTTTCAGTATGAAAGATTTACAGAAAAGAAAAGTGCTAAAAGTGAGGCGTTGTATTCTACGATATGTTCTCTGGCGCTGATTTGGGGAGGGAGAAATATAAAAAAAATAGTTGTCCCTGGATGTGGACCAGGTAGAACAGTTTTAGATTTTGCTCGATTATATCCAAATGCAGAAGTGCTAGGTTTGGACTATTCTTTATTGTCTTTAATAGTTGGAAATGAAATAGTGTGTGGAAGAGGCAATACTCAATTGTTGCAAAGAGATGTGCGCATGGGTGAGGATATTTCTCGTCTTTATAATGTCGCAGGATTTGGTCTTGAGAATGCAAAGTTTGGATTAATGAATTTATGTACTAATCAGGTTCCCAAATGCGATATGATAGTGTGCACTAATACTTTGAATCTTTTGCCTAATCAGAAAATAGTATTAAAGAGTTTGATTGACAGCTTAAATGAAAATGGAATCATAGTTTTTGCAGATTTGTTTGGCTGGAGATTAGACCGAATGGAGGATAACAGGGCTATGCACGATGATAGTTCAATGGTTGATATGTTTGAAAAATGTGGATTAGTTACATTAGATTATTTTTCAGGGGTACCTTATGTGGAATCAGAGAGTGGAGACCAATTTGTGTACTATAATGAACATTTTTATGTTGGAAAGAAGGAGCATTCCTGTTAAGTAACAAATAACCGGTTTGCAAAAAATGAGTGCCACCCATAGAATAATGATTGTTAACTGGCAGGTTAATTAATCATCGTTCAAAGGAGACACCCACAAATGAATTATAAGCAGAATGAAAAAATCAATCAAGTAAAAGAATCAACTTTGGTAGTTGGAATTGATATCGGAAGCACAACACAGTACGCCAGGGCATTTGACTGGAGAGGCATTGAACTCGGAAAAGTCTTTACGTTCAGCAACAGCAGAGAAGGTTTTGAAGCCTTTAAAGCATGGATGCAGCATTTGCAGGACAAGTACAGAAAGTCAGATGTAATCGTAGGTATCGAGCCGACAGGTCATTACTGGTTTGACCTTGGCGCTTATCTT